>Ga0308019_10001207_pt1 | contig 15950 bp, 22 predicted proteins | sample Neamet284_FD_203135 | JGI IMG/M metagenome (GOLD analysis project Ga0308019, IMG submission 203135) | Marine microbial communities from water near the shore, Antarctic Ocean - #284 | ecosystem: Environmental > Aquatic > Marine > Unclassified | place: Southern Ocean | collected 2014-10-01 | reverse complement strand
GCAAAGTCAGTGGCATCATCAGTGACATCAGCTGCTACAGGCGGATCGAATAGCATGTCCATACCGCAAATGGGTAGTAAGTCCGGCGGGGGATGGACATCAAAACTTGCTGGAGGGGCAAAGAATTTAGGTAAGGGTATTGCTGATTTAGGTAAAGGAATCGGAAAAGGTTTAGGTAAACTCATAGAATTGACATTAAAGGGCCTTGCTGCTGGATTAAAAGCATTAGGTAATTCAGCAGTTATAAAAGGTGCCTTTGCAATGGGAATATTAGGTATTGCAATGATACCTTTTGCTATTGCAGTAAACAAATTCAGTAGAGCAAATTGGAAAGGTTTGGGAATAGCAGTTGCTGGTATGGGTGCAATGGCAGCTGCAGCATTTGCATTAGGTAAGGTTGCCAAGCATGTCTTAGTTGGTTCGGCTGCAATGGTTTTATTGGGACTTGCCATGATACCACTCTCCCATGCCATGCAAAAATTCTCTACTATAGATTGGGTATCAATACCAAAAGGTATAGCTGCTCTTGTAGCATTTTCTGTAGCAGTCGGTGTACTAGGTGCCGCAATGATGACTGGCATTGGAGCAGTGTTCTTCGGTGCTGGTGTAGCAGCAATAGCAGCATTAGGTGCTGGTTTACTTGTATTTGGTGCTGGTGCGAAATCAATGGCGAAGGGTGTTGATGCCATTGTTCCTTCTATATCTAGATTAGCAAAACTAGATACTAAAAAATTACAAAAAGTAGAACCCGCACTAAAAGCAGTTGCTGCTGGGTTGTGGTCATTTAGTAAGTCAAGTTTGGGATCAACATTCCTAAGTTGGGTTGGGAAACTGTTTGGTAAAAATAGTCCCATTGATAATATTCAAAGATTAGCTAAATCAGCACCAAACATTTCCCTGCTATCATACACTTTGGGCAAATTGGGAGATCAATTAAGAGATTTTGGTAAAAAAGCATCTGGATTTAAAGCTGATCAAATAGAAGAATTTATCGATGCAATAGATCATGACGAAGCAAAAGACATGTTGGCTCTTGGTAAAATGCTCGAAAGTATGAGTAAAGTGGACTTCACCGGCTTGTCGAATGTGAATTTGAAAAATCTTGAATTACCAAAATTAGAAGATAAGCTTGTTGCTACATATGTTAAATTCTTTAACAAATTAATGGAAGTTTTTGATAAGTGGCCTAATAATTTCGCATGGCCCGGTGCAGTACCTATGGAATCAGCTGGTACAGCACCTCCAATCAGACGGCAACCTAGGGCAGTACCATCACCAAACTATACGGTACTCAAAGATGGCACAATCCAGCCGAAGGTGGAGAAACCGGCACCTTATGAAGGGCAATCTGCTGCGGATGGGGGCGGGTTAATCAAAACCAAATTTGGAAATATAACCAAAAAACAGATGGAGATGGTAGAGGATCAAAGCAGACTGGGAGGCGATACATCGGGAAAATATAAAGCAGAACTGATTAGAAATGCTGCCGATCAATATCGGTTAGATCAAAGTGCAGAAGGGCAACCTAAGGCAGTACCATCACCAGCAGCACCTGTTGCCGCGGATTTGCGCAAGGCGAAGTTGCTGGGTGGAATGCGTGCGGGTATGGGCCCCACCATCCTTGGAGTTACTAAGGTACGAACTGACGGGCAGGAGTGGTTGAATGATCCAAAACTAGTTGCTAAATACCTGCAAATGCAGATAGATCAAAAAGCAAAGTTTACACCAAAAATGATTGCTGAAGATAAAGAAGTTGTAGCAATTGCGGAATTCAGAAAGAAATGGGAAATAAACAATAGAGACTACGACGACAAGCTACAAGGCAAAAAAGGATGGAAAGAAGAAGCTGCCAAATTAGGTTTGACACAGGAAGTAGGCCACGGGCCCTATAAAGCAACAGTCTTCAAAAGGGCAAAAATTGAAGATAGGAGTAGAATGCTCGATAAAAAGATCGATCACTCCAAACTACAATTAGAAAGTTTAGCAATGGGCGGCAATTATATCGGCGGTATGAGGTCCAAGAACAAATATACCAAAGCGGCCAGCAGGAAACAGTATGGAACTCTCCACCGCCGCGGCGAAGGAATGGATAAACAAAAGGCCACTTTAAATAAACTACAGCAATTACAATCGTGGGGGGTTGATACGACAGGCGCTCAAGGAAATGTTAAAATAGCATACAGAGAGACAGTAGGGAAGAATTCAATCACTAGGCGTGGAGCGATGACAGGAAACCTTAACTTTGTCACAAGGAAAGCCATTGCAGATCTATATGAAAAACAGGTCTTACAAAGAGCAGGTGTTAAAGAAAGCGTAGTAAAACCCACTCCAGATTTAGCACCAGTAGACACTAGTAAAGTTGCTTCAGTTATACCAAAAACAATGGCAAATAAAGTACCTACTATAAAATTAAGTGAAAATGCGGTAAAAGTTACCGTACCCATAACGACGAAAGGCTTGCCAGCCTCAGTGCCTGCAAATGCACAGTCTATAATAGAAGGTAAGTTTGGTTCGCCACGTAATGATATTGAATATACAGGTGCTGTTACTAAATTTGCAAAGGAACAGGGTTGGATAGGGACTGATACTAAAGCAAAATTTACAGGAGGACAAATAGTACTGCCTGGATTACCTTTGACAGATCTGCAAAAAGCTACTCAAAAAAGTAAGTCAAGTCAAAATAAAGTAGTTAGAGATGGTGACAAGTTGGAGAAAAAGGATTGGGGGGACTGGACATTTATTAAGGGACAATCAACACGCCGGCCGGCACGCCAATCACAAACAGGCGCATTGGTACAAAGTGGTACAAATGGTGTAGCAACTGCACAACAGGTAGCAGGAGCATCTAGTGGTGTAAATATTGGAGGAAGTACATCAACTCAGGTTGACAATTCGAGAAAGGAAACAATTCATGTTGGAAAAAGCGCTAGTTCAGCGGATACAAGAATGACATCGCAGAAAAATACATTTTATTAATATCCAAATTCATTATCCTTGACATGTTCAAAGAAAGGCGCAATAGTCCAATCTTCAGTTAGTCTGCCTCTATTGGGATTATCATGATCAATAACACCTTCATCATTGTTTTGCCAATCTATCAATCTTACAAATACTTTACCAGCAGCAGTTTCATAAGGAAACATATAAGATGATCCAATAGGGACAGTAGGATCATTACTAACTACGCCTGCACCAACTTTATTAATATCCTCATGTCTAATTCCCAAATCTTTTATAGCTAAATCGCAAAGTTCTTCTATAGAGAACGTCGAATCTTCCATATATCTTCCTATGGCTCCAATACTTTTCATTCTTAATACAGGTGTAAGTCTATTGTAGGGTTTAGTAGTATCAAAGTTAATACCATCCTCTATAGCTAATTCAGCAAACAATTCAAGTTGCCGTTTCATAGTATGTTCATTAATTCCCTTAGCTATGATTGTTCCTGTATTGGTTGGAATTCTGCATTTAAATATATTTTTTAATGCTCTAACTTTTATATTAGCCCAATGTCCATTATCCAAAATTGTATAGATTTTATCATCATCTGCACCATTCATGCTATGTAACAACATTCTTAGTCCTGATTCTTTTAATTTTTCTACATAAGAAAGTTGTCCTAATTTTAACCCATTAGTAGTAAGACTAGGCCTATGTCCTAAGTTTTTTACAGTTGAAATTATTTCAAAAATATCTTCTCGCATAGTAGGTTCAGCACCTATTAAACGAATATATGTTCGATTGGGAAGTTTTTTTAAAAAATTATATAATTTGGTTTTATCAAGATCAGGAATATTACGATTAGGAATGTAACAGTTTGCACATTCCATATTACAACGATGTGTTAAATCTATTACTATATTTGAAAATGTATTATTTTCTGGTTTTAGTTCGAAATAATTCATTTTGGGGGCCTCATCAAAACGGAAATTTGATTATCTCTATGCATATCTAATGATGGTAAAAATGCAGCATGTAACCAAGAAAATCTTTGTCCAAAGTTTTTACCATTTACAAAATCTTCATAATTATCACTCTCATGATATCCCGAATGAAACTTATATCCAAAGCGTTTCATAAAAACTTTTGTCCATCTTTGAATAGCTTGATTGGGACTACCAACATTACCGGCCTCGGTTAGTTCCTTAAATTTTTTCTTTCTATTTTCACTAACTTCTTCTCCAACAGACACATTGCCCATAGAAAGTTGAACGGTACATGACAAAGAATGTTTATCAAAAATATCATAAAGGTTACGGACTTTCAAGAAACCCTTTGATGTTTCTGTAACTGTAACATTTTCAGAACAAATATCTCCAAAATCAGTTTCAAATCCAAACATATCTTTCCATTTATATCTTAAACAAATAATATGTCCACCTTCAGTAATTCTTTGCCATCTAAGTCTACCTGGCTTGGAAAGAGAGTATATTTCTTTAAAAAATTCTTGCACATTTTCGGGAAAATATTCGAATTCTTTTCCAAGTAAATGATGCTCTTGTTGTAATAGAGCTAACTCTTCTATTGCTAAATAAAATTTAGGATTGTAGTCTAATACTTTTTTAAAATTGATAATTGCATCATCATATTTATGCTGGTTAGCATAGCAACTGCCCAATATATAATAAGCTATTGGATGTGGTTGGATTCGAACCCCCACTTCAAAACCCGCAACAAGTTTTTTTGGACTTTTAAGCCAATATTCTATGTGTGTATTATAATAATGATCAGCAAGGGATAGGCCAAATTCTGGCCTATCCCTCAATTGATCCACAAAATCATCTAATCTTTTGTGATAATTTTCGTCCATTAATCGTCAGAAGCCAATTTTTCAAAGTATGACATTGTATCTTCATCGTCATCATCCGATACAGATACCGTAGGAGCTGGTTCCTCTTTAGTATCCACAGTTACGGTTGCAGTGGGTGCATCCTCAACAACATATGACGAAGTAACATTACCCACAGTAGTTTTACCAGCGAGGACAGTTTCCAGACGAGTCTTCAGTTCGTCATAAGACTTGAAGTTAGATGCAGAAGTAAACTCTTCAAGAGAATACTGCGTTCCCCACACTTCTTCTAGCTTATCATCATTGTCAAACAGTGCTTCAGCAGAACTAAACTCTGACTTGTCGTAGTTCCAATAACCGTCTACCTTACGAATCTTCAACTTGAAGTTCGCACCTTCCCAAAAGTCAAAGGGGTTGACAGGGGTTTCATCTTGAAATGCTGGTTGCATTGCTTCCATGCACTTGTCAAAGATTTTCTTACCAAAACGATAAAGGAAGACCTTGCCCTCATTCTGAGGATTAGCTGGATCGCTGACGACATAGATGTTAGCGAAGTACTGCAACTTCCTTTTCTGTCGGCGTGCGATTTCCTTGTCAGATTCAACACCAGAGTTCCAATATGCAGAGTTCATCTCTGACACGGGATCATTCTGACTAAGGGTAGTAAGAGAGTTCTCAATATACCACTGTCCAGTAGGGCCTTGAAACGCATGGTTCCAGACTTTTGCCCAAGGAAGAGATTCATCTTTGGGAGCAGGAAGGAAACGAATAACAGCATAACCATTACCGCTCTTATCCATGACGGGCTTCCAGAGACGATCATCCACATAGGACTTCTTCTCTTGAGGGGCGTTTTCTTTCTCGGCAGCTCCAAGTAGAGCGTCCAACGAATTTTGTTTCTTTAGTGATTGTAACGACATATGTATTCTCCTTATGTAAATATATGTTTCGTATGTTTAAAGTATGCGTAGCTTATCACACATTTCATCTTTAGTCAAGTACCTTAGATTATTTTCTTGAATAAATTGCTCTTTAGCATCTACCCAAAAAAACTGTACATCCTTGAACTCTCTAAAAACAGTTTGCATCTGGTTCTTCCAATTCAGTGAATTAAAACCTTTTGCATCGCTTGACAGATAGTTATCTGTCCCTTTATATATGTTGTTCAACGGCTCGTCATATGACGATAAGTCAAACCCCAATATATAAATTTCTGCTGCACCTTTTTGACATGCAAGATGCAGTGCGGTGTTACCCGCTGACCACCCAATAGGAAGGTCAATATTATTGATGTTATCATCCTCATCCACATATGTGATCCAGACTCCAACATCCTTCTCCATCTTCATGCGAAGGTCTTTCATATCCAAATGAGGATTCATCTGGATTGCTGCATCAACCTTCATATGCAGTGACGCAGGGTCTTTCCCTGATACCACACAGTAATCTGTCTTGTTCTTGCTTGTGTGTATGAATTCGTCTGGTATATCATAACCCATGAACATCATATCTGCTACACTAGCAGGAAGCACTGACCAGTTGGCAAAGTAAAACACACCGTCATAGTCAGAGTCGTAAATCTCCTGTTGCATACCATAGTCAACAGCTACAAGGTTGTCCACCTTACCATTACGGTATATAGCATTACATCCCCATGTGGTCACGGGAACACCAAACATCTGGTGACTAGGACAATACCACTTGCGTGACTCACCATTACCAATTACAACGTGTTTCATAGTTCTTTCATCAGTGGGAAGATTTGAGCAATCTCACGGGCACATGCAATCGCAATATCCTGATGTTCCTGCTGTGTGCCGTTAGCACTTCGTAGGTCAATGTAGTGTACCCATGAGCGAAGTGTGCCGTTCATGTACAGTCGAGATACCGTCATACCTTCTGGTAGAACTGCTCTTGCTTGTTCCTTTGCAATACCTTCATCAATTGCCCACTTATATACTTCTTTGCAAAGTTTTATTACTTCTTGTTGTTTCATGTCCCACAAATCTTGAACATTAATAGGTGCAGCATCAATAGAATTTTGTCTATTCTTTGGGTCTTGTAGTCTGGCTCCACGCCGAATAAAATCAAGTTCCTTTACAGGGTCAGCATATCGTTGGCTGAACTCTTGAAATGAGAACGAACGGTGACGTAGTATTTGCCGTGCAATATCTCTGGTTGTCTCAATTTCCATACACGCACTCACCATCTCTAGTGGCGACCAGTGTTTGTGTTTGATGAGATACTTAATCAGTTTTTCACTAGTGTCTTTATTATTCTGGTTGCTAGGATTAGATACTCTAGCACAATATGCAATGAGTTCCTGTGCATCATCTACACCAATAATATTGTCAGGTGTAGAATGAGATATCATTTTTACGTTCACTAACTAGCTCCTATCCAATTATATACGCCCCATAAGGCAGCAATAAAATATGTTAATTCCATTAAAAATCTAGGTGTATCCTTGTCGGTATACGCAAAGTATGCCCATGCGATACAAGAGACACTAGACAAACTCCAGCCTATCCACTGCAAATGTACTACAGCAGATGTTAGGAGAAAAAGTGCTATTACAGCACATATAAAAAATAACCATCTCAACACTTCTTCTCCTAAAAATGGAGCGGGCAGAGGGAATCGAACCCCCGTCATCAGATTGGAAATCTGAGGTAATACCATTATACGATGCCCGCAAACTGGTGCCGCCAAGGTGATTCGAACACCTGACCTATGGTTTACAAAACCATTGCTCTACCAACTGAGCTACAGCGGCAAACACTAGTTTTCAACCCTAGTATGATTATGATTGGGTCTGTTGGAATTAAAGGTTTTCTTTTTTCCAAAAGTTTGACGGGGCTTGGTTGCCGACGCCTTCTTAATCCGATCTACAAGAATTGCATTTTGTTTCTGCAAATCTGCACAATCATATTCCAAAGCTTTAACACGAGCTTTGAGTGTCGTAATTTCTTGCTCACGATGAGCATTCTCACGAATTTCTGGATCTCCATCCAAGTACATTGTAACGTCCATTTTAATTGGACTCCTCTATAAGTTTCAATAATTGCAGCTTATACTGTTTGACATCTATTGTCAAGAACCCTTTGTAATTTTTTATCATTTTTTTTACGTCATGCCAAATAAAATCCTCTTGCATATTTTTGTTCCACGATTTACTGTAATGTAATATATCTTCTAAAATTATTAAAGTTTCTAAAGATATTCTCTTACCAAGATACTCTTGTAATAGTTTTGGATGTCCATTATTTTTTATGGCAAATAGTGGTTCGAAGTCGCCAACTAAAGGCCGCATTTCATCCGAAAAGATTGTATAGAAATTCTCTTTTCTATACATCCAATCTTCATATATTTTATCGGAAAAATTAGAGACATGTCCAGAAGAATTACCTATAAAATTAGCCAATAGGTAATTCTTTACTTCGGAAGATTTTGTGTGTTTTTTGGAAAGGCGGACAAAGAAAAACCTGTCCTTCCTTTTGAAAAATGAATCCCGTTTGATACGAGTCTTTCCATCATATTTAAAATAATCATAATCACCATCACTGAAGTGTGCTTTCAAAGAACAATACATTAAATAAACGTCAATTGCTTCCATAATAAATTTCCTAATTTTATATAGGTAATTGAGCTTGCCTTGGTAAAAAGTTTAAATCCCTTGCGTTAGCTTCTATCTTCTCTTTAAGTCCTTTAGATATTAAAGAACCAAGACCATCGGGTTCGAGTCCTTGTGTTTCACAATACCATAGTACAGCATCCATATGAGATATTCGTTTTTCTTTGACTATCTCTTCGATTTGTAAGGTAAACATTTTCGATGTTTTCAACATTTATTCTCCATTCGTATAAGTTGAGGGGTTAACCGTGGACCCCCCACGGATGTATTACGGCATCACCCGTTGATGTTCCCCAAGCAGAGGGAATAAATGGTTTACGTTACGTAGGCTTCTAAATCCACATCTATCTCCTTTATGTTAACTCTCAGAACTCGATATCTTATAACTCCCGTCTTTGAGCGTAAAATCATACTCGCCTTAGTGCGTTAGTATAAAGTGGTGGGTATTCTGTTGCAAGGAACCCACCGAACCCCGAAAGATTACGCAGCTAGTGCGTAATCCCCATATGCAATATTATCGTTTGCATTTACTAATTTGACCAATAACGGAGTCATCCGACAATTCTCCACTCATCCGTCCCTGCCTGTCGATCCTATTTCGCCCCCATAAAAAACACACTAACAATGCATCAATGTGTTTATGGTGGAGGCGGTGGGTACTGCCCCCACGTCCAGTTCAGTTCTCAATTCGCATCATCAAATTGTACACTATTTATACCACATTGAAACAGGTTTTGTCAATCGCCTTTAGAACTTAATATTGATATTTTCGCCTTTTATAACTTTTTTTGGTGGTTTTATATTAAGTAAAATACCAGCAGATATTACACAAGCAAGACCTTTATACATTGGTAGTGGGGGATTGCCCATAGCAGGGTATTCTAAAATAGTTGATGTACCACTTTCTAAATTTACTAACAATATAACAGGATGACCAGTACCTTCATCAAACCAAGATGCATAGGGGGATTCTCCTATGGATTTTAAATGAGCTAAAAGTTTTATACTTGGAATGCATAGAACTGGTTTAGCTGTTTTTATGCCGACGGCATCGGTGGACTCTTCTTCGGCCGTTGGGATTGTAGTCAATGTATCGTTATTAGCTACTGCTTGGACGGTTTGACAACCAAACAGTGAACAAATTGCAATTACGACAATTGAAAGCTTTCCCATTAGTCCTTTTCAACCTCTTTTATCTCGTCAGGATCTTTCTTGGCAACATCTTCATCACCCAAAATGAATCCAAATTCATTCTCTCTTAGGAATGTACGGATTTCTGATATAGGCCTTGACCATGCAATATGAGTAACAATATTACCATATCCAAATGCACCTACCATTGAAGGAACACCAATCATTTCATACCTGTCCCGTTGTTTACTGTATGCCCACAACGAGCCACCACTATTACCAAAGATAATAGGGGCACTGGATAGGTATAAAGCACGGCCCTTTTGGTCTTTACCACTAATACCACTTAGCAATCCTTCAGTTGGATAGGGTGGATTTCCCATACCACTACCTACTGCCCAAGTTTTTTGGAATAAATAAGGTCCACCAATATCTTCTGGCCAAAGAGTCGCAACACTAGAAATCACTCTTTCCTTATCGTCTAAACGTAATAGTGCTAAATCCCTATTCTTATCCCACGCAAGAATACGAGCAACTCGACCTGTAGTGCCTACAGCAGTACTATAGTCGTTGTAGTCCCACAACCGAACATGCATAGGACGGCGAGTTTCTTTCTGCATCTTCTTACCCTTTATAGGGTCAAATTCTTCTTCGATATTAATCGCACTTTCAACGACATGATAATTCGTTAAAACAAGAGTCCAAACCTTTTCATCTGCCCAAGATTTGTGATCTCTCGCTCCACTGAAAATAATAGTTCCCGAACCCTGTCCTTGTCCAAGGTCTACCATGACGGTAGGGTAAAGCATTTCAGTAATCTTCTTTACCGGCGCTTCTATAGCAAATTCAGCAGCATGTGCTACTGTTGGTACAATCAAAGCCATTGCGAACAATGCACTCAGCGCCTTTGTTTTGGTAACTTTGTTAAACATTTTTTTCACTCCATAAAGTAATTGATTCTCTTAAACCTTTAAGATATGGGGATTTGTCTTTAATAAATTCTTGAACGACCCCATCTTCTGTTACTACTAAAATTACAACTTGAGAAATTTCTATACCAGTTCGTTCTGAGAACATTTCTGCATACGCAGAACCTTGAATGTAATAATTCTCATTCCATTCGTCATTCTTTTCTTTTGTAGATGTTTTAAAATCTATAATCGATAACGTACCTTTGTAGTTCGCAATACAATCTACTCTGCCTGCTACTTTGTATTTATCACTATAGAGACCCGCTTCTTGTGCATATATGTCACTAATATGACACAAAGCTTTACTTTTTAACTGTTGAAATAGACAATATGGTAAGAAATTCTTCTTGTGTTCTGCCCATTTAGATGGATAATTGAACTCCATGTTATTGAGGTAATCCTCACACATATGGTGAACCTTAGTACCACGAGCTGCAGCAGTCCTTGCGATATGATTAGCAACATCGTCGCCAACTCGTTTGCGCCACTCCATCAACCCCTTCTTATTCCGTACCGATAGCACAGTTGTGATTGATGGATATTTGTTACCTTCTGGTGTCTCGTATAGACGAATACCGTTTATGTTAGTTGCTGTTATGGGTTGCAACTCCACCTCTAAGTGATTAAACATTATACTAATGCTCGAATCCTTTCAACTAGTCTATCTGCTCGATTGGTTACCTGACGATACCATGCAGAATCAACCATTTCATCTGCAGCCGTTTCCCAATCACGGGAATCCACACCACGTTTCATGCCCTTGAACTTGCTCAATCGTGGACGGCCCATGTTGAACATCATGTTAGCAATCACTTGTTGAGCTTCTTCCGGCAAATCTTCAAATTCTGAATAAAGGATGTTGCAGTCTGCCAGGACGTTTTCGCAATCCTGTTCGAAGGCTTCATGGACTCTAACGGTATCGACAGACGATCCGACTTCCCACCCGTGTTCTGGGTCAGACTCAAGAACCAAATGGCCAACGCCAAAAGTAGGATAACCAAGATGATCTTTGTAGACCTCATACTTGACGCCTTCATCTATTTCAAGCTGTTCTCTAAGTTTTTCAATATTCATATCAACTCCTCGTTAAATATCTACCATCAATATAACACGTTCTTCATTCGTATTATTCCATACTTGATGATAGCGGCCCGTATCAAAGGTAAATGTTTTACCTTCTTCCCAATAATATTTTTTTACGTCAATCTCGTCAATTCTAACCATTAAACCCAAATCACCTTTAGGAACTTTTAGTCCTAAATGTATCCTATTAGTACCCATCTCATGAAAATGATTATTCAAACTAGCACCTGGCGATAAGGTGGCAAAAGCAGCTACCCCATGATTTGGTATTTCCGTTTTTATTAATTTTTTTGTAAACGGACAAGAATCTCCAAGTTTCATAGCATGTTCGACTTTAATTTTCTCTTCTTCTGTTAAATATTCATTAAGAGAATCATCCATGTAAAGCCCAATATTATAATAATTTCCTTCAGCAAGATTGGGATATAAAGCATTTGTTTTAGTAATTTTATTTTTATGATGAGCTATATTTAAATATTCATCATAAATCTTTTTCCAATTATCCTCTAGGATTTTCATTCAGAACCTAAGCCCATTTTTATTTTGTTAATAAGATAAGACCTAACAAAACCAGAACGCACAATGTCTCCAAGATTAAATTCGACGCAATTGAATTCGTCCATCTCTTCAAGAATTCGTAGAAAATCATGTAGTCCATTCCTCTCATTCTGTTTCAGTAAATCAGTTTGACTGAAATCACCACAGAATATAATTTTAGAATCTTGCCCTATCCTTGTAATGATGGTATCCAGTTCATGGAAGTTTAGGTTTTGACATTCATCTACTATAATGATCGAGTTATCAAATGTCAGTCCTCTTAGAAAGGAAGTTGACAGAAAATATAAAGTTCCTTGAGCTTTCAATCTTTCATAAAGAGAATTGTGTGATTGTTCATTCGGAGCTTCAAACATAAATCGTACCATGTTTTGATATGGTACTTGATACAATGCAGATTTGTCTTCTTCATCGCCAGGTAGAAAACCAATTTCCCGTGTGGGAATAAGAGAACGAACAAGAATAACTCTATCATAAGGTTTCTTCAAATCCATTACATCTTTTAGAGCAAGAGCCAGTGATACAAAAGTTTTGCCTGTTCCAGCAGCACCAAATAAGAATTGGTTTTTTCCCTTTGCCCATGTATCGAAAATTATTTTCTGATTATCGGTAATAGGTTTCACCGCAACCAAACTGCTTTGATTTATTTCTTTATTCTTTTTATTTGAAGCCATTATATTCGCATCCTTAAATTTTAAAGTCGAGAGGGGGGCGTCGGGGGCGACCAACCCCCCTCTCTTGGCGCAAAGGCGGAGGGACTTCCAAGCTTCCAGAACGCTGTGCGTTTGTGCTGAAGTATGATTGTCTCGCCCGCGCCATAACTATTTATACTAAATCGCACCGTGTTTTTTAAGCACTGCTCGAGTTTTTTGTTCCTTAGTAGTTTCACCACCAAACCTATCTGCCATAGCAGAGCCGGGGTGAGCTGCAGCAATCCGCTGCATATTCTCCTTAAATCCTTCATCAGTTTTTGGACCAACTCCCATTAAATGATCCCCCGCTAAAGCTATAGGTGTGAAAACCTGTCTAACCTTGGGATAGTCTTTTTTGTATTGTTCCATTTCAGACATAGACATGAATTCCTCATATTCTACGCCATCCTCACTCATAAACGTATATGTCGGCATCAGAATTGTAACTCCATTTGAGTAGAATCTCCACCCATTATTTGTATCGTATATCGTAGTCTATAGACTTCTTCACTCAACTTTACTATAGACATTTGCAGTACATGAACCTGCTTTTGCATTTCTGCTATTTCTTTTTTACACATATCATCTGTATAAAGAGCAGTCTGTGACGGGAAAACTAAACCAGAATTCGATTTATCCTCTCGCAATCTACGTCCCATATAATCCCAATAAGATTCTCTTTGCTCAGTGCAAGACTTTTCTGTCATTAAACCACTCCGGTTTCGCTCTGCGTTTCCACTTCGCAAAGTCAGACTTCTCAACTATATAGTATGTTTGATACGCTCTAACAGTGTCATCATTTTTACAATGATCAGGCATGCATTGTGGCGGGTCGGTAAACTTACCCTGTGGTAAATCTTGAGGATGTTCCCACAGATAATGCGTCAGCCGTTCCGTTGCATGTCGTTTGCTATAACGATATGTATACTCGTTCATTAGAGCATCCATGTGTAACCACAACCAATCATAATTTTCATCACAAGCTCTCGCCCAAATAGTACTTGGATGATTCTTGTGAGACATTTTATACAGGCCTTTAGAATCACAAACTTGATCGCCGTCAAGGACACGATGAGTCGTAGAGAGCATCTGTGCGCTCTCCAATATCATCTTGACCACATGTTTGTCACACATCATCTGTGCAGCAATAACGGGGTCACGGTCAAGGTAGAATATGTTCATTATTATCTATTCCTGTCTTTAGGTCTGCGATCATCGTTGCGACTATGATGTTGCCGTATGCTGTCTTGAAAGGCAGTTCGCCCATTAGCTTCAGCCCAAATTTCATCAGATTCAGTATCTATTTTAGATAGACGACCCGAAATAAATTCTTGAATTTTTGTTCGCAATTGTGTTCTAAATTTTCTCATGATACCAAGCTACCACATTGATGACGTTTTGTCAAGTCACTTTGATGTATAAAATATGTGATCTTCAATTTCAATTGTACGTTTCTTAGTCTTTGCCCATGATGGTTTTACATAATCAGCATGATACCACAGAGCTCCATCAGTAATATCTAGAAACATAATTTCGCCAGAAAGAATCGTTTCAGCAAAATCAGTCATTAACTTATAAGTTTTTAAATCTTTTGGTTTGTCGGATTTTCCATCACAGTACCAAGAAAATTGGCAGCGGTTTTTGACAGGAATTCTTACATTTTTATCTTGCCAAGATGGCCTTGAAGGCCCCTGTTTTATAACATCGCAAATTGTGTTTGGAAATCGGGAATTGTTCACACGATTAAGTACTACGGCGGTAACTGCTAACCAACCAGCAGTTCCTTGATTTCTTGCTTCGTAATACATATTTTTAGCAAGACATTCAGCTGATGAATTTGGCATTGCCGAGGATGAACTCGGACTTAGTGAAAAATAAGCAGCTGTAACAATAGTTGTACCAAGTAATATGGTCTTGAGCATAAAGCCCCCAAGTAATAGTAACGGGATATAGCAAGCGGGGAGAGCCGAAACTCTCCCCGATAACTAGGATATCCTAAGCAGAAGCAAGAGCTGCATTACCCGCAGCAACTACGGCCCGGGTAGGTGTACCCATGCGATACTTCGAATAAGTCTCGCCATCAAACGAGGAAACCCGCTTGTTGAGGTACACAGAGTACCCTTGCATACGAATGGCACTTACCACCGCTCGCACATTAGACACCTTGTAGCGTGCGCTAATCTGCTTCGCAGTTAATTCTGCACCGTTTTCGAGTGCCGCAATAACTTTTGCGGTCTTTGTAGTGGTCGTCGTCATAATAAATATTCTCCTATTCATGACATTAATTGGGAACTATTTGTTCCCGTATTCTCTAGGGACATCCCTAGTCGAATTTGGTTAGGGGATGCCGAAGCACCCCCCCGTTTCCTTATTGGGTCACATTCAAGTTCAAGCTAAATCGCCCGAATCTTTCATTCTATAAATTCCCAATATGAGGAAACATATTCCCGCTGTTTCCAGTAGTATGATGAGAGAAAGGTCAGCAGTGCCTTCGGCACCACCTACAGCGAGAATAGATAGCATAATACCCATCAAAAAACAAATCATTACATTTCCCCCATAACTTCTGAGAGATACTTCCGGGCATAATCTTCAGCCATGGTGGTCTTAAAGTATGCACCAGCATCCTCAACCACCTCATCGATGGTGAAATCAGTCAAACCCAAGTCAGGATAGAAATATCCATTACAGAATTCTTCAACGTCCATCATGTAGTTCATCATTTTGCTCATTAGAGATACAAAGGCCCCGTCCAGTTGATAACAAAACCACCGTCAAGGACATTGCCCCGAGCAGCGTTCCGAGCAGGTGCCTTAAAACCAGCACACATCAAAACATCGCCCTTCTTGAACTTCTTATCATTATCGGTGTTGACAACGAATCCCCAAGAGTAAGATCCATTTTTAGTCAAAATCTTGATGTACTTGGAACCTTCCTTGACGACCCAACCTTCACAAAACGCCTTAAGCATTTCTTCATTCTTGCCGAACGACATGGTTTTGTAGTCAGCTTCAGCAGCGGTAAGCATATTCGCAATACCGTCATAGACACATTCAAATGTCTTATTAATCGCAACAGTCATTAGTAACCTCTTT
>Ga0308019_10001205_pt1 | contig 15960 bp, 18 predicted proteins | sample Neamet284_FD_203135 | JGI IMG/M metagenome (GOLD analysis project Ga0308019, IMG submission 203135) | Marine microbial communities from water near the shore, Antarctic Ocean - #284 | ecosystem: Environmental > Aquatic > Marine > Unclassified | place: Southern Ocean | collected 2014-10-01 | reverse complement strand
CTAAATCAAGTCTAATAAAAGACACATCCCATCTATGTTCACCATTTAATTCAAACACTAACCCTTTTTCTTCTGTTTTAAATTTTATTTTATAAATAGGATTTAGAAAAAAATCTAATTTTATAGCTTGAGCAGGATTTACCAACAAATCATAGGTTAGAGGGGCAAAACCTTTCTTTTTTATTTCAAATTTATGTAATCCAGGTTTTATTCTTTCATTTGAAATTGGAGACCGACCTAAGTTCACTCCATCTAAATAGATATCTACTCTTTTTGGGATTGTACTTACGTCTAATTTTACTTGTGAAAAAACAATAGTAATCCCAAATAAAATTAAACTTAAAAATTTGTAAAAATCGCTCATTATTTTATTCTATTAAATTTTTATAAATGTTGCGGAAAGTAACCAATCTTAGGTCAGTTCTATTTACCCAGCCATCGAGTTGTACTAGCTTTTTATCATCTAGTGCAACTTCTATAAAGCCAAAATATTCACCAGGCGTGACTTTATCAACAGAAACAACTTCACCTTCTTTTAATAAAAATAAAGTTTTCGAACCTATCTCTGGTCCATTTCTAAAATGCACATTGTTTTTATTCGTCATATAGAGTGGCTCTTTCATACTTCCACTGGGACCTAATCCAATTTTTAATTTTAATTTTCTACTCTGGGTGAAATCTAATTTTTGAATAAATGGTTTAAAAATTAAATTTTCACCGGCAACAATTCGTAAGTGCTCAGCATATTTATATTCTCCAGGTATCGCTATTTGAAAATATCCGGATTGGTTTGAGCTTGTCGTATTAATTTTGTTATCATAGCTTTGTAAAGAGATTGAAGCTCCTCCAATAAGACTATCATTCTTATTTAGATACGTTGTTCCGGAAATAACTAATTGTCCCATTGTAATAGTTTTTCTGGGTAAAGTTAATCGGCCAAAACGAATGCCCTTAAAACGAACAGTCAAGGGATCAAAATTAGTGTCTTGAGGAATAATTTTAATAATATTCGTATTATTTTGAATATCTAAAACACCCTGAGGCAAGTATGCTAAAAACTCTTTTGGCGCTTCTTGTAAAATCGACAGTATGGGATGCAGAGTATCTCCTTGTGCAAAAATCTTAAAAAGAATATTATCCGGAACTGCGCCATCGTATTTCAAAGGTAAAATTAATTTAATTTCACCATACTCATATGTAACGGAGATAAGAGGCTGTCTATTGTTATATATGATTTCAGGATATATTGGACCTTTAAATGATGAACATCCATAAAATATTATCATTAATAAAAAACCCGGTAATAGTTTCTTTAATATATTGAGTATTCTCACCATGTGTATGTAAAATTTAAAACTTTAAAAGTTTATTGACAGATATCTCCTAAAAAATTTTATCCTGAATATATTTAATTAATAGAGTGATTTATTCTTCTTTTATTCTACTTTTTTAGGAAAATTTAATCCAATACTGTTTATCTATTCTTAGACCTATTAAATTCTATTTAGTTTATTATGGCAGAACAAGATAAAAAATTACTAATAAAAGTTAAAAATTCAGACACTTTAGCTTTTAAAAAACTATTCTCAGATTATCATGATACTCTATTTAGATTTGTTATTTATAAAACAAGAGATAGCGATTTAGCTGAGGATATAACTCAAGAGACTTTTTTAAGAGTCTGGAAAAGTCGCGAAAAGATTATTCCTGAAAAATCATTCTTTTCCTTAATTGCAAGGATCTCTACGAACTTATGTTATGATCACTTTAGACATTTAGAAGTTCGTAATAGACATAAAGATCAAATCCCTGACTTTGCTAAATCTCATTATGATAACCCTGAATCAATGACCGATTTAGAAGACCTCCAAGAAAAGATACAAAAACTAGTAAATAATGAACTACCTGAAAAATGTAGAAATATTTTTATATTAAGCAGAATTGAAGAGAAAACGAATACTGAAATAGCAGAAATTCTTTCTTTAAGTATACGTACAGTAGAGAATCAGATATATCGCGCACTAAAAATTCTGAAAAAAAACTTAAAAAATTACTTATGAGTACACATAGATCTGTTTTCGTTATTTTAATAGTGACTAGACTTCTAAGAAATTGGAGATTTAAATAATCGATAAAAAAGAAAAATTAATCTGGGAGCTGAGCTCTCAACAAAAAATAGATACACTTCCAGATAAAAACATTGTCTGGGATAGGCTTGAACAACAGATAAAAATGCATGATTCATTAATATTTAATGAGAATCATCAGAAACCTATAATCAAACCATCTACAATTTTTGGAATTAAATTAAAGCCTAAGTTAAGTTTTTTATTCTCACTAAGTATTTTATTTACCTTTGCTGTTTATTTAAAAATGTTACCTACTTCGTTTAAAACCGATATTGGAGAAAAAAATATTATTTCTTTACCGGATGGATCAAAAATACATTTAAATGCAGTAAGTACAATATCATATGATGATAGTTTTAACTTAAAAGACCGAAATATTAAACTTAATGGCGAGGCTTATTTTGAAATTGTTAAGGGCAAAACCCCTTTTATTATTTATACTGACTATGGTACGATAAAAGTACTCGGAACTACTTTCAATATTCGAAATAGACCTAATGGATTCGAGCTTGGCGTTAACGAAGGGAATGTTAATTTCACTAATAAATTAGAATCTAAAGATTTAACTGAAGGGCAAATACTACAGATACCTTTAGGAAAAGATAATTTAATCTCCATTAAAAAGACATATTCTAATTATCCAAGCTGGAAAAGTGATCAACTATTCTGTGATAAAACTCCGTTAACTACAATATTATTAGAAATAGAAAGACTTTTTAAAATATCAATCACGTTTACTGATCCTCAAATTAAAGAACATTCGATTACAGGTATTATAAACACTCAAGACTTAGAAGAGGCACTGAGCACTATTTCCTTATTAAGTCAGCGCGAGTTTAAATTAGATGGTGATCAATGCACTATTATTTAGAAGAATCTTACAAAAACTAATTTTTTTTTTAGTTTGGATAATACTTTCTTCATCTAATCTATTTTCGAAAAATAATTCTATATCTTTTGATTTTAAAAGTATCAAACTAAAAAATGCAATTGATACACTAATTTATAAACACAATATCCCTATTGCTTACCCTGATGTAATTTATAATCCTATAATAAATGCTTTATGTAAAGATTGTAATGAAGATGATGTAATAAAAACTATTTTGGTTGATTTAGACCTAAAATGGGAAAAGAAAACTAACCAATACATAATATTCCCTTCTGATAATATTTCTCAATTTTCTATATCTGGTATAATATTAGATATTAATTCAAAAGAGCCTATTCCTTATGCCCATATTTTCAATCTTGACCTTAATATTGGTGAAATTTCAAATGAAAATGGCGAATTTTCAATTCTTAATATTTCCGCTAAATCATGCACACTTAATATCTCATATATTGGTTATAAAACAACAAAAGAGCCATTATCTTTTAAAAATAATAATAGTCAATACATTAAAGTAAACTTAGAACCAAAAGTGTTACAAACCCCACAAGTCTCAATTCTTGGTTCTAACAAAGAATTTATGGATAAATCTGGCACTGCCGGTCAACTATCCTTTTCCCCAAAACATATTTCAAGTCTTCCCAATTTAGGCGAAATTGATATTTTTAGATCACTTCAATTCCTCCCAGGTATTCAATTAGGTACGAGTGGAACATCCGGTTTATATATCCGAGGTGGAACGCCAGATCAAAACCTGATTACCATTGACGGGATGACAATATACCATACAGATCATTTATTTGGTTTTTTAAGTAGTATTCCACCAGACGTGATTAAAAATATTCAAGTGTATAAAGGAAATATCCCTTCTGAATTTGGAGGTAGAGTTTCTAGTTTAATTAGACTTACTACTAGAAGCGGTGATGGTCTAAAACCTCATATTGCTTATTATAGTAATTTTATGAGCAATGGTTTTACATTCGAGTCCCCGCTTTCTTCTAGATTAAATTTCATCATTAATTTTAGAAAATCATTTGAAGACAGATCTCCAACAGAGATCTATCAGTCCATAGAAGAATACGTAACTGGAGATGATCAGTTTAATCTTATTTCTGAGAGTATTGATTCCCAAGATAATAGAAAATCAAATTATTCAATAAAAAATAATTATGAGGATATAATTAGTCGTGTTTCATACCTTCTTTCTCCTAGACATCGATTATCACAAACACGAGTATATGGAAGGGATAAAATTATTGAAAAAAGAGATTATTTGGGTTTTGAAAATATTTTAACATATAATTCTATCAGTTTTAAAGAAAAAACTAATTGGTCGAATACTGGCGATATTTTAACCTGGTCTTCTAGGTGGAATCAAACATACAATTCACAGCTCTCTATCTCGAACTACAAATACCATAGTGATTATAGTTCTAGCCAATATCAACTAGATGATTATTCCGAAAAACTTCTAGGAAGTTCAAATGAAGATAATTTGTTAAAAAAACGAACTATTAAATTTTACAATAAATACAAAGGTTTAGAAAAGCATACTATTTCAAGCACTTTTGAAGAATCCTATTTTAAGATTTTTTATAATAATGATGTTATCGATGGTTTATTAATAAACCAAAATCGCCTGGAACAAATAGCTTATATAAATGCAACTTCAATTGAAGATGATTGGACTATTGATAATTGGATAAAAGTACAAATAGCACATCGATTATCTTATTTTTCATCTACAGAAAAGTTCTACAGTTCTCCTAGAGTTGCATTAATAGTAAAACCTAAACAAAATTTTACTTTAGAGTTCTCTTTTAATAAGCTTCATCAATTTATACATCGCTTTAATAATATAAATAATACTAGAGGTATTCAAAATATGTGGATTTTATCCTCAAAAATTATACCGAGTATAACTTCTTATAACTCTCATGCCGGAATTCATTTAGAAAATGAAAATTATAGTATCGTCTCAAGTCTATACCATAGAACAGTAAAAGATATATTTCAATTAAATCAATCTCTTTATGAAGCAGTTTTATCAAATAAGAAAAATAAAATATCTTTTCTTGATTTAAGCCAAGGATCCGGAATTTCTCATGGATTTGAATTTCTGATACGTAAAAAAAGAGGAATCCTGTCCGGATGGATTTCTTATCAATTTAACAAAACAAAACACCAATTTAATGAAATAAATAATGCAATTCCATTTTTAGCTAATCACGATAAAAGCCATGAAGTTAAAACGGTAATGATGACACGATTTCTTAATTGGGATCTATCGGCAGTATGGGTTTTATCATCAGGAGCCGTTTATACTTCTGAAAAAAATATATTTATTAATTCAGGTTTTAAAATATTAACAAACCAAGATAAAAACACAAAAAGAGTAGAGCCAACGCACCATTTAGATATTAGTTTTTCAAAATCTATAAATACGAGATACTCTCTTATAGAAGTTGGCTTATCAATATATAATGTTTATAATCAAAAAAACATAAACCATAAAAGATATAATCCTTATAATGAGGATCTAATGATTACTGATGTATTTATGTTTGGGTTTACCCCTACTTTATTTTTTAAAACCACTATATAATTTTTGTGGAGGCGGGGAGAATCGAACTCCCGTCCGAAGCAGAGTAATGAAGAACATCTACATGCTTGTCCAACTGATTAGATTTCTCATTTTACCCTTTATCAGTGGCAGAAATCGAGTAAAACCAGCCTACATTATTTTAATTTCAAATTAATAGACATATTTGAAACGAACCTATGCTGATGACGTTCTTAGCTTAGACCATAGATAAATCGGAGCTAGAACGAGCTGCTAGACTAAGCTGCAGCCATGTAGCCGTTATCGGCATTTATAGTTGTGACAGATGATTTAGGAGGAGACTGTCATCCTCCGCGTGCAGTTCGACACATCTCATGTCCCGTCGATACCGATCGCCCCCAATTATCAAAAAGCTATACAAAATATACTAAAAACAAGAAAAGGCTTCTAGTGCCAACCCGAAGCCTTTTCTTAAAGTTGAAAAAGTTAAAATTCAACTTAATCTCATTTGTCATCCTCTTTTCTCAAATCTTCTTTTCAAAATAATTTGACTAAAAGAGGTCGATAAACATAGACCTTGAAGAAAACTATTCCCAACTATTAAAGTTCTTTTTTGAATTTTATTTTTTATATTATTCGGATACATATAAGTATATTTGTATAATTTATTTACATTAACAAAAAATATAAACATTGACAAAAAAAACAATTCATATTTTTTTTATAATTTTGGGTATTTTTATCACCTCTATTTCAATTAAATATTATCTTATAATACCAATATTTATTGGCTTAATTGTATTAATCCAGGGTTTTTATGGTTTTATTAAAGATCAAAAAAAATAATTTTATTCAAAAAATAGTTATTCCGTTTATTCTTTTAACTATGAATACTATTTTTTCAAGCAATGCAGAATCATTGAAGAACCAATCCTATAAAAAAAATATAGAAACTAGTGTATATCCTCATAATCGAAAACTTTCCGAGACCTTTTTTAATGGGTCTCTCGATGGATCCGTAACACTTTTTTACGATAATGGCCAGCCAGAATGGAGACATGTATACTATAAAGGGAATCTCCATGGTATATCAACAAAGTGGAATTTTTCAGGGAAGCGAATAATTGAAGGTCACTATGAGAATGGAGACTCTGTTGGTATTTGGAGATGGTGGGATGAGAATGGTAATATCAAAAATAAAAAAAAATTTAAAAACCGTCTAGAAAATAAAAATAAATTTTCTAGACAATATAAAATGAAATTATAACCAAAGTTTTATATGAAAAAGTTTTACTTATACGTTATTGAGCTGGATTCCTCTGTTGCCAATAATAAAAAGTTTAGATTAAAAAATCCAAATTATATAAAAGGAAATGGATGCGTGTATGTTGGCCAATCATTCAGAAGTCCTGAGATACGTTTTGAACAGCATAAAGAGGGATATAAGGCAAATAGATATGCTAAGGAATATGGTCTGTTTTTAAGACCCGATTTTTACCAAAAGTATAATCCTATCCCAACAAGAAAGGATGCTGAAGAATTAGAATCATTTGTCGCAAAAAAATTAAAAAGCCAAGGGATTGGGGTTTGGTTTAATTAGTAATAAATTTGTGCATAAAATTTTAAATATTAAGAGTCTAATGAATAACAAAAATAATTTTCTTACTCAAGTTCCTCCCATGGGCATATATCAGACTTTATATGATTTCCAAAATTCATTTGGTACTTATATGGGTGAAAAAGGAACACACCCTTGGAGTCAGGGGTTCCCTTTAACAACTCAGATCCCTGGTGGACCAAAAATGCCTCAAGGAATTAAAGTTAATGCGAATGATTTATATTATCCAAAAGCTTGGGGACAACCTCAGTTACGAAAAAAAATAGCTGAATATTATAATTACTACTATAAAAGTAACATTGACTTTGAGAATGTCATGATTTTTTCAGGTGGGCGTCCTGGGCTAATTGCTTTATTAATGTTTCTTCAACCAGATATTGAGGTTAGAATAGCATCTACTGAGTATACTCCGTATTATGACATGCTTCGTCTTTTTAAACGAGATTACAAGTTAATTGATAGTAAACCAGAAAACCTATTTACACCTACGATAGATGAATATATTGGTAGTAGTAATACTAGAAAACTTATCATGTTAAGTAACCCTTGTAACCCTACGGGGATTACAAGGTCTGGAAAAGAACTTCAATACCTTGTTGAATCTACGACTAACGGCTTAAATGGCCTGTTAATTGACGAAGCATACGAACTCTTTCATAAAAATCCTGTTAGCGCACTAAGATATATCAAAGATATAAATAATTCTAACTTATTTGTCGCAGGAGCTGCAACTAAAGGCCTACAAGCTCCAGGTATCCGAATTGGCTGGGTTATTGCATCGAAAAAGAATGTTGAAGTTCTTGGTAACTTTTCATCTTTTGCCATGGGTGGTGTTTCAAGGCTTTCTCAGCTTTATGCATCTGAATTATTAAATAAAAGTAGAACAGATCTAATTCATAAAGCAATACCTGATTTTTATGAGAAACAAAGGATTCGATATAAAGAAAAATTCTTAGAACTTAATTTAGAAATTTTTTCTGGTGATGGAGGATTTTATCATTGGTGCAAATTACCTAATAAAATAACGGCTAAGGCATTTAATGAAAAACTATTCCAATATGGTGCTGCTATTTTAAAAGGGAATGATTGCAATATGGCAAGAGATAAAGAAAAAGAATCACTAGACCAATTTTTCCGTTTTTCTTTTGGCCCTCTTATGCCCCAATCATTTAAATCTGACATTGATTTAATGGAAAAAGTCTTAAATAAATTTTAATAATAAATCTAAATGAATGATTTAAGAGAAAAAATAAAAATAATTATCTTTGGTACAGAAACAGCCAGTGGTCGGCTATTTGATTTAGGACTTATAATCTCAATCATACTCAGTGTTCTATTAGTGATGCTTGATAGTGTTTCCGAACTTCAACAAAATTATGGTTTGTTTTTTAAAAAAGCCGAATGGGCTTTTACATTACTATTTACAGCTGAATATTTTTTAAGAATTTTCAGCATAAGAAGACCCGGTAGCTATATTTTTAGTTTTTTTGGCATAGTAGATTTATTATCTCTTATTCCAACATACTTAAGCATATTTCTTCCAGGATTAGGAGTCTTCTCAGTAATAAGAGTTCTCCGAGTTTTAAGAGTTTTCCGAGTTTTAAAATTAATTCAATTCATGGGGGAAGCCGATTTATTGCGACAGGCAATGATCGCGAGTAGAAGAAAAATCTTTGTTTATTTATTTTTTGTAATAAACCTTGTCATTATTTTAGGTTCAGTAATGTATATAGTCGAAGGTGAAGCGTCTGGTTTTGATAGCATACCTAGAAGTATATATTGGTCCATTGTCACTCTAACTACTGTTGGCTATGGAGATATCTCACCAATGACAAACTTAGGTCAAATAATTGCAGCGATTATTATGATCATGGGATATTCTATTGTTGCGGTTCCAACTGGCATTGTAACATCTGAATTAACTTTTCCTAGTAGTGAAGTTGTTAAAACTCTTTGTATTGTTTGCGGAGATAAGAATCAACCTAAAAATGCAAAGTTCTGCAATAATTGTGGCGCAAAAATCAGTGAAATTAAATAGTTTCTGTATATTTGTTTCATAGTCAAAAAATAAATTCATTAAAGTTTAAGAGAAAGGATTCTATGTATCGTACAATGCTAAAATCAAAAATTCATCGTGCAACTATAACAGATGCAAACCTTAATTATGAAGGTTCAATATCAATTGATATTGAATTAATGAAACTTGCAGACCTTCTGGAATTTGAAAAAGTTGATATCTACAACATCAATAATGGTGAAAGACTCTCAACATATGTCATCCCTGGAACCGCTGGAGAAATCTGTTTAAATGGAGCTGCGGCTAGGCTTAATCAAACTGGAGATAAAGTAATAATAGCGAGTTATGTTTTATCTGAAATAAATAACCTTAAACCTAAAATTATTATTGTTGATGAAAACAACAAACAAAAAAACTAAAAAAGCCGTTATTCTTCTAAGTGGGGGACTTGATTCAACAACTTGCCTTGCAATTGCATTGGAAAAAGGATTTACTCCCTACGCACTCACTCTCAATTATGGACAAAGACATCTTTTTGAAATTAAATCATCAATAAATATTGTTAAAAAATATAAAGTAAAAAAACACTCTGTTTTCAATATAAACCTTGCTCAGTTTGGCGGATCAGCTTTAACTGATAATATTCCAGTTCCAAAAGATAGAAAATCAACTGATATGCAAAAAATACCAGTTACTTATGTTCCTGCACGAAATACAATTTTTCTATCATTAGCACTAGCTTGGGCTGAAACATTGAATGCAACAGATATTTTTATTGGTGTGAATGCTTTAGATTATAGTGGGTACCCTGACTGCCGACCCGAATATATTGAATCATTTGAAAAGACAGCTAACTTAGCAACAAAAGCTGGAGTTTTAGGAAAAAAATTCACCATCCATACTCCTTTAATTAACATGACAAAAGCAGAGATTATAAGTACCGGAATAAGACTTGGCATTAATTACGAACTTACCTCCAGTTGTTATGATCCTAAAAAAAATGGAAACCCTTGCGCCCATTGTGATGCTTGTATTCTAAGACTTAAAGGATTTGATGAAATTTCAGTTAAAGATCCTCTTGATTACAATTAATGTATTCTGTTAAAGAAATATATTTTACTCTTCAAGGAGAAGGTTTTCATACTGGAAGAGCCGCAGTATTTTTCCGTTTTTCTGGATGTAATCTTTGGAACGGTATTGAAAAAGACAGAAAAAATGCAATTTGTAATTGGTGTGATACTGATTTTCTTGGAACTAATGGGGAAAATGGTGGTAAATACTCCGCAATTCAAATTATAAATCAAATAAAAAAGGTCTGGCCAATAAAAGAGACCTCAAAACCTTATGTTATTTTTACTGGAGGTGAACCTTTATTACAACTTGACAATGACTTAATTAAAATGGTTCATAATGCCAATTTTGAAATTGGTTTAGAAACAAATGGAACTATCATACCTCCTTCCGGAATTGATTGGATATGCGTTAGTCCTAAGGCTAAATCAAATTTTATTTTAAAAAAAGGGAATGAATTAAAAGTTGTTTACCCCCAACATGGTATGAATCCACTTGAGCATAATAAATTAGATTTTGAACACTTTTTTATTCAACCTATGGATGGTTTAAATCAAAAAGAAAATATTAAAAAGTCTAAGGATTTTATTTTAAAATATCCTCAGTGGAAATTGAGTCTTCAAACCCATAAAATACTTGGAATTCCTTAAATTTAGATATGAATGTATTTAAAATATTTTCTATTGAGGCTGCTAGGTCTTTACCAAACCTCCCAAATGATCATCCATGTAAAAATATTCATGGTCATTCTTTTAAGATTACTATTATAGTTAAAGGTGACGTAAATAAAAAAAGTGGGTTTGTAATAGACTTTTCAGATATTGATCTTTCTTTCAAACCAATTTTTGAGAAAATAGACCATAGCTATTTAAATAATATTAACGGCCTTGAAAACCCTTCAAGTGAGAATTTGTGTCGATGGATTTGGTCTCGCCTTAAACCAAATCTGGCAGGTCTTACAGAAATAATTATACAAGAAACTGAAACCACAGGATGTAGCTACAAAGGAGATTAAAATGGCAGGTGCCGATGGTAAAAAATTTGATTTTTTAGATGAATCACACATTGATTCTTCACTTTTAGAAGTTTTTAAATTTAATAGTCCCAATCAATATATAAAAACTGAGACTGATGAGTTTAGTGCTGTATGCCCATTTAGTGGCTTACCTGATATCTCTTATGTGAAAATAGAATACTTACCAACAGGAAAAAAGTGTGTTGAGTTAAAATCATTAAAATATTACTTTGTCAGTTTTAGAAATGTTGGGATATATCAAGAAGCGGCAACCAAACGAATTTATAAGGATTTGACAAGTGTTCTGGAGACTAAGCAATTAATTATTACAACACTTTATAATATAAGAGGTGGTTTTAAGACGACTTGCATTGAAGGATCCTTAAAATAAATGAATGATTATGGATGCCAGAGTATGGTTAAATCTCTCAAGAAAGTTCTAATAAAACACCCAAGAGAAGCTTACCAGACTCAAGAAAAGATTGATAACGACTCTCCTATTCTTAATTACCTGACTGCTCCAAACTTTAACCAAGCGTGTTCTGATTTTGATAATTTTGTCTCCATCCTTGAATCTTTTCACTGTGAAATACATTATTTACCATTTGATAATACTTCCTCTATTGACTCAATTTATACTCATGATCCTTGTTTGATCTCAAATAAAGGTGTTGTTCTTTCCGAAATGGGAAAGAACGAACGAAGTACTGAGCCACATGCAATAAGAAAATTTTTTGAGTCAATTAATATTCCAATCCTTGGAAAAATTAAATACCCAGGGACTCTAGAAGGTGGAGATATTGTATGGATAGATGAAAAAGTTATCGCAGTTGGGGAAGGATACAGATCAAATGAAGAAGGAATTAAACAATTAAAATCAATTTTAGGGAACCTTGTTGATGAAGTTATTTCTGTTCCCCTACCACATTGGAAAGGACCAGAGGATTGCCTTCATTTAATGAGTAATCTATCTCCCATAGATGAAAAACTTTTTTTAGTCTATTCTAAATTATTACCAGTTAAGTTTAGAAATTATTTATTAAGTCAAGATATAAAATTAATTGATGTTCCAGATCAAGAATATCAATCAATGGGGTGTAATGTATTAGCAATTGCACCAAAAAAAGTTTTAATGATCGAGGGGAACCCTGTTACTAAAGCCCTTCTAGAAAGACAAAATGTAGAAGTTCATGTTTTTAATGGATCAGAGATATCATTAAAAGGCTCTGGTGGTCCAACTTGTTTAACAAGGCCTTTTTTAAGATCAAAATAAAAGTATGATCAATCCAAAAGACCTTGAACAATTACCTATTGAAGAATCTGAGACTATCCCTTCAGAGTGGTATTTTAAAAAAGATATTTTCAATGTTGAAAAAAAATATATATTTTCTAAATCATGGCATTTAGTTGGATCCGAATCAAGAATACCTGACGTTGGAAATACCTTTATTGCCGAAATTTTAAACCAGTCTATTATTTTAGTTCGACAAAAAGATAATACGATAAAGGCCTTTTATAATGTTTGCCAGCATAGAGGTGGCCCAATTTTACGAGAAGATTGCTCAGTCAAGACTTTTCAATGTAAATATCATGGCTGGAGATACAATATTAATGGTTCGTTAAATTCTACTCGCGAATTTAATGGTGTTAAAAATTTCAATGATGAAGATTATAAATTGAAATCTATCAATCTTAAATTTTTCTTGGGTTTAATATTTATTAATTTCAGTAAAGATCTTAATTCACTTGAATTAAAGATTCAGGAAATTAAAAAACTTATTTCTCCTATCGATCTTTCAAAATATAAATATCATTCAAGAGTCTCTTATAATATAAAATGTAACTGGAAAACTTATATTGATAATTATTTAGAAGGTTATCATATACCTTTTGTACACCCAAAACTAAATAAACTGATAGATTATAAATTATATACGACCGAATTATATGATAGCTATTCTCTGCAATGGGTCCCTATTGATCCTGATTTAAGCCCATATCAAAAAAATAAACAATCAACAAATAAAGCATTCTATTTAACTATCTTTCCAAATATCTTACTTAATATTGCACCTGGACGATTACAAACAAACATAATCGACCCTATTTCTGAAAATACATGTGTTGTTCATTTTGATTATTATTTTGAAAATTTAAATGAAGAATCTTTAAAGAATGATTTTGATTTTAGTGAAGAAATTCAACAAGAAGATATCCAAATTTGTCAAGAAGTTCAAAAAGGCCTTGAATCTAATGGATATGACAAAGGTCGAATATCTGTTAAAAGTGAAAAGGGATTACACCATTTCCAATCAATTTTAAAAAGGTACTTATCAAATGGCTAATATTTATCAAATAGGCGCGGGTTTAATAGGTCGAGCAATGGCTTTAGATTTAGCAAAAGATCATAATGTTTTTTTAGGCGATAATAATCTTAGATTTTTAAAATCCATTCAACTTGAATCTCCGTCAATAAAAACTCAAGTCTTAGATGTTAAAAATTCTAAAGAATTATTTGATTTTATTAGTCCTGCAGATATTGTTCTTTTGGCAGTTCCAGGATTTTTGGGTTATCAAACCTTAAAAAATATAATTTTGCAAAAAAAAGATGTAGTAGATATTTCTTTTGCTCCTGAAGATAATACTCAGCTTAATGCTTTAGCAAAAATAAATGAGGTTACTGCAGTAATTGATGCCGGCGTTGCTCCAGGAATACCTAACTTTATTTTAGGCTATCATAATAAATTTATGCAAATTGACTCTTTTGAATATTATGTTGGAGGTTTACCCAAAAATCCAATAGGCCCATACAACTATAAAGCTCCATTTTCACCTATTGATGTAATTGAAGAATATACCAGACCAGCCCGAATGATGATTGATTCTAAAATAGTAACAAAGTCTGCACTTTCAGATATTGAATTAATTGATTTTTTAAATGTGGGATTATTAGAAACTTTTAATACTGATGGTTTACGGTCATTATTATCAACAATGTCTCATATACCAAATATGAAAGAAAAAACGATTCGATATCCAGGGCATGCAAAACTAATGAAAATGTATAGAGATGACGGAAGGTTTGATACCAAAAAAATAGATAAAACAATTATTAAATTATTTAAAGAATGGAAATTAAATCCTGGAGAAGAAGAATTTACAGTTATGGATATAATCATAAAGTCAAAGGATAAAAATCTTCATTATCATTTATATGATGAATATAATAAAAAAACAAATTCTTCATCTATGTCACGTACTACAGGATACACTGCAACAGCTACAATTAATTTAATATTGAATGAAAAATTCACCAAAAAAGGTGTTTTCCCCCCAGAACTAGTTGGAAGTGAAGATTCTTGCTGGCTGTACATTAATAAATATTTATCTAAAAGAAATATTAACATCGATTTAATTTAAATGAATAAAAATAAATTAAGATTTCAAAAATCATCTTTTTATTTACACGATTTATTTTAATATATTTCGCACCTTAAGATCTATATATAATACACTTTTGATCCGGTAGCTCAGCTGGTAGAGCAGTGGCCTTTTAAGCCATTGGCCGTGCGTTCGAGTCGCACCCGGATCACTCGAAGAGAAATACCAAGTTCTTTTCATTAAGCCCTCGGCAAAAGTCGAGGGCTTTTTCTTTTAATTTTATGCTGATAGAAAAGAATAACAAATGATTAAATACATCACATTATTACTACTTATTAACTTCTCTTGGGGGCAGGCTCCATGTGAAGACCAACGATATTTAGAAATAAAAAAGAAACCTTTTAAAAAAATGAGTGCTCGAGAGTATGAATATTTTATCTTTATAGAAAAAGAATGTCTCTCTAGTTCGGATAATTTAATTACCAAAAATGAAACTAATTTAACCGATACAATATGCATCTCTACCAAATTTGGTAATATAAAAATAAACCTCTTTTCAGAAATAGCTCCCTTTCATGTAGAAAGTTTTTTAACACACGTGAAGAATGGATTTTATGATGGAACAATATTTCATCGAACTATACCTGGATTTATGATTCAAGGTGGAGACCCAAATACAAAAAATTATAATAAAACAAGCTACGGAACGGGTGGACATTCGGCAAAGTATTTTGGATTAGGTAATGAAAGTAATAGGTTGACTTGGACATTACCACCTGAGTTCAATAATATTGAACATAAAAGAGGTATTGTCTCAATGGCTAGATCAAACAGTCCCAATAGCGCAGGCAGTCAATTTTTTATTTGTGTTACTGATGCTCATCATTTAGATGGCCAGTATTCAGTTTTTGGAAAAGTTGTAGATGGTTTAAAAATAGTTGACGAGATAGCGAATTTAAAAAGAGATAAAAAAGATAATCCATTAGATCGAATTGAAATAAGTATTTCTACATGTAAAGAGAATTAATAGAATTCTAATATTTTTAAAGACTGAACTTCTAAAGCTACTTATAGACTCTATTTCTATCTTTATTAAATATTAAAGATTATTTTAAGATTAGATAATCAAACCACTATTTTCTTTTTAGCCATAAATCAATTTAAATATGAAAAGAAGACTCTTTATTAAAAAAGGAATTTTAAGTTTAGTTGGCGCCTCCACTATTCCAACCATATTAACAGCAAGAGATTGTGATATTACAGCCTCTGATATT
>Ga0308019_10001203_pt1 | contig 15981 bp, 6 predicted proteins | sample Neamet284_FD_203135 | JGI IMG/M metagenome (GOLD analysis project Ga0308019, IMG submission 203135) | Marine microbial communities from water near the shore, Antarctic Ocean - #284 | ecosystem: Environmental > Aquatic > Marine > Unclassified | place: Southern Ocean | collected 2014-10-01 | reverse complement strand
TTAGTGTTTAGAAACAAGTTTGAGAATAGAATAATCGAATATAGATAATTCGCAAGGGTCTATGCTCAAACCCATGTGTACAACATTAGCATTTACAAGGGCTTTCAATAGGTGCTATTCGTCCCTACGATTAGACACGCATACATCTCCATGGGTTACTCTTGTGTATGAATGCTCAATTTTGGAATCTCTTCTTAGGCCTTTGAATAACTTCTTGCCGGATTTGTTGACACTTTCACTGTTTTATTTACTTGTTTTACAACAATGTCAGCAACATTTTGAATAGAATCATCAATCAGTTCCATAATTGAATCTACTCGAGAGCCACATTCACTTCCAAACCAAGAGTTTCATGTGTCACCGAAGAGACAATTTCAAAAGGGTTCGGAATTGCACTTTTACCATGGAGACATCATCGAGGGAGTCAAGAGGATGGAAACTTGACCTTGTCAACGCCTCGTTCCTGTCGGGGATACCAGTGTTGGCAATCATCGGTTTGGTGTGGTATAGCATGAACCACGGAGTGTCTTTTGTGGAATTGAGTATCTTTGGATTCATGTATATCGCAACAGGGCTTTCCATCACCGCTGGATACCACCGTTTGTTTTCACATCGAACCCACAAAGGAGCATGGCCTCTTCGATTGTTCTACGCATTGTTCGGAGCTGCTGCGTTCCAAAATTCCGCAATTAAATGGTGCAGTGACCATCGTCGCCACCATCTTGTCACCGATACTGATGATGACCCATATTCCGTTCTCAGAGGTTTTTTCTGGGCTCATATAGGCTGGGTCATGGTCGCTCAGGAAGGTGAGCCAATCGTCGAAAAAGTTGATGACCTCGAATCAGATTCAATCTTAGCGTTCCAAGATCGCCATGTATTCCTACTTGGTTTCCTTGTTGGAATGGTGTTTCCCGGCTTCCTTGGATTGCTCTTCCTTGGCGGGATTACTGGGTTCCTTGGCGGCTTCATTTGGGGCGGTCTGTTTCGTGTAGTCATTGTTCACCATGCTACATTTTTGATTAATTCTGCTGCCCATACCTGGGGCACACAACCTTACACAACTGCAAACACATCTCGAGACTCACCATTGCTCTCCCTTTTCACCTATGGAGAAGGCTACCACAACTTTCACCACGCTTTTCAAGCAGATTACCGAAACGGACACAAGTGGCATCATTGGGACCCTACAAAGTGGTGGATTGGCGCATGCTCGCTCATCAAAATGACAAGCGGCTTACACAAGACTCCACGCAAGACCATCGAAAGTCGGAAAATGAAAACAGCGTGTGAACAGTCAGTTGAACTCGGAAACATGGAACACAAAAAATACGCTCAAAGTTTTTTTGAACAACTTCGAAAAGGATACATTCAACTTGAGACCTATCGGAAAGAACTGAAGAACGCCAAAAAGAATAAGGAAGGAAAGATGCGCTATATCGACATTAAGAAAGAGATTAAGCTGGCAAAAGAAACTCTTTCACTCCTCCGTGATGAATTCAATCAATGGATAAACGGTCTACCAACCGCAGCCTGAGCGTTCTCGGATTCACCTCAATCTCAGGTTCTCATACATGTATGGCATTATGCGTTCGCGATGCTTAGATTTGAGTAAATGAGCCACTCTGTGAATTCTCAGATTCACAACTTGTAGATGGAGAAAGAATTGCATAAAGTGCAATAACCGATGATTTTAAACTTAATGATTATCTATTATTGAGTTCTACCGAGGCCATGGTTGCCATAACTGCTTTGTTGGGGTTATTAGGATTCTTGAGCATTGCTTTGTTAACACCTGGCCCAAATCCGTTGACATGTTTTGCCCACAGTGGAATGTTTGGAAAAAAGAGTAACGTGCCACTTATCGTAGGTATGGCTATCGGACTTTTCATCATCGAAATGACTGTTGGATTGGTGATCGACTCGTTGGATAAGAATACAATTGCACTGATCGCCTTGCATTGGATTGGCATGCTCTTTTTGGCTGCAATGGCCATCGGTATGTTTCGGTTTGATCCCACCTCAATTGAGGTATCGGGTACAGGAGGAAAACTTGGATTAAAAACCGGTATTGCTATGCAATTTGTCAATGGTAAAGAATGGGCCTTTGTGATTCTAATTATGAGTCAATACATCACCCCTTTCGGTGGAGGAATCATTGGAATCCTCACTATTGTAAGCATCACATTATCGATTTGTGTACTGGCGATGTTCGTATGGACATACTTTGGCGAAAAAGCATCCAATCTCTTCAACGACCCTGTCAAAGGCCCACGAGTTTTCAAAGTCTGTGGAGCCTTGCTTTCACTACTCTGGGTGGCTTTTCTCTTTCGAGGTCCGGCGTTCTAAGTCTCACTTTGTAGTAACTTAGTCTAAGCGCATCAGTTCTTGTCGCCTTGTAACTTCTTGGCTTGCTTTGCCCATTCGTCTCGCTTGACACGGCCAGGGAAGAACTCGATGGCTTTATTGACATCAGTTTCAAGTTTCGATGTCATCTTCGACACTTGCAAAAACGTGTAGATTCCCAAAGCGTTGAGTTTTTCTTCAATGAATGGTCCAATTCCCTTAATGGCTTGCAAGTGGTCTTTTTCAGAAGCCTTGGCTACACCGAGGATCTTGAAATCGATGGAACTCGAACGCTCTTGAACACGCTTGAGTTCTTCCACCTTCTTGACTTACTTTGAAACAGGTTTGACAGTAGCATCAGGGGTTTTAGCGGATTTAGCGGCCTTCTCTTCAGCAACCTTGGCTTCCTTAGCTGCCTTCTCTTCAGCAACCTTGGCATCCTTAGCAGCCTTCTCTTCAGCAACCTTGGCATCCTTAGCGTATTTCTCTTCTGCAGCCTTAGCAGCCTTAGCAGCTTTCTCTTCAGCCATCTTAGCATCCTTAGCATATTTCTCTTCAGCAGTCTTAGCAGCCTTAGCAGCTTTCTCTTCTGCCATCTTAGCATCCTTAGCGTATTTCTCTTCAACAGACTTAGCAGTCTTAACGGCCTTCTCTTCAGCCATCTTAGCTTCCTTAGCATCCTTGTCAACCTGTGCTTTGGCTTCCTTAACGGCCTTCTCTTCGGCCATCTTAGCATCCTTGGCATCCTTGGCAGCCTGTGCTTTGGCTTCCTTAACGGCCTTCTCTTCGGCCATCTTAGCATCCTTGGCATCCTTGGCAGCCTGTGCTTTGGCTTCCTTAGCCGCCTTCTCTTCAGCAATCTTTGCTTCCTTAGCATCCTTGACAGCCTGTGCTTTGGCTTCTTTAGCGGCCTTCTCTTCAGCAATCTTTGCTTCCTTAGCATCAGCGTCTGCCTTTATCTTATTCTCCTTAGCAATCTTCTCTTCAATAACCTTGGCTTCCTCTGCCAATCTCTCTACGACGATGTCTCCAAGCATTCCTTCAGAATCTAATGCACTCAATTGAGATGCCCATTCACCATCAGAGTATGTCGCGCTGCTTACTTTATCGGATTGTTTCTGGGCTTCTGCTTCAGCGATAGCATCTTGTTCTTTCTTAGCAGCCTTGGCTTTGCGTCCGGTTAAAACCTTGAGATCTTTTCTGGTGAGTTTTCCATCGCCATCACGGTCAAGTAATGAATGGACCTTTTCTTTGACAACTGCGACCGTTCCCCCCGCCATCTGATTCTCATCAGCGGGGTTCTCTGCTGCAGCCTTTTTGGCAGCAGTTTCGAATTTCTCCTTCTGGCTCAAGTCTTTCCTGACTGTTACAGACCAAGAGATGTAGACACTTGCTCGACCAAGTTTCAAAAGACCAGAGAATTCTCCACCTTCGAAAGTTGGAGTGTTTTTGCTGTCATCGAACTTTATGTTGATGACGATTTCGCCATCACTTCCAATGCCGATAAGCCGTGTTCCTAAGTCACCGAACTTCGCTTCAAACATGTTGAACTTATCACCGTTTGATTCTTGGTTCAAGTCAATCATTTTGACTTTAATATCCGACATATTGTCGATGGTAATGACTTCTACGCTATTGGCAATGCCACCTGGTGAGAGGCCTGTAATTGGTTTCAGAACAAATGGATCTTCTTTTGTTCCTGCTCCTGATAAGAATGGTGGCGAAGAAGTTGTATTTTCGGGTTCAGGTCCATCTGCCAACAGCAATAGGATTTTGTCACTTCCAAAGAGAAGTGGAACGAGCAAAATAATCAGCAAGATAATCAGGAATGGGAAACACCACACCCAACTGAATCCATCATCGACGTCATCACCATCATCGTTTCCACCATTTGTAATTTCTTCTACAACGGTCATAGAGAAGTCAAACGATTGACTGTAAGCAGAATTGTTTGCCCAAATCGTGAAGTTCATCATTTCGGTTGCATCAACCGGTGTGCCTCGAATGCTTCCATCAAGTAAAGCATCTCGGGCTGGACTCCAGCCAAAGGTAAGACCTTCTGGCAATTCGCCACTGAGTTCCCAAGTTCCAACATCTCCAAGCCCTGTAATATTTGGGAAGAAGGTCGTCATTTCTTGGCCCACAGTCAGTTCAATACTTTGACTTGGATATGTCAAACTAAACGGCAGGTCAAGTAAGTCATCAAGTGCATCACATATACCATCAGCATCGGTATCAACAGGAGTACTGGTGTCATCAAGAATGTCAGTACCACATGCTGTTTCATTCAAGTCGCTCCAATCATCACCATCATCATCAAGGTCAAGAACAAGCATAGGAATGCTGGTTGAGTTTCCAAACAGTTCGTCTGGGAATCCGTCTCCATCAGTATCGGTGTGAGCAGCGGGGTCATTCGGGAATGCATCTGGTCCTGCAGTGCAATTACTGGTCACTGGGGATTCGGGTCCATCACATACGCCGTCACCATCGGTGTCAGCATTATGTGGGTCGGTACCGATGTCAATACTCGAGTGGTAGATACCGGTATTGGTTTCAAGGACGTTAAACAATCCATCACCGTCGATATCGTCATCTAATGTATCACAGATTCCATCCATGTCCAAATCTTGAGGCATGTCGGTTGCATTTAGTGGGTCAGATGAACAATCGATTTCTTGGGTGTCGAGGAAACCATCGTTATCGTCATCATCGTCAGCAATCAATCCGCCTTCACCATCTGGATCAATATCTGGGTAAGCATCACCATCAGTATTTACTGGCAGGTTTTTGTCGAGTGGACTCGAATCAGGTCCAGTAAAGCAATTGCCATCACCGGTTCCGTTTCCGTCACAGAATCCATCACCGTCAGTATCAGGGTCGGTTGGGTCTGTTCCAATGAGGCCTTCATCTTCGTCTGACATACCGTCGTTATCATCGTCCAAATCCTCAACGAGGTCGTATGGTGGGTTGGTATCTGGGTAATCTTCTGGGAGTGTGTCAGGCATACCGTCGCCGTCGCTGTCCTCAAGCACTTCAAGCCAGAACGTCGAGACAATCGACATGCTTGGTGTGGTTGTGTTGGCCCACAGCGTGAAGGTGGTGTTGTCCATTGCTTGGGTTGGGGTTCCAGTAATGGTTCCAGTGCTCGCATCAAGAACAAGTCCTTCAGGGAGTGCAGGGGAGATTTCCCATACAGCACCAGGAACTGCGTTAGCAGGTGGAATTGGCGTGGTCATTGAATTGTTAACCAAGACCGTTGGTCCAAGAGGTCCGGTTCCGAAAGGATTCGAGTCAGGACCGCCAATACATTGCGGTAAGACATCGTTTGGACCGTCACAGATTCCATCGTCATCAGTGTCAGGGTCAAGCGGGTCAGTACCCATATCGTCGGTTCCGTTGTAGAATCCAGTTCCAGTTTCGCTGAGGTCAGAAGCTCCATCGCCGTCATCGTCCAAGTCTTCGATGAGTGTACCATCGATTGGATAATCGATTGGCAATTGGTTTGGCTCTCCATCTCGGTCAGTGTCTTCAAGGATTTGAAGATTGAAATCGAATGTTATTGTTGAACTTGAAGCGTTACCGTAAATGATGAACGTCGTGTTGTCAATGATTTCAGTCGGTGTTCCACTGATGATTCCACTCACGGGGTCAATGCTCATTCCAAGAGGAAGGTCGGGTGAAATCTCCCATGCAGCATTGGGTAACTGATACGGAGGAACAAGGCTGGAGAATTGGCTGTTGTTGAGTCCGTAAACCACACCTGTGGCATCTTCACCGAATGGTGTAGCGTCAGGTCCTGCGACACAAATTGGTAGCACATCGTTTGGACCGTCACAGATTCCATCATCGTCAGTATCAGGGTCAAGCGGGTCGGTTCCCTTGTCAGTTGGACCGTTGTCAATACCAGTGTTTGTTTCGTTGACATCTTCTAATCCGTCACCATCATCATCAAAATCTTCGACCAAGGCAGGGTCACTGCTTGAAGGTGGATTGAGCGTGTCTGGCTTGCCGTCACCATCGGTGTCGGTGTCGCCTGAAGGGTCGGTTGGGAACGCATCGGGTCCAGCAATGCAATCGGGTGCTACAGCGTTTGGACCGTCACACATTCCGTCACCATCGGAGTCGGGATTGGTCGAATCAGTTCCATTGGTTTCTTCATTGTCAAGCAAACCGTCGGCATCATCGTCGGTGTCTTCTACAAGTCCAGGAGCATCAGGATTGCTTGGGTCATAATTGATTGGCAGTTCGTTTGGCATTCCGTCGCCGTCGGTGTCCACAAGGATTTCAACAGTAAAGTTCCATGAAAGTGAGGTACTATCGCTATGATTGACCCAAACTGTGAATGTGCTGTTAGCCAATGCTTCCGTTGGCGTTCCACTGATTTCACCAGTGGAGGCATCAAGCGAGAGCGTAGCAGGAAGACTTGGAGATATCTCGTAGGTTCCGCCGCTGAGAACTATGTATGGAGCAAGAGTGGTTATGGCAGTATTATTGACACCAACTAAGGTAGCAGGAGGCAACACACCGTTCGGGTCAAGATCTGGACCTGCTAAACAGATTGGAGGTACAGCATTTGGTCCGTCACAGACTCCGTCATCATCGGTATCTGGGTCAAGCGGTTCGGTTCCTGTATCAGTTGCGTCAATGTAGTTTCCTGTACCCGTTTCAATGGTATCGGCAAGGCCGTCGCCATCGTCGTCACTATCAGCGACCAGACCTGGCGTTGGTTGTTCAGCAGAGTTGTAACCAATTGGAAGGTCATTTGCTAATCCGTCTCCGTCATAGTCAGCAAGACTTTCGAGGTTGAATGAGAATGCTTGGGTTGCGCTGCCGTTATGGGTAGCAGTTACCGTGAAGGGCGTGTTGGCTAACGTCTGGTTCATCGTACCGGTGATTTCTCCAGTCGCAGCATTGATGACCAAATTGGCTGGAAGCGACGGGGTAGAAGTCACGCTCCAAGAGGTCGTTCCGTTCCAAAATGGTGTGTGGAAAGTGATGGCATCGATAGTTTGACCATCAACAACCGTGTGTGGATTGACGGTATCAACAGTGAACCACAGTTCAATAGTTGTACTGTAGCCGCTCTGATTTGCATAAACTGTGTAAGTTTGGTTGGTTGCATAGACCGAAGGCGTACCGCTGATGATGCCACCAGCGATGCTCATGCCTGCAGGTAAAGCGGGTTCTATTTCCCAGGTTGCCGGAGTAGGTATTCCGGTGCTGTTGTTGAATGTATTTCCACCTGAAATTGGTGTTGGAGTGCCTTTATCCAATAAGCCACCGTTACCGAGTTGGCCATTAAGTCCATTTCCCCAACAAGTCACTGAACCATTGTCAAGAATAGCGCAGGTGTGCTGCTTTCCTGCGGAAATAGCAACCGCAGTGCGGCCAGCACCAAGGCTGCTGACCAAGGTTGGTGTAGTCAGCGAACTCGGTGTGCTGCCGTTGCCCCCTTGGCCGTTACTATTAAGCCCCCAACAGGAGACTGAACCGTTGTCAAGAAGAGCGCATCTGTGTCCCCATCCAGCGGTGATGGCGACTGCCGTGCGCCCAACACCAAGGCTGCTGGTCAAGGTTGGCGACGACTGTTGCGCAGTGCCTCCATTGCCTATTAGTCCCCAGTCACCTTTTCCCCAACAGGAAACATTACCGTCGTCAAGAAGAGCGCAAGCGCCTGAATTTCCAGCGGCTATGGCGACTGCCGTACGGTTAGCACCAAGGCTGTTGGTTAAGGTTGGCGAGCGCTTTTTAACCCAGCCGCCGTAACCTAATCGGCCATTCAATCCTTCCCCCCAACAGGAGACATTACCGTCGTCAAGAATGGCGCAGGTGTGAGACTCTCCTGCGGATAGAGCGACCGCTGTGCGGCCAACACCAAGACTGCTGGTCAAGGTTGGTGCGTTAATATTAGAACCGCCTCCATTGCCCAATTGGCCAAGATTTCCGGTCCCCCAACAGGAAACATTACCGTCGTCAAGAAGAGCGCAGGTGTGCCAGTATCCAGCGGCAATAGCAACCGCAGTTCGGCCAGTACCAAGGCTGCTGGTCAAGGTTGGTGTCAATTGATCCGTTGTATTTCCGTTACCCAATGCTCGGTCTTGACCATTCCCCCAACAGGAGACTGAACCGTTGTCAAGAATGGCGCAGGAGTGCCATTCTCCAACTGATATAGCGACTGCCGTGCGGCCAATGCCAAAACTGCTAACCAAGGCTGGCGTTTTCTGTGTAGCCGTACCTCCGTTGCCCAGTTGGCCTTGATCTCCTTGCCCCCAACAAGCGACTGAACCGTTGCCGAGGATAGCACAGCTGTGGCGATATCCAGAGGCTATTTTCGAGTTGCTGAACACAGCGCCAGCGCTGCTGCTCGAACCGCTGCTCGAACCGGTATTCATTGCGAGGTACATGAGGTCCTGATTGGTGTAATCATAGTAGGAAATGTGCACATCATCATTGGAATCAACAGCGATTGAGGTGTACTGGCCCACAGTTCCAGAGGTGTCGACGGAAGTAACAACCCAACTACCACTCTTATCGGTCGCGTACTTGAGGTCGGTATTGGTGGCATCATAGTAGGAAATGTGTACATCATCATTGGAATCAACAGCGATTGAGGTCCACCTGCCCACAATTCCAGAGGTGTCAACGGAAGTAACAACCCAAGAACCACTCTTGTCAGTAGCGTACTTGAGGTCCTTATTGTAGAGATCATAGTAGGAAATGTGCACATCATCATTGGAATCAACCGCAATTGAGGAGTAATAGCCCACATCTCCAGAGGTGTCAACGGAAGTAACAACCCAACTACCACTCTTATCGGTCGCGTAATTGAGATCGGTAGTGGTGAGATCATAGTAGGAAATGTGTACAGCATCATTGGAATCAACAGCGATTGAGGTGTAATAGCCCACATCCCCAGAGGTATCAACGGAAGTAAGAACCCAAGAACCACTCTTATCGGTCGCGTACTTGAGATCGTCAGTGGAGGCATCATAGTAGGAAATGTGCACATCATCATTGGAATCAACAGCGATTGAGGTGTACTGGCCCATATCTCCTGAGGTGTCAACGGAACTAACAACCCAAGAACCACTCTTGTCAGTAGCGTACTTGAGGTCGTCATTGGTGGAATCATAGTAGGAAATGTGCACATCATCATTGGAATCAACAGCGATTGAGGTGTACAAGCCCACAACTCCAGAGGAGTCAACGGAAGTAACAACCCAAGAACCACTCTTGTCGGTCGCGTACTTGAGGTCGAAATTAGCGAGATCAAAGTAGGAAATGTGACTATATCCATTCGAGTCGTTGGTGATTGAGGTGCTAGTGCCTACATTTCCGGAGGTGTCAAGAGCACCTGAGGTATTGGTGAACGTGGAACCGGAACTTCCTGCATTATAGTTGAGCGTGATTGGAGTCATCGCTTCACCAAGTGAAAGGTCTGCACCGTCAACCGTACTGGTAAGAGTGTTAACTATCGAGGCGGAGAGCCAAACGGTCGCTTGGTAGGTGACGCTGTTGAGTATTGCAGAAACGGTATAGGTTGTATTACTTGATTCTGCAAGTGGTGTACCGCCAATGCTACAGGTTCCTTGAGTGATAGTGATGCCCGATGGTAATACAGGTGAGATTGAACAGGTTGCTCCGGTAATATAGGTCATGCCTATTCCAGTGCTGTTGTCGAAAACATCTGAGCTTGAGACGAGTGTTGGAATGTTTCGATCGTCAGTCGTTCCATCTCCAAGTTGGCCTTTGTTATTGTATCCCCAACAGGAGGCTGAGCCATTGTCAAGAAGGGCACAAGTTTGGACGCTTCCAGAAGATATGGCGACTGCAGTACGGCCAGCACCAAGACTGCTGGTCGAGGTTGGCGAGTTCTGTTGAGATGTACCTCCGTAGCCCAGTTGTCCAATGCTCCCCCTCCCCCAACAGGACACTAAATCGTTGTCAAGTATGGCGCAGGTGTGGTAGCTTCCAGAGGAAAGAGCGACCGCAGTTCGGCCAGTACCTAGGCTGCTGGTCAAGGTTGGCGTGGTCAGTTGAGTAGGTGTGGCACCGTTACCGAGTTGGCCATCGTTTCCCTTGCCCCAACAGGACACTGAACCGTTGTCAAGAATGGCGCAGGTGTATTTCTCTCCAGAGGAAAGAGCGACCGCAGTTCGGCCACTTCCAAGACTGCTGGTCAAGGTTGGCGAGTTCTGTTGAGATGTGCTTGTATTGCCCAGTTGGCCATTGCTGCCCAGCCCCCAACAGGAGACTGAACCGTTGTCAAGAAGGGCGCAGGTGTGCCAACCTGGACCGGAGGCTATAGCAACTGCCGTGCGGCCAGCACCAAAGCTGCTGGTCAAGGTAGGCGAGTCCTGTTGATTCGTACCTCCGTTGCCCAGTTGGCCTTCGGTTCCACGTCCCCAACAGGAGACTAAACCATTGTCAAGAAGGGCGCAGGTATAGGTACTTCCAGCGGATATGGCGACTGCCGTGCGATTAGCACCAAGGCTGCTGGTCAAGGTTGGAGTGAGTGAGCCTGAAGTTAATCCATTACCCAGTTGGCCAGAGGTTCCAGCCCCCCAACAAGAGACTGAACCGTTGTCAAGGATGGCGCAGGTGTGTGAGCCTCCAGAGGATATAGCGATTGCCGTGCGGCCAGACCCAAGGCTGCTGGTCAAGGTTGGCGTGTGTGAATCCCCTGTGCCTCCGTTGCCCAGTCGGCCATTGGTACCCAACCCCCAACAGGACACTGAACCGTTGTCAAGAATGGCGCAGGTGTGAGTGGTTCCAGCGGATATTTTTGAGTTGCTGAACACAGTGCTCGAACTGCTGCTCGAACTGCTGCTCGAACTGGCGTTGTATTGGAAAGTGATGTCGGTCATTGCTTGGTCAACGGTGAGTGCTGAACCTTCGACGCTCGCGGTCAAGGCGTTGCTGCCGGTGCTCGAATCGAAAACATCCGAGCCCGAGACTGGTGTTGGGTAGTCCTGGTCTCCTGTGCCGCCGTTGCCAAGTTGGCCATAGCCTCCCCATCCCCAACAGGAGGCAGAATCGTTGTCAAGAATGACGCAGGTGTGGGCGTATCCAGCGCCAATGGCGACCGCAGTTCGGCCAGTACCAAGGCTACCGGTCAAGGTTGGTGTAGGCTGCGAACCCGTTGTTCCTCCGCTACCTAATTTGCCACTGCCTTTATTTCCCCAACAGGACACTGAACCATTGTCAAGAATGGCGCAGGTGTGGTCATTTCCAGTGGCGAGGGCGACTGCAGTTCGGTTAGCACCAAGGCTGAGGGTCAAGGTTGGAGTGGTTACTGAACCACTGATTCCGTTGCCCAGTTGGTAAGCACCTCCATATCCCCAACAGGACACTGAACCGTTGTCAAGAATGGCGCAGGTGTGCTTATCGTAAGTGGATATAGCGACTGCCGTACGGCCAGGACCAAGACTGCTGGTCAAGGTTGGCGAGAGTGACTCCGTTGTACCTCCGTTGCCCAGTTTGCCATAGGTCCCCGCCCCCCAACAGGAGACTGAACCGTTGTCAAGAATGGCGCAGGCGTGGGCCCCTTTAGCGGATATGGCGACTGCCGTGCGGCCGGGACCAAGACTGCTGGTCAAGGTTGGAGTGAGTGAATCTGATGTGCCTCCGTTGCCCAGTCGGCCAAGGGCTCCCTCGCCCCAACAGGAGACTGAACCGTTGTCAAGAATGACGCAAGTGTGGCTGCTTCCAGAGGAAATCGCGACCGCTGTTCTACCAGCACCAAGGCTGCTGGTCAAGGTTGGCGTGTTTTTTTGAGTTGTGCCTCCGTTGCCCAGTCGGCCATTGTCTCCATACCCCCAACAAGAGACTGAACCGTTGTCAAGAAGGGCGCAGGTGTGGGCGCTTCCAACGGATATGGCGATCGCTGTGCGCCCAGCACCAAGGCTGCTGGTCAAGGTTGGTGTAAGCTGTGTACCCGATGATATTCCGTTACCCATTCTGCCATTGCTTTTAGATCCCCAACAGGACACTGAACCGTTGTCAAGAATGGCGCAGGTGTGAGAGAATCCGGTGGATATTTTTGAGTTGCTGTAGACAGCGCCAGCGCCGGTGTTGAAGACAGATGTCTCATCAGGAAGTTGAGTATCTTCCTCTGAAATTAAGGGATTGAATTGTTCAACAAATCCCACTTGAGTCATCATGAGCATCAATATCGATAAAACGACTGCTCGGTTGAAATTGGCATGGCGAACACTGGACACAAATCGACCACAGAATTGAGGTATATAATATCGAATCGTCCATCATGGACTTAATGGCTCATCGAGTGAATGATTTTGGATTCCGCAGATTGAAGATGCTCACTTACTGTAGCTTGCTTGATGCTCATGGCTTCTGCAATATCCCGTTGTGTACAACCCCGAGGGCGGCTATAGTAACCCATTTCAATCGCTTTATCGAGAACTATTCGCTGCTTTTTGGGAAGTAAATCACTGAACTCTGGACTTTGAAGTGATTCGGACCCGAGTTTAACTGAAAATTTATTCCCAATTAGAGCCGATAATTCTGTTCGGACTCGGTTTAGCCCTTCCTTCGTACCTCGAATCGTCAATATCATTCCATTATGATTCAAGGTAGTGGGACTGATCCACCATGCATCCTCATGCGTATTGAAAATCAAAGCGATTGGACCACTTGCTAATACTTTGACCAATGCTGAATGAGAGTTTTGAGATACTATTTCCAAGATTTCGAAAACTCCGTGATTGTCTTTGAGGACCTCAGGATTATTAAATTCTACTCGCATATAGCAGATGAGCCCATCTTTATTCCGTTGGAGTAAGGTAACAAATTCACACACCTGAAACGAGTTAGGAAGTCCGACCCCTGGCAAGTTACTCCCATTATCCAATGAAACGTCAACTTGCATGTATCGCAAGTTAAGGTCGCTTGAACCAGTCGTAGCATCGGGAGCCATGCATTCACCATCTCAAGCGTCGCCACCGGCTTCAAACATGCTAAGAACACTGTTGAGGCCTCGAAGGTCTTCTTCGAGTAAAGCACGTTCCTTCTTATCCAAATCTACACCCTGTAACTGCTCAGTGATGCTCTCGATTTCTATTTTCGCAGAAGCGCGTTCTTTGGCCAATTGCTTGTCCTCTTTGATCATCTGCAGTCTTGCTATACGGACACTGTTGCTCTTATGCCGTTTGTTCACTGTAGTTTCATTTTCTGCAATAATTTCAATCGCTGTTGGATATGGAATCTCAATACCCTCTCGCTTGAAATGTTCATCGAGATTCTTGAGCAACCAATCACGAGCAACGAATTCATCAGTGTAATCTTCAACCCATCCAAACATACGGAAAACCTTCGCAAAATCCCCTAATTCAAAGAGCAAGACACGAGGTTCAGGTTTCGAGATGACGTATGGGCACTCACGCATGAGTTTGAGAATAGTATATTTGACATGGTCAATATCTTCATCGTAACTAACACCAATATCTTGAACCAATGAAATACGACGCCCTGCTCCATCTCCACCACCACGTGCGTGATTGATAATTGTAGAATTGACAAGACTGTTATTTGGAACGACGACCAAGTTCTCTTCATGGGTAAGAATCTTGGTAGAAAGAATACCTACTGAAACAACTGAACCTGTTTTTCCTTCGACTTCGATTCTGTCACCGACTTCGAATGGCTGATCTAAAGCCAGCATGAATGAGTTGACGATGTTCCCGAGTGTCTGTTGCATGGCAAGACCTATGATGAGTGAGAAGACAGCCAAGGATGCAAGAACTCCAAGCAATTCAATTCCCATTTCAGAGAGTGCAAGGTAAAGTCCTCCAAACCAAATTGCTGCACGGGACAGGAAAATAATCAACGAATTACTTCCAGATACTGTGACGGAGGTCGGTTCTGAGAATCGGTCCATGATGACTGGAATCATCACCTTAAGTGAAGCACTGAGTAAGGAAGTCGAAAGAAGAATGTAGGTAGCTTGGAACATGGGGTGAGAGGATTCGACAAAGGAATGAGTTTCGCCCATAGCCCACTTCATCGTGAGTAAAACACCCGTAATGAGAATGAACATGTAGATTCGCTTGGTAACCGGAGAGTAGAGTTTATCGTCCCACTTGAATGAAGTCTTTGTCACAAAATCCAGCAGAACTTTCCGCAGCATGAAGCGGGCGAGGACAAATGTGAGCAAAGTAGCAACGAGGCCAACTCCCCATTGCGCCCATGAGTCGAGCCCGTTTAACATTTCAATGGCTTCTTCGATTTGCGACACAGCGTGCCCTCCCCTTACCGTTCATGAAAGGGGACCCATTCATGATAGTTTCGGCTGTGGATTTGTTGCCCTCTAATCCTCATCACAAGCGCCAATGGCACGAAGAAATGCACCTTCCACTTGGCTTAGCGAACTTTTCAAAACACTCGATGCCTCGCAGAGATGATTCCTCAGAGGTCCCAAAAAAGAGAGAGGGTCAAGGCTTAACGTTCTTCTCTTCAGCGACGTGCCTTAACGACATTCATTGGTCTACCTGCATTTTCTAAGGCTGCCATCTGGGCTGCCCACTCCCCGTCAGCGTATCCATACTCGCCATCAGGTGAAGTGGTTTCTTTCTTGATAGTAACCGTCCAAGAGAAGTAAACACTCGCTCGTCCAAGTTTCAAAAGACCTGTGTATTCTCCACCTTCAGAGGTTGGAGTGTTTTTGCTGTCTTCGAACTTCAAATTGATGACCATTTCGCCATCAATTCCAATGCCGATGAGTCGTGTTCCTAAGTCTCCGAATTTCGCTTCAAACATGTTGAATTTATCACCATTTGATTCTTGATTCAAGTCAACCATTTGGACTTTAATATCCGACATATTTTCGATGGTAATGACTTCGACACTGCTTGCAGATTCACCTGGCGAGAGGCCGACGATTGGCCTTAGGACAAACGGATCTTCTTGTGTTCCTGCTCCAGACGAGAATGCTGGCGAGGAAGTTGTATTTTCGGGTTCAGGTCCATCTGCCAACAGCAGGAGAAGTTTGCTCCTTCCAAAGAGAAGTGAAACGAGCAAGAAAAACAGCAAGATAATGATGAATGGGAAACACCAGGCCCAACTGAAGCCATCATCGATATCAGTTCCATCATCGTCGACATCCCCATCAGTTGTCATTTCTTCTACAACGGTCAAAGAGAAATCAAACACTTGGCTGTAAGCAGAATTGTTTGCCCAAACCGTGAAATTCATCATTTCGGTTATATCAACCGGTGTACCTCGAATGCTTCCATCAAGCAGAGCATCTCGGGCTGGACTCCAACCAAAGGTCAATCCTTCAGGCAACTCGCCACTGATTTCCCAAGTTCCAACTTCTCCAAGTCCTGTAATATTTGGGAAGAAGGTAATCATCTCTTGGTCAACAGTCAGTTCAATACTCTGACTTGGATAAGTCAAACTAAACGGCAGGTCAAGTAAGTCATCAAGTGCATCGCAGATTCCATCTGAATCTGTATCAGTTGGTACGCTGGCTTCATCAAGACCGTCAGTACCACATGCTGTTTCATTCAAGTCGCTCCAATCATCACCATCGTCATCAAGGTCGAGAACAAGCGCAGGAATGCTGGTTGAGTTTCCAAACAGTTCGTCGGGGAATCCGTCTCCATCAGTATCGGT
>Ga0308019_10001202_pt1 | contig 15988 bp, 15 predicted proteins | sample Neamet284_FD_203135 | JGI IMG/M metagenome (GOLD analysis project Ga0308019, IMG submission 203135) | Marine microbial communities from water near the shore, Antarctic Ocean - #284 | ecosystem: Environmental > Aquatic > Marine > Unclassified | place: Southern Ocean | collected 2014-10-01 | reverse complement strand
TTGTAATTGATCTTTTCCTACAGGAACAAATTCAGCATCATAAAGTAAGATATCAGCAGCCATAAGTATTGGATAGTGAAATAAACCTGAATTTACGTCTTTTAAGTTTTCAGACTTATCCTTGAATGAATGAGCTAATGTGAGTCTTTGATAAGGAAAAAAACATGATAAATACCATGATAGCTCCGTCACTTGACTAACATCGCTTTGTCTGTAAAAAACCGTTTTATCGGGGTCTAAACCACATGCTAACCAAGAAGCTGCTGTGGCAAAAGTATTCTCTTTTAATTCAACTCTATCTTTAACCTGAGTGAGTGAGTGCAAATCTGCAATAAATAAAAACGATTCATTTTCATTTTTTTGAGCAAGTTTAATAGCTGGAATTACAGCCCCTAAAAGATTTCCTAAATGAGGAGTGCCCGTTGATTGGACTCCAGTTAATATTCTTGACATGTTGTAATAGTTAATACAAAGGTAATTTTTTTATTAAGAGCTTTATCTTATTTTTCAATGAAGGCTTTGTATATTGGGGACTTTATAATTTTTTCGTGAAACTATTAAGAAGTATTTTATTAATTTTTTGGAGACTTTGGTTTTATATTTTGTGTACAATACCTGTGATATTTATCTTTCCGATATCACCTATCATTTTTATTTTACCTAGAGGCTATGATATCCTTTATTGGTACGCAAGAAACGTATGGGCATCTTTTGTTTTAATTGGAATGGGTTTTCATATTAGGAAAACAAATTTTTCTAATCTTGATAAAAATAAATCTTATTTGTTTGTAGCAAACCATACAAGTTATATTGACCCCATGGTTATGCTTAGACTATTTAAAAAACCATTTATTTTTGTTGGAAAGAAAGAATTAGACAATATTCCTATTTTTGGTTACATATATAGAAGAGCTGCAATCATGGTTGACAGAAGCGATAAGGATAGTAGATTTGCGGTTTATGGCCAAGCAAGTGAAATGCTAAATAAGGGATATAGTGTTTGTATATTTCCAGAAAAGCAGTACACGGTTGAAACAAACTTATTAAATGAATTTAAACATGGAGCTTTTAAGTTAGCTATTGAGCATCAACTTCCAATAGTTCCAATTATTTTTTATGACTGTAAGAGAAAATTTCCATGGCATGTAACTCATGGATATCCAGGAAAGCTTAGAGCTACAATCTTTGACCCTATACCCACAAATAACTTAAAAAGAAGTGATTATGAAAAGGTGATGAAAGAAACAAGAATATTTATTGAAGATAAATTAATTAAAGATCCTGAACAGTCAGCTATTGAAGCAGTTAAAATATTGAAAAAAGTAACTAGTAATTATTAAAGCAGTAAAACAAGCTAACTATTTATAGCATTTATTGATTCCATGATTTTTACTTCAAGTTCGTCCATTAAATCTGGATTATCAGCTAAAATCGTTTTAACGGAATCTCTGCCTTGACCAAGTCTTGTTTCACCATAACTGAACCAAGAACCACTTTTATTGATTATTTCATAAGTAACACCAAGATCAATTATTTCTCCAATTTTTGAAATTCCTTGACCATAAAGAATATCAAATTCAGTTGTTTTAAATGGAGGAGCAACTTTATTTTTTACAACTTTTACTCTTGTTTTATTTCCCAGAACTTCTCCATCTCCACTTTTAATTTGTGTGGATCTTCTAATATCAAGTCTAACTGATGCGTAGAATTTTAGTGCATTTCCTCCAGTAGTTGTTTCTGGATTTCCAAACATAACCCCAATTTTTTCTCTTAATTGATTTATGAAAAAAACAGTACAATTAGTCTTACTTATCGAAGCGGTTAATTTCCTTAATGCTTGAGACATGAGTCTTGCATGTAATCCCATTTTAGAGTCACCCATTTCACCCTCTATTTCACTTTTAGGAGTCAGAGCGGCTACGGAGTCAATAACAACTGCGTCAATAGCTCCCGATCTTATTAAATTATCAGCAATTTCAAGAGCTTGCTCTCCATGGTCTGGCTGTGAAATTATAAGCTCATTAATATCAACTCCCAAATTTTCTGCATAAGTGCGGTCAAAAGCATGTTCAGCATCTATAAAAGCGGCAATACCTCCTTTTTTTTGACATTCAGCTATCGCGTGTAGGGTTAAAGTTGTTTTCCCAGAAGATTCAGGACCGTATATTTCTATTACTCTTCCCCGAGGATAGCCACCTACACCTAGCGCAATATCAAGACCTAGTGATCCAGATGAAATTGATTCTGTTTCCACAACCACCTCATCACCTAACTTCATTACGGTTCCTTTTCCATAAGTTTTATCAAGTTTATCTAAGGTTAACTGTAAAGCCTTGATTTTTGCTGTTCTATCTTCTGACATTGAGTTTATTTTTTAGCTAAAGTAATATTTCTTTTAGTCTAGGTCAAGCAGCTATAAAAGTGATTATTAACAAAATTTTAATTAGCTTAACGCTATGAAAAATTTTTACTTATTTGTAGCTTTTTTATTCTTTAGCATTTCATTAAAATCACAGAATATATTAGACTTAAAAGATCAAGCTTCAGTTATTGCACAAATTCAAAAAGATCGATTAGAAAATTTACTTCCTCAATTGATGAAAAGACATAACATCGATATGTGGGTTTTAGTAACAAGGGAATATAACGAAGACCCGATTGTTAAGACATTTTTGCCTCCAACTTGGCTAAATGCAAGAAGAAGAACAATTATAGTATTTTCTTTGAAAGAAGGAGTTTTTAAATCAGCAGCAATCACAAGGTATCCATTTGGAAGTCTTATTCCATCAGTATGGGATAAAGAAAAGGAGCCCAATCAATGGAAAGCATTAGCAGAATACATAAAATCTCAAAATCCTAAAAAAATAGCAGTTAATACTTCCGAAAGCTATGCATTGGCTGATGGTCTAGTTAGAACTGATTTTGATAATTTAATAAATACATTACCTAAAAACTTATCTAATAAAATAATTTCATCTGAGCCTTTAGCTGTTTCATGGATTGAGACAAGAACTAAAAGAGAGATGATTATATACAATCAGTTAGTTTCAATTACTCATAATATTATTAAAGAAGCATTTTCAAGTCAAGTAATTACTCCAGGAATCACAACTACAGATGATGTTGTTTGGTGGCTTCGAGAAAAAGTAAGGAGTATGGGTTTGTCTACCTGGTTTCATCCAACAATAGATGTGCAGCGAAATGAATCAAGTGATTTATATTCTTTTGATGGTAAATCAAAATTTGACACTATACTGCCGGGAGATCTTTTGCATTGTGATTTTGGAATAAGTTATTTAACATTAAATACAGACTGTCAGGAACTGGCATATGTTCTAAAAAGAGGAGAGAAAGTTGCTCCCCAAGCTTTAGAAAACGCATTAAAAGATGGAAATACTGTTCAGGACTTTTTGACAAATAATTTTGTTGAGGGACAGAGTGGAAATAAAACTCTTATTAAGGCTTTAAATGAAGCTAAAACTGCAGGATATAAACCTCAGATATACACTCACCCTTTAGGGTTTTTTGGACACTCCGCAGGGACAACTTTTGGAATGTGGGATGCTCAAAATGGCATACCTGGGTCAGGAGAGCACCAACTAAACGCAGAGACAGTATACGCAATTGAATTAAACACAAAAGTTTATATAAAGGAATGGAAAAAAGAAATCAGAGTTATGCTCGAAGAAGCTGGATATTTTGGCGCTGAAGGTTTTAAATATGTTAATGGGAGACAAACTAAACTTATTTTGGTTGGCAAAAACAATAATTCTATAGAATAAAATCATCTATATTTAAAATAAACTTAAAAAAGTATAGCATGCAACTGTACAATAAATTAAGTGCAAATGAACGTGCAGAAATAATTGAATCTGCTGGAAAAGATCGTTTAACTCTTTCTTTTTATCAATATGCACAAATTGGAAACCCTTCTATTTTTAGAGATCATCTTTTCTTATCATTGAACACATTAGAAGTTTTAGGAAGAATTTATATCGCAAATGAGGGTATTAATGCTCAACTTTCTGTTCCTGCAGAACAGTTTCAAGATTTTAAAGACAACATTGATAAGATATCTTTTTTAAAAAATGTTAGGCTTAATATTGCTGTTGAACAAAACAATAAATCATTTTTGAAGCTTACTATTAAAGTTAGAGATAAGATTGTGGCAGATGGTTTAAATGATGATTCTTTTGATGTAACAGATAAGGGTAAACATGTAAATGCTATTGAATTTAACGAACTTTTAGAGAATCCAAAAACGATATGTATCGATATTAGAAATCATTATGAAAGTGAAATAGGTCATTTTAAAGATGCCATAACTCCTGATGTAGACACTTTTAGAGATTCATTACCTGTAATTGAGAATTCAATTATAAAAGATCAAAAGGATAAAAATATTTTAATGTATTGTACCGGAGGAATAAGGTGTGAAAAGGCAAGTGCCTATTTTAAACATAAAGGATTTAATAATGTTTTTCAATTAGAAGGTGGAATTATTGAATATGCAAGACAAGTAAAAAATACAAATATTGAAAATAAATTTAGAGGTAAGAATTTTGTTTTTGATGAGAGAAGAGGGGAAAGAATATCTCAAGAAATTGTTTCGAAATGCCACCAATGTGGATCAAATTGCGATATTCATGTAAATTGTAATAATCAAGCTTGTCATTTATTATTCATACAATGTTCTAAATGTTCTAAAAAACATCAAAGTTGTTGTTCTGATGAGTGTAAAGAAATTTTCAATATGCCTTTTGAAATTCAAAAAAAATTAAGAAAAGGAGCTCACAACAGTAATAAAATTTTTAAAAAAGGTAGATCAGATTTTTTAAAATTTAAAAAATAAAATTTACACATATATTGCTACCCTATAGATATTGTATCTTTGTTTGGACACTAAAAGTCATTATGAGAACTAAAAATATTAAAGGAAGCTTGTTTTTAATTATATCAATAGTTTTTTGTTCTTGTACAAATGAAATTCGTCACAGTGATTATAAAGATTTCTCAGACGGTTGGAAGTCATCAGATTCAGCCACTTTTACTTTTAATGAAATACCTGATTCAAAAGGGGATATTCTTATTAATATTAGAAACAATAATAATTATCCTTTTTCAAACATTTTTTTAATTTCTTCTTTATTAAAAAATGGAGTCGAAATAACTACAGATACTTTAGAATATTCAATGGCTGATAAAACAGGAAGATTTTTAGGTAAGGGTTTTGGAAATGTAAAAGAAAGTCTATTAATTTGGAAAGAAGAGATTACTTTTTCAAGTGAATCTAAATATTCAGTTATTTTAAAACATGCGATGAGGAAAAATCAAAATGAATTTGGAATGAAAGTTTTGCCAGGAATCATAAGTGTGGGAATAAGTATAATTCTTAACAAAGAAAATGATGAATGATTCAAAAAAAGAACCTTTTAGATTAGCTGTCAATGTTTTTTGGGGGACTGTAATTTTAGGAATTATTATTGTAATTGGTGTATTTTACTCCGCTGGCATGGGGTACTTCGGATCTATGCCTGATCTTCAACAGCTTGAAAACCCTAAAACTAATTTAGCTACACAAATATTTTCATCAGATGGAGTAGTATTAGGAAAGTATTATTATGAGGACAACAGGACGCCTATTCAATTTAATGAACTTCCTGAAAACATTGTAAATGGACTAATAGCTACAGAAGATGAAAGATTTTATTCCCATTCAGGAATAGATTGGAGGAGAACAATTAGTGCTATTATTTTTTTAGGTAAAAGAGGAGGAGCAAGTACAATAACTCAGCAATTAGCAAGACAACTTTTTGTTGGGGTTAGGTCTAGAAATATTTCTGAGGCAGTAATTCAGAAAGCTAAAGAATGGGTTCTGTCTGTTCAATTGGAAAGAAGATATACCAAAAAAGAAATTATTGCCATGTATTTAAATATTTATGATTTTGGATATAATGCAGACGGAATTCGATCTGCCGCAAAAATATTTTTTAATACAACTCCAGAAAAATTAAAAATTGAACAATCGGCAACTTTAATAGGGATGCTTAAAAATTCATCATATTATAATCCATTAAGAAGACCCGAATTAGTTAAAGGAAGAAGAAATATTGTGTTTAAACAAATGGAAAGAAATGGTTTTTTGTCAAGAGAAAATGTTGATTCTCTTTCACAGATGACCTTAGAAATTAATTATACTCCAGAATCACATAGGGAAGGATTGGCAACTTACTTTAGGGCATACCTTCAAGAATTTATGAGAAAATGGATAAAAGAGAATCCAAAACAAGATGGAAGTAATTATAATTTATATCGTGACGGTTTAAAAATTTATACGACAATCGATTCTAAACTACAAAATATTGGTGAAGAGTCGGTTCGTAACCATATGAAAAATTTACAAAAAGAGTTTTTCAGACAAAATTCAAAAAAACTAAATGAAACAGCACCTTTTTTAGATCTAAGAACAGGACAGATAGATACCCTTTTAGAAAGAACGGCTTACAGATCAGAGCGCTGGAAAAATAAAGTAAATGCTGGTTGGGATAAGGATAAAATATTAAATAATTTTAAAGAACCTAAATCAATGTCAGTTTTTTCATGGAAAGGAGAAATTGATACAATTATGTCCCCACTGGATTCAATTAGATATTATAAATATTTTTTACGCTCTTCAATGATGTCAATGGAGCCTCAAACTGGGCATGTAAAAGTTTGGGTCGGCGGGTATGATTATAAACATTTTCAATATGATCAAGTAAAGCAAGGAAGACGTCAAATAGGATCAACATTTAAGCCCTTTTTATATGCAACAGCTATTGATCAATTGAAGCTTTCACCGTGTGATATTCTACCTGATGCTTTGTTTTGTATAGAGCCAATGAAACATGGAAATATTGATGCATGGTGTCCAAAAAATGCAGGAGATAAATATGGAAAGAATAGGACTTTAAAAAATGCATTGGCAAATTCTGTCAACACTGTAAGTGCTAGATTAATGGATAAAGTAGGTCCAAGACCGGTTATTAATTTAGTACGAAAAATGGGAATTACCTCTAACATCCCTCCTGTTCCTTCAATTGCACTTGGAACTCCTGATATAAGTCTTTTTGAAATGGTTGGAGCATATGGAACTTTCGCAAACAAAGGAATATATGTTAAGCCCGTAATGATTTCAAGAATGGAAGATAAAAATGGGACAGTTATTTATGAATCAGTTCCAGAAACACAAGATGTTATTTCTGAAGAGGCAGCTTATGTAACAATAAGCTTAATGAAAGGAGTAACAGAGCAAGGGTCAGGAGCAAGATTGAGACATGCAGGACTTGAAAAAGAAAATTATATTTATAAAAATTTAGTTACTGGATATCCATATGTTTTTGAAAATCCTATAGCTGGTAAAACTGGCACAACTCAAAATCAAAGTGATGGTTGGTTCATGGGAATTGTTCCAAACTTAGTTACAGGTGTATGGGTAGGTGGGGAGGATCGTTCAATTCACTTTGAAAAAATTGCTTTTGGTCAGGGAGCTACAATGGCTTTACCTATATGGGGACAGTTTATGAAAGAAGTTTATCTTAGGCCTGAATTAGGAGTTTCTACTGAGGATTTTATTAAACCTGAGATACTCACAATTACATTAGATTGTGATCAATATATTCAAGAAAAATTAAATGATGATATAGAGGATTTAGATGGCTTTGGATTCTAATTATGAATTATCTTCTGCATACCACTCAGCATAGGCAGTTGCTGTTTCTCTTAGCTTTAAAGAGAAGAGTTTTAGGTTTTCAGGAAGACGATTCTTTATTTTATTTGCAAAATCTGAAACTAACATTTCACATGTAGGTTGATAATTCACTCTAACAATTTTATTTCCTTTCTCTTCCATTTCATTTGCTAATTCTCCATGAGGTGAATTACAGTTTAAAACTGTTGCATGGTCAAAAGGAGTAATAATTTCTTCTTTAACAATTTTTTTTAAATCACTAAAATCAATAACCATTCCAAATTTTACATTTTTGGATTCTTCTATTGGTTTACCTAAAACGGTAACGTATAACTTGTAACTATGTCCATGAACATTTTTACAAAGTCCATCATAACCATAAAGTGCATGACCAGTTTCAAGACTAAACTCCTTAGTAATTCTTATTTTATTATTCATAACTTATTTTATTAATATTTCATTATTTTCTCAAAACAATGAAATGGATATTCACTTTGTTTAGGAAAAAAAACATCTCCTAGCTGGATATAATCTCTAGCTTTATAAAACATTGAATTTCTTGGATTTTGACTAAAGGTATCAAGTCTAACTGAGATACAATTCATTTTAATTGCTTCCTCTTCAGCAAAATCCATCATTAATCTAGCTAATCCTTTTTTTTGATTTTTGGGATGGACGGCTAATCTATGAACATATAGGTTGTTTTGGTCTGGTGTAATCCATTCAATTTCATTATAAAGCTCATCTTTTAATTTTGAAAACATAATACAGCCAGTTATAGACTTATCTATTTCAGTGACATATAACTCCCTATTCATTATATCTTTTTCAAAAATTTTTCTTGAAGGATAATGCTCGTTCCATTGATAGATACCTTTTGAAATCATTTCTTCAGCACAAGCTTCAGTTAATTTTTTAATATTATCTAAGTCAGAAAAGTAGGCAAGTCGAATCACAATAATTTTTTTAATATCATTAGCTATAATTTTATGTTTTTTAGAAAGATGTACTAATTTTAATCTTAAATCTAATCCTACACAAATCTATTACAAAAAAAAATTGAAAAAAAAGCTAATTTATTTTATTGTATGTTTTTCTTTCTTGAATTTAAAAATTCATTCTCAATCTTATATTCAATTATCTGTTGATAATGATTTATATTTTCTTACGGATCAATATTATTCAAGTGGAATAATTATTTCATATGGAAAAAAGAAAAAAGAAAAAGCTATTCATTGGCGAATTGGACAAGAAATATTCCACCCATCTCATCGCTATACTAACAACCTATCTAAAATCGACTATCCTTATAATGGTTGGTTATACATTCAAAATGAAAAAGAATATTTTTTGAATTCAAATTTTAGTTATAGTTGGGGAACAGAATTAGGAATAACTGGAGATGCTTCTTTAGCAAGAACATTCCAGAACTTTTATCATCGAACTTTTTTGAGTTTAGATGAGCTATCATGGACAGCAGCTCAACCTCAAAGATTTCATTTTGGATTTTTTGGTCAGGTTAATAAAGGAATTACTATATCAGATAAGATTCATTTAACCTCTCAACTCTTTTCAAAAATATCTAGTTATAAAATTCAATCAATAGCAAGAATTGGAATTTTAATAGGAACAGATAAAATGATTCCATTCCAAAGAATTTCATTTAATAATGATGAATCTTCTAAAGGTTTATATATAGGAACTAGACAGGAATATAGACCCCATGATTATGCTTTGAGCGGAAGTATATTTGATAATAGTTCGTCTAAATTAACAAGACCCAATTTAAAGTATCGTAATAGTTTTGAGTTTGGATTTTTTTTTCAAAAAAAAAGATGGACAACTTTAATGTTATATCAGTCGATGAGCAAAGACACTCCTGGTCAAAGGTTCAATCGACATAAAGTGCTTAATATTACAATAAGAAACCAGTTTTAAGCATGAATTTAATTAAGAAATTTATTATATTAAGTTTTATATTAATTTTACTTCAATCGTGTTTAATAGTAAGCAATCTCTATCAAGGGTCAACGAAGAGCTTGACAAAAAATAATAATGATCACTTAGGTAACACAAAAATATTAATTCCCTCCGGAAAGTTTATTGATATAAAAAACAGTAAGGCTGAAATATACTTTATTGATGACATTAAACCTCAAGGGCATATTATTATAATTGACAGTTTAGATCAAGATTCGATAGTTAAAATGATAATTGTTAATGATTCGATAGTTAAAAATTAGAATTAATTTAATTCTGGACGCTTCATAGGGTTTTTAATAAAAGCACTGAACTTTATAGTAAGCCCATTAAAAATATTTGGTTGGATTTCTGAAGGATTTCTTTTTCTTCCTTTTAAGTATTGATACTGAGCACCCACATTTAGTCTTTTCCATATTTGATATTGAATAGCTATAAATGTTCCGAAAATATTCCCAAAAGATTCTCTTGGATACTGGAATGATCCGGTAACAGCATTTTTAGTTATTGAATTTTTAGCATTCAAAAAATAATGATACTTCATCCCTACTTCAAATAATAATCTTCTAGAAGGGTAAAGTCTTATTGATAAGGGAAAACTCAACCAATTTAAAGTGTCTGTTGAGTTTTCTAAAAACCCATCATATTGATATTGAATTTCATTAAATTCAAAACCAGTTGAGAACCCAAAAGTCTTAGATTCAAGTTTTTGAACTTCAAAACCGACTACTTTTCCAATACTATTTTTAGTATAACTTTGATCAGAGTTGATTAAATTTAAACCTCCGTGTAACGAGTAATTCCAAATGTGATAAAAGCCATCTGGGTCAGGACCAGTTCTATATTGTTTATATAGATTTTTATTTCCTTGTGAAAAGGATAAAAAACTATAAAAGATCAAGGCTAAACATAAATAAATTCGCAACATACTTCTAATATATAGTAACGACTTAAAATAATTATTACCTCATAAGATTACAAAAAAGATTTTTGTATTTAAAAAAAAAGACAAAATGAAAAGTTTTTTCATAAATTTAGTAGTCATTAAATAAATTTTTATGTCCAATCAAAGTAGGAGACAGTTTTTTAAAAATGCAAGTCCGTTAATAGCACTTCCATGGCTTAGCACTAAAGATTTTTTTACATCAAGTCCTGATACAATTTTATATAATGCAAATGTAATAACCGTAAATCCAAATAGTCCCAAGGCTGAAGCTATTGCTATTCTAGGAGAAAAAGTTATTGCAATTGGAGAAAATGATCAGATATTAAAACTAGCAAACTCAAATACTAAAAAAATTAATATTGCTGGTAAAACAGTAGTTCCAGGTTTTATTGATGCCCATTCTCATCCTGCTTCATCGGGATTATCACATTTGAGAAATGTTGATATTGATTTAAGATCAATAGAGGAGATTAAAAAAGCTATCCATAAAAGAGCTAAAGAAACTCCTCCAGGAGAATGGATTTTAGGGTTTAAATATGACGATACGAAGGTTAAAGAAGGAAGGTTAGTAAACAGATATGACCTTGATGAAGCTGCTCCAAATCATCCAGTTAGAATTAGACATAGAGGTGGACATTCAACATATGTTAATTCAATGGCTCTAAGTTTAATGGGATACGACAGAGGTACTGCTGATCCAAACGGAGGCAAAATAGGTCGAGACGGAAAAACCGGAGAATTAACAGGACAACTCTTAGAAACAGCAGCTCACCCTCTATCAAAATTAATTCCAAATACTTTTACTGAAAAAGATTATCAAGAAGGAGTTAGGTTGATAACTAAAATGATGACAAAAAGTGGAGTTACATCTGTTACTGAAGCTTATGGATCTTCAACCTTTTTAAAAGCTTATCAGGACGCATATAATGCAGATGAATTATCCATGAGGATTTACAGTATGATTTCTTATAGAGAAATAGATAAGTTTATTGATGCGGGAATTAAAACTGGTTTTGGAGATGAATGGCTTAGAATTGGTGGAATGAAAATTACTATAGATGGTTCAATTTCGGAAAGAACAGCAAGATTATCAGAGCCGTATATTGGAAGGCCAAATGACTATGGAATACTAGTAATGGAAGAAGAAGAAGTATATAAATACGCTTACAAAGCCCATACAAACGGATGGCAAATTGGCGTTCATGCAAATGGAGATGTTGGAATTGACAAGACATTAAGTATTTATGAACGACTTCAAAAAGAATACCCTAGAATTGACCCCAGGTTTAGACTAGAACATTGTACGGTAATTAACGATGATCTAGTTAGAAGAATAAAAAGATTAAATGCAATTCCAAATCCTTTCTCAACATATGTTTATTTTCATGGGGAGAAAATGAAGCAATATGGTAAGGAAAGACTAGAAAATATGTTTGCAGTTCGTAGTTTTCTTGATGCTGGAATAAAGGTTACACAAACTTCCGATTATCCTCCAGGTCCTTTTGAGCCCATGATGGCTATTCAGTCTAGTGTGACAAGAACAGATATCAATGGAGAAGTATGGGGTCCGTCCCAAAAAATTACAGTTGAAGAAGCAATCAAAGTAGGAACAATTCATGGAGCTCATGCATCATACGAAGAGAGTATAAAAGGGAGTTTAGAGAGTGGAAAATTAGCTGACTTGGTTGTCCTTGAAAAAGACCCAAGAAAAGTTGATCCAATGGAAATTGTTGATATTCAAATTCAGAGAACAATGGTAGGAGGTAAATGGAAATATGAATCTTAATAAATTTTTATGTTAGATAAAAAAGACATAATACTTAAAAACAACCTTGATCATACACTCTTTTCATGGTCAAAGCAAAAAGGGATTAGGCCTTTAAATATTGATAGGGCAAAAGGGGTTTATTTGATCGACCATGATGGAAATAAAATTATAGATTTTTCTTCAGGATTAGTGAATGTTAATATTGGTCATGGTGACCAAAGAGTAACAGATGCAGTTGTAAATCAGATGCAAAAAGTGAGTTATGTTACTCCATCTGCAATTACTAAAGTTCGGGGTGAATTAGGCAAAAAACTAGCTGAAATATGTCCTGGAAATTTAAATAAATCTTTTTTTACTGTTTGTGGAGCTACAGGTATTGAAAATGCTATTAAACTAGCAAGACTTTATACCGGAAGACATAAAATATTGACAAGGTATAGGTCTTATCATGGATCAACAACAGGAGCTATGTCAGCTGGGGGAGATCCAAGGAGACTTAAAGTTGATGCCCATCAAGCGCCAAATTTTGTTCATCTCGAGATACCTTATGAATACCGATCTAAAGGAGTTGGGTGGGAACAAGAATGTTTTGATCAACTTGATAGAATATTAGCATACGAAGGGCCAGAAAACTTTGCAGCCATTATAATGGAGGGAGAATCAGGAACTTCGGGGTGCCTTAAGTTGCCAAAAGGATACTTTAAAAAACTAAGAGAAGTGTGCGATAAGCACGGAATTCTATTAATTTCAGATGAAGTGATGAGTGGATTTGGAAGAACAGGCGAGTGGTTTGGTATAAACAATCATAATGTTATTCCTGACATGATGGTTTTAGCAAAAGGAATAACTGCTGGCTATTTACCTTTTGGAGCTTTACAAGTGAGTGATGTTATTGCAAAGCACTTTGACAATGACCCTATGATGGTTGGATTAACATATTCCGCTCATCCAACAGCCTGTGCAGCAGCATTAGAAGTTATAAATATATACGAAAAAGACAATCTTTTAAATAATGCCAAAAAAATGGGAGCTTACATGGAAAAGAAAATTGAATTATTAAAAAGTAAACACCCTTCCATTGGTGATTTTAGAAATACTGGACTTCTTGGCTGCATTGAGTTAGTTAAGAATAGAAAAACTAAAGAGCCAATGGCTTATTTTAATGCCAAACCAGAGGAATTAAAGATAATGGATCAAGTAAAGTCTAAAATTGCTGAATTAGGAATGTATACTTTTAGCAAGTGGAGTTATATATTTATCGCGCCTCCACTTTGTATAAATAAAAATGAAATAGATGAAGGGTTAAATATTATATCTAAAGCTTTAATAATAGCTGACCAAGCTTGTGAATAATCGTCTAATTATAGAAAATTAATATGATTAATTTAAAGAGACTTCTTAACTCTGAAGGAATAAACGCAGATATTTCCTACAAGCATATCATTTTAGAGATAGCATTAGTAACCGGAGGAATTTTAATTGCATTGGCTATAGATAATTGGAATAATAAAAGGGTAGAACAAGTTAAAATTAGTGATTATTATGAGGACATTCAAGTTGAATTTAAAGAAGTAATTCAGTATCAAAAAAAACAAAAAAAAACATTGGGACGTATCCAAGAATCGATGGTTAGATCTCTAAAAATAATCAAATCAAAAAATAAAGATTCAATTCCCACGATAAAAAAACTATTAGGTTATTTTGCAACAACATGGCCTACTTCGTATTCCATGCCAATTACTGAAGAGTTCATAGATCTTGATTATATTAATAAAGTTCAAAATGATTCTTTAAAATTAATGTTAAAAAAATATGTGGGGCGATTAAAAGACTCAAGAAAAATGGAAGAATTCAATGCAGCTCAGTATAATGATAGAATAGAGCCATATATAAACGAGAATATTAATTATCAGGAAATTGTTCTTAGTTCTTTAAAAAAGAGATTGGTTGAAGGAGGCCCTAAAACAGATTTTGAAAAATTGTCAAATGATCTAAATTTTTGGAATGTTATTAATTTTAAAATAGAAACGACAATAATTGAGTTGAGTAAATTAAAATGGGACATGAAAGTATTTGAAATAATTTATAAACTTCTCGAACAAGAAAATAAAATTTAATAACGGGGATGTAGCTCAGCTGGCTAGAGCGCTTGACTGGCAGTCAAGAGGTCGTGGGTTCGAGTCCCATCTTCTCCACAACATAAAACTCTAACCAGTTATAATTTAACGATTTAGGGTTTTTATTTATTTAATGGGGGTCGACATGGGGGTCTAATGTTAAAAGTTAGCTGAATACTCCCCATTTGAAAAGGTATAGTGTTTTATAAATATAATCAAAAAATATGACTGATCCGAGCGATCTGTCCATGAGTTGGGTGATGTAAGAATCCTTCGATCGCTTTTATGCTTCGATAACCGTTTCTGTCATGCCAGGAATCCGTTCCAGAAGCCGATCGAATAGATTCAATGTTTACCTTTCCGATGTCCTTTGATGTCTTGTGATGTACATGGTGCGTGTATATGTGCCGATGCTTTGTTTTAGCCCAGTCCTCGGTTGACTCTTCGGCCATTAATAAAGGAAGATCGTTTTGCTTTGCTCCGTCTCCATGAGTTGCTCCAATAAGGTTGTCGTGATATCGGAAATATTTTCTGTGTGCAATTGAACAGTCGAAAGTTATATTTTCATTTTTATGAAACCAGGTCTTGATCACATCGGCCAAAAAGAAACCTGAAGCGTAGTCATGATTTGAAGGGCAAAAAAGAAAATGTACATCTGCGACAGTGAGCAGTTTCTCAATGGCCTGGATCATCACATCCTTTGCACTGAGAAAGTTTTCGTACCACATGCCGTCAATGTCTTGAGGGGTCCCTGATGTAGTCTGCCGCTTGGGCGTGTCTGTGTGGAGGATGTCATTCCCTCCTATAAAAAGAATCTAACGTTTCATATGGCACGCCATACTTTTGCCACTACCGTGACTTTGAGTAATGGTGTTCCAATAGAGACCGTATCTAAATTATTGGTACATACAAAGCTGTCAACAACTCAAATTTATGCGAGGGTCATTGAGAGAAAAGTTAGTGATGATATGGCGCATCTAAAATTAAAGATTGGCTAATGAAATTTAATATTCATTTTCCAACTGTTGAAATCTTCAATTAAGACTTGACATTTTTTATTCTGCTACTTACTGAATTATATTTTCCTAAAGTTAAAATCATAAATTTTCATTAGTATCCTTCCATCAAAACAAGAATACATTACCAAGCTAACTTCATTCACAAAGATGCCGATATTGCTTTAGATACCGTCGTGAACTTATAGGAAAAATAAAGCCCACCCATTATAGGTGAGCTTATTAGCAAACTAACTCAAACTTAAAATTGTGCTACTCAAAAGAGGTCTCGCCCGCATTTGGATTGTACACATAGTTAAAGGTGTAATATCTTCCATTTGCAGGATTAGAGCTGTCTTGGTCTAAATAGTAGCTTAGGATTTCGACCTTGGCGTAGTTTCCATCACGAGTTTTAAAAACCAATATCTTTCCTGGAATTGGTGTAATAACCCT
>Ga0308019_10001200_pt1 | contig 15997 bp, 12 predicted proteins | sample Neamet284_FD_203135 | JGI IMG/M metagenome (GOLD analysis project Ga0308019, IMG submission 203135) | Marine microbial communities from water near the shore, Antarctic Ocean - #284 | ecosystem: Environmental > Aquatic > Marine > Unclassified | place: Southern Ocean | collected 2014-10-01 | reverse complement strand
AGATATTTTACAACATACTCCAGAATTAATTGATAAAATTATTTCTAATGATCATGAAATAGCATTTCATACAATGCATCATGATAGAATTGATTCACTAAATTTTTTAAATAAATTTGATGATGAATTAAAAGAATTTAAAAAATTAACTAATAATAAGTCTAAAGGGTTTAGAGCTCCTACATTTTCTTTAAATGAAAAAAGTTCATTTATAATTAAAATGCTTGAAAAATATAATTATATTTATGATAGTAGTATTATGCCCGCAAAAACTTCCATGTATGGAAATCCTAATGCAGATAAAAAACCGTATAAAATTACAAGTGAAAATTTAGAAAGTAATTCAGTAGATGGAAAATTATTGGAATTTCCATTAATGGTAACTAAATTCTTAGGAAAACAAATTCCTGCATGTGGTGGTTTTTATTTACGAACTTTACCTCTATACATAATTAAAAATGCCATAAAAAACTATGAAAAAGAGCATATGCCGGCATGTTTTTATGTGCATTCTTGGGAATTAACTCCTGAATTAATGCCTAGAATACATCTTTCTAAAAAAAATAATTTTATAACATATCACAATATTGAAAAAACATTGCCAAAATTAGATCAATTACTTTCAAGCTTTAATTTTACATCTTTTGAAAAATATATTGATGATAATTTATAATTTTTACATGTTATTTTCTTTAAATTATTTTAACATGCAAATAATCCCTTCTTCAATACCCTCATCAAAACGATAAGTCTTAAATAATCAAATTTTAATCAAAGACTGATCTAATAATATGAATATAACAATAGGCATTCCAGCTTTTAATGAAGAAAAAAATATTGGAAAAATAATAATTACTCTTAAAAAAATTACAAACCACATTATTGTATGTGATGATGGTTCAAGTGATCTTACAAGAGAAATTGCAGAAGGGTTAGGTGCTAAAGTTATTTCACATAAAAAAAATATGGGTTATGGTGAAGCAATAAAATCTATTTTCAATGAAGCAAAGAAAAATGAAACAGATATTTTAGTAACATTTGATGCGGATGGCCAACATAGACCAGAAGATATCATGAGTCTCACTAAGCCAATTATAGATCAACATGCAGAAATAGTGATTGGATCTAGATTTTTGAAAAATGAAACAGATATGCCAAAGTATAGAGAAATTGGGGTTAAGGTTTTAACAAAAGTAACCAATATGTCAATTAAAGAAAATCTTACTGATTCACAAAGTGGATTAAGGGCGTATCAAAAAAAAGTTTTAGAAAATATTACTTTAACAGATAGTGGAATGGGTATTTCTACGGAGATATTAATTAAAAGTCATCAAAAAGAATTTAGAATTGTTGAAGTTCCAATACAAATTCTATATGGTAAAGATACATCAACTCATAATCCAGTATCCCATGGGACATCTGTTTTATTAAGTACAATAAAATATACTTCAATACAACATCCACTGAAATTTTATGGTATTCCGGCAGTAATTTTTCTTGTAGTAGGTATGTCATTTATGATTTGGACTTTTCAAATTTATGCAGAATCAACAACAGTGGTTACAAATATTGTACTGGTAGGAATTGGAACCCTATTACTAGGAGCCGTATTAATGATTTCTGCAATTTTATTATACTCGTTAGTAAGTGTAGTACAAGATAATAGAAATGTGTAATTTTCATTATTTAATATCATGAATTTTTGGAATAATCTACGTCAAAGACTAGTTGAAGTAAAAGGTTTAGGGTTAATTGGTTTTGGAGATATAACAGGTGTAATCATATCATCAATTTTCTGGTTTTATTTAGCATCAGTGATTGAACCACACGAATATGGAGATATTCATTTTTTCTTGTCAATGGCAACTATTGGATCTTCAATTGCATTATTTGGAACACAAGATTCCATTACAGTATTAACTGCAAAAGGACACAAAATTCAATCAGGATTAAATGTAATTTCTCTTGGTATTAGTTCAATAACATCTCTATGTTTAATTATTTTTTTCCAAAGAATAGATGTAGGGATTATTGCCATTGCATTTGTTATCAATACGTTATCCATAGGAGACTTGTTAGGGAAAAAACAATTTTTTAAATATTCACAATACAACATTTTACAAAAAATCTTGACATTAGTTTTAGGAATTGGATTTTTTTATGCATTTGGCCCATCAGGAATAATATACGCATTAGCAATTTCATATGCAGGATATTTAATACGAATCATCAAAACTTTCCAAGAAATTCCAATAAATTTTAAATTAATTAAAGAAAAATCAAATTTCTTATCACATAATTATATTATGTATTTAGTTGGTAGTTTTGGAAGTCAGTTAGATAAAATTATCGTGGTACCTTTACTTGGTAGTGCAGTACTAGGGAATTACAGTTTAGCACTTCAAATAATTACAGTATTTACAATGTTTACAACAATATTATTCAAATTTTTGTTACCACAAGAATCAAGTGGAATTCAGAATAGATTTTTGATTCAAATTGTAATTATTATTTCTGTAATAATGTCTCTTTTAGGAATATTTTTATCGCCTTTAGTAATTCCAAATTTTTTCCCAAAGTATGTTGATGCAGGAATAGCAATACAAATTATGAGTCTAAGTATTATTCCAATAACAATAAGTACAATTTATACTTCAAGGCTTTTATCAAAAGAGAAAAGTAAATTAGTTCTGATAGGAAATATTATAGCTTTAATCATCATAATATTAGGAATTCTTATTTTAGGTTCAATGTATGGGACTATGGGAATAGCCATGTCTTTTGTTTTATCATCTATTTCAAAAGCAACCTATTTGGGGCTAATAGTAAAAAAGTATCAAAGGAGCATAAATTGAATCAAGATAATTTAAAAAGATCTAAACAAAACATTCCAAGTTATTTTAATAATATCTGGATTATTTTAGGAATAATTTGTACAGTTGGTTTCATTCTAAGAATAGTTTGGATTCAACAGGAACTACCATTGACAGCAGACAGTACTGGATATTTTTGGTATGCAATTGAAACTTCAATTACTGGCAGCTTTCCCAATTTAGAATGCGGGTGGAGATGTACTTTTCCAAACACGGGATGGTCATCTTTTCTTTCAATATTTTTTATGATTTTTTCATTTGATAATTATATAGATTATATGAATTTACAAAGATATTTGGGAGTAATTATGTCAGTTATTACAATCATTCCAATGTATTATCTTTCCAAGGTTTTCATTGAGAAAAAATATGCAATGTTCGCAACTATACTTTTTACTTTTAATCCAAGAATTATTGAAAATTCAATTTTAGGAATTACAGAACCAATCTATATTTTGAGTATAGTATTAATGCTGTATACGTTTTTTCAACACGGAAAAAATTATCCATATATTACATTTGGAATTATAGGAATTATTTCAACAATAAGATATGAAGGATTATTATTATTTGTCCCAATTTCATTATTATATTTTTATAGATATAAATTTTCAAAAAGAGTAATTTTAAAATATTTTATTGCCGTCACAGTATTTGTTTTGATTATAATTTCTTGGGGTATAATGAAAATTGATTTGACAGGTAGTGATGGTATAATAAGTCATGTATCAGCTGGTCCAATTTATTATAGTAATGTAATGAAAGATAACCAAGATCCTAATGAAGTAATAATTAATTTCTTAAAAACGGGTATTACCAACATGATTAAATTTTTAGGATTATCAACCCTACCATTACTAACTTTTTTGATACCACTTGGAATATACACAATGATTTCAAAAAAGAAGTTATCAGATTTTTTCATTTTGTTTAGTATTGTTATTGTGTTGCTAATACCTGCTTTTTATGCATATTCAAGAAATTTTCAGGAAGTAAGATATTTACTTCCAATTTTTCCGATATTTTGTTTATTTTCAATATATTTTATTAAAAATATTACTGAAAAAATAAAATATAAAAAATTATTTCTAATTTTATTTATTGCTGTAATTATTTCTTCAACAGTAGGATTCATAGAATACAAAAATGTAAACAAGTCAAATCAAGTTGAAATTTATGAATTTTCAAAGGTAGTGTATTCAACAGTTTCAATAACAAATTATTTTCCACATACGGAATATTTAGATAGTATGAGAATAGAGTATCTAGAAGAATTTCCAATTTTACGAAAAGATTTGCCAACAGGGATACCTGTACTTTATACAGATCATTCAATCAAGTATGAGAACATAGAAGAATTTATAGAAAAAAATAGAATTAATGGTTTAACACACATAATTGTAGATAAAGGAGATTCAAGAACAGATATTTTTAATGATATTTTTCTAAACGAAGAAAAGTATACGTATTTAACAAAAATATTTGATACGTTTGATAACGGATACAAAGATTATCATGGTAAAATTTTTGAGATCAATTATAATAAATTTTATAAGTTAAAAGAAATTATGGGTTCCTAAATTTATCATAATCAATTTCAAAAACTTTAACCTTAAATTTTATAAATCCTAATTCATTTGTATCAACAATTTTCTTCAAATAACTATATCCTTGATCATTATAATAAATATCAGACAAGAAAGGATACCAAACTTCAGTGACACCGTCTTGATTAATTGCTATATACTTCAAATTTTCTTTTTCACTATTTAAAATAAAGTCATCTAAGGACGTTCCAAAAATGCTAATAATTTTAATATCTTCAGTTATGGGTACAGGTGAACTTGGATAACGTTGTTCAGTTAAATTTAATTTCATATTAAATTCAGATAATTCTAGAAAACTAATTCCTCGTAATGCATTTCCAGCATCAAGAATATTACCTGAAATTTTATTTTTTAATAATTGAGCTAATTTGATTTGTTCTTGTTCTTCAGATTTATCCATAACATCATATCGCATCATAAATAAAGATGAAAGTAAAATTATTACACTTAAAATAAGAATTAATGAATAATGTTTTTGTTTTTTGGTAAACGAAAATGTGCTTAATCCATATTCTATTAATCTTTGAATTGGAAGAGTAGCAAAAATTATTAAAAATGGTAGTAGATAATATAGAAATCTTCTTTCTTGGATTACTGAAAAAGTAATTACCATTAAACTAATTGTAGTTAAAATTAATATCCAATTGGCATTAATGGATTTTTGATTTTGATCAAATGCTCGAAATGAAAATAAAATACCAATAGGAATTAAAATTATGAGGTATGGGAAAGAGATTTTGGTTAATTGTTCAACAATATTGAAAATTCCACTTAAAATGAACCTATGAATAAATTCAGGTACACTATGATCATCAATATAATCAATTGCAGAATATTCTAAATCCTGGGTATTTACAGATTGAAGTGTACCAAATTCTCCTGTAAAAAGTGATGTGCCTAATTCAAAATGTAAAGGATCACCATATGTATCATATCTATTAACTAAGATTGGTGTAATTATTAAAAAGAAAATACTTAGGCCAAGAATAAATTTTACAAATGTTTTTGATGAGAGTTTAGAATGGTAGAAAAAGATTATAGATATAGCTAAAAGCATAATTACTCCTGGTAATCTTACCCATACTAGCAATCCAGCAAATAAGAAGGATAAATAAAATAATTTTGAATTTTGATTTAAAATAAAATAAAATGAAATCATGAAAATTAAAATATAAAGTGGTTCAGATAGAGCCTGTCCGGAATTATAGTTTAAGTGAGGTTCAAATGCAAACAAACAAGCTGCAACTAAAGAATATTTTTCTGGAAAAAACTTTCGAGATAGTTTATACATTATAAAAATACTAAATAATGAAATTGCAATGCTTATTGTTCTTGCAGTATCAGAATAATCTAGAAAATTTTCTGAATGTACTAATTCAAAAAATGGGCTTAAAAAAAGAGACCAACCTAATGTTTTAGAGGGACTAGGTGAAAAATCGCCGTTAGTATGTTCTATGGCATTAAAGATATAACCCGTTGCATCTTCACCTGGAAAAGTTGAAAAGTCTGTAACAGATAACTTTAGACCTAAAGATATTACACAAATTATTATTAAACAAATAATGATAGTAGATTTGTTCAAAAAAATCACCTATTCCAAAAAATGAATTCTTTAATTATTGCTAAACTTAATTCTGAGCCAGTAGACAAAGGTCTCATTTTTCTTTTCCCCCCAATTCTTTTTCCTTCATTTCCAATAATTTCACAAATTTTTTGTTTTCTTTTTAATCCTCTAATACTCATTTGTTGAGTGGATGACATACCCATAGCATCATAATTTAATTCATTGAATGCTTTTCGTGAAATAATTCTACTTTCATTTAGACTGTCAGTCCAGTAACCGCCAAAAAAAACATTAACAAGAAATGTAAACATCTTATTTCCAAAATAATCAATCAATTTTCCTTTAATACCAACTGCATCAAGATTTACTGAACCTATTCCAAATCTAGATATCAATACTTGATCAATTCCATCCTCCATTTTTTTAATTAATCTAGGAATTTCTTCAGGTTCATGATTTCCATCTGGACCAAAAATTATAATATTATCAGATGTTGTTGCATTTACTCCCTCAAGAATTGCAGCTCCATGCCCGCCAGCATTTGCACCTTTATGTTGTTGCATGATAACTCTAAAACCCATTTTTTTTGCTTCTTCAATAGTTCCATCAGTAGAACCTCCATCTATAACAACAATTTCTTCCGCCCAGGATTTATCAATTTTGGGTAAAATTGCCTTAATGCCTTTGATTTCATTTAATGTGAGTATTATTACTGCAGTGGACATGAATTGACAAAAATATTTTCAATATATAAACACCAATACGTCTAAAAAAAATGATTAAATTTCATGTTAAATGGGTAATTTTCCAATAAAATCTAGTAAAGAATAAACAAGAATGGATGAGGTAATGACTATAATATGAAATTTGATAAATTTCTCATAGTCATAATTATAACAATAATAATTTATGCGGTTTTCCTTTTTATTTCAGATTTCAATTTAGTATATGAAAAAATAATTAATTTTAAAATTATATTTGTACCAGTTATTTTATCTCTAGTCAGTCTTAATTGGGTAGTAAGATTTTACAGATGGCATCTTTTGTTAAAAAATTCAAATATTCATATTCCAATTAAAAATAATTTTATAATATATCTAGCAAGTTTATCATTTTCTATTACTCCAGGTCAAATTGGAGAAGCAATTAAATCAGAATTTCTTAAAAAACAATTTAAAATTCCACGTTCAAAAACTTTACCAATTATTTTCATAGAAAAATTTTATGATCTAATGGGAGTTTTAATTGCATCAATAATTGGAGTGTGGTATTTTGAAGGTGGGTTATACTTAATTAGTATTGGAGTAATTTTACTAGGATTAATTTTTGTGCTAATGTTATCACAAAATATTTTTAAAAAACTTTTATTATTAATTTGTAAAATAAGATTTTTTTCAAAATATCAAAAAAATTTTCTTGAATCATATACTGTATTACGTAATTCCTTAAAAACAAAAATTGGCTTAAAATCATGTATTCTTTCTTTTATTTTTTGGGTTATTCAAGGTGCAGCAGTATATTTTGTATTATTAGCATTAGAAATAAATCAATTAAATTTTCTCATAGTAACATCAGCTAATGCAATTTCTGTTTTAATAGGGGCATTATCATTTATGCCAGGAGGACTTGGAGTTACTGAAGCAAGTATGGGAGGTCTTTTATCCCTTCAAGGAATTGAAATTAGTTTTGCATTAATTGCAGCTGTGATAATTAGAATATTTACTTCATGGTATACAGTAGTTGCAGGATTTATTGCACTAAAATTTTCAGGCGGTTTTGCATTAAACGAGAAAAATTAATGTAAGTTTTTATAATAAAATCTTTTAAATGGTACTTGAAAAGTAATTTAATTTATAATAATATATTAAAATATATATTTTTTAATCTTGATCCACAGAAATTTTAAGAGTCCAATTAAGTGCAGTTTTTATTTTTTTTAAAAAGAGAAGTTATTTAGAACTGTAACCATAACATTGTTCTTAATAATTTATCAAATTACTATAGAGCCAATAAATCTAACCACGCAGTAACTAAAACATAATTATCTTTAAGATTAAATTTAGATTATTTTCCCAATTTTTGTTTGTACCATTTTATTGTTTGTTCAATACCCACATCCAAAGATGTTTCCGCAACAAACCCAATTTTGTCTTTAGCCTTCTTATTTGATAAAACTCTTCTTTTTTGACCTGATGGTTTTTCTTTATCAAATTTAATCTCAGGATTCATGTTAGAAATTTTAAGGATTTTTTGTGCTAGTTCATTTATTGATACAAATTCTCCACTGGCTAAATTTATTGGATCGCCTACACAATAATTTTCCATTGCCAATAACATACCCTTTGCAGCATCTGGCGCATAGATATATTCTCTAATTGGACTTCCATCCCCCCAAATAACAAATGGGTTCATTTTGTTAATAGATTTAATAATTAACGAACCTAGTGCATGTGCTGTTTCAAGATCATCGCTATCTCTTGGACCGTAGGAATTTGATGGCCTAACAATTGCAATATTCATTCCATATTCTTTATGATATGCAATTGCCTGTCTTTCTCCCATTCGCTTTGACCATGAATATGATGCATGTACTTCTGGAGGATCCCCTTTCCATGCATCATCTTCTTCAAGAGTTTTTTCATCATTTGGATAAATACACGTACAACTTGCATAAAGAAATCTATCAATTCTTTCATTTTTTGCAGCTTCTAAAATATTTCCATCCATAATTAGATTAGGAGTTAATGTACTAGCTGGATGTGTACTTGTTCTGCCAAGTCCTCCGGTATATGCAGCTAAATGGAAAACATAATCCATCCCTTTTACAGATTCTTCAGCAAATTTCTTTTCAGTTAAATCACCAGAAATTACATCCAATCCTTTATCTTCTAATTCATTAGGAATTTTTCTTTCATGAGATATAATTCTAATATTTGCATTTTTTTCTAGGAGTAATTCTACTAGATGGGAACCTATCATTCCAGTTCCTCCTGTTACAAGAATATTTTTATTTTCATACATGTTAATCAATAATTAATTTTTTTAAAATATTATATTCCTATTGTTGAATGAGTAGATTCGACAGTATTTTGATCTTTATTATTTGTGGCTTTTTCAATTTTTAATTCTTTCATACTGAGGTTTTCAGGACTACATTTATGATCACGTGGGCGTCTACCATACCAAATTGTTTTGTATCCCCATTTCACAAAATCACTTTCATTTATAGGATTTCGGTAAATGTATGTACATTCTTTTTTTGATAAAACAGAATTGTTTTCAACGAAAAATGCTTTCCAATCACATTCAAACTTAGATGATTTTATTTCATTTTTATAATCTCGAGTAGTAAGAATGAAAACTTGAAATTTTGCTAGATCCTTCAATACCACATCTGATTCATTTAATTTACATTCATTGTTAATGTAAATTAGAAGATTAAAAATTGTATTTTCAAGTAATTTTTTATCTCTAGTTAATCGTAACCAACTTGCTTCTTCAATGGGCCAAATTATGTCACCTAATTCAGGATCGTGATGGTCCCATCCTTTTCCGGAATATCCATCATCTCTAAATTTGGTTACTTTGTCTAATTCATCCTTTAAAATTGAATCATTACTTCTTGCATATTCTAAAAATTTTTCATAAAATTTAATAAATTGTAAATTATGCACTTTATTAAAATAAATTGTAACATATTCTAAAATTCCAAGACTTTGTAATGTTAGAAATGACCAAGAATAAAGATAAATTTCTTTTAATTCATCTAATGAACATGTGTTATTTTCAGTAGCCAAATATTCAAATTCTTGAATTCCTCGATTATGAATTGAAGAATGAACTAACATGATTGGAGATTTAACTACTTTTATTCCGTATTTTTTTCTATATTCTGGAATATTCATTGGGGCATTTGGTAAAACACTGCAGTGATAAATAAAAACTGCATCAATTTTTGTATGTGCAATATTTTCTAATCCTTGTTTAAACGTCTCTAATGTTTCGCCTGGAAGTCCCATAATTAATTCAGTATATGTTGGAATATTATTTTCTCTAAAAGTTGCTGTTAGCTCTCCAAATGAATCAAATTTAATATTTGCACGTTTCATAATATCTAATGTATTTGTATCAAGTGACTGCACTGCTAAAGTAACCGCGCCTAATACTCCCCCTTCTTGTAATTGTTTTGCAATAGGGAGAATTTTTTCAGATGAATTTTTTGCCCATGCTGGACGTATTCTTTCAGGATAATGTGTTTTCAATGCAACTTCTTTTAATTTTTCAGCAATCCGAAAATCTCTTGCTTGAAAAATACCAAAATTTGCATCACAACAATCAATATAGGGGATTTTATTTTCTCCGAACCACTCGATCTCTTTAAAAATTTTGGATTCTTCCCATTTACGTACTTTAGTAAAAGTTGCACTACCCCAATCACAAAATGTACATTGGTATGGACAACCTCGATTAGTTTCCCATGAAGAAATCCATTTTATTCCATCAACCTTATCAACTAATTCCCAAACGGTATTTGTTAAATATGGTGATGGTAATTCATCCAAATTATCGATTCTTTCTTGCGGTGCTGTTCTGAAATTTTTTGTTTCTACACCTTTAATTTGTGAATAATCTTTATCTTTCAAATATGCCCGAAGAATTTCTTCAAATACGTATTCTCCTTCACCATGTACAACTATATCTACAAAAGGATTTTCTTTAAAAAAGTCTGGTGATAAATCTGGAATTTGTGGTCCTCCAAAGATTATAGTACATTCAGGATTTTTCTTTTTTACTTCACGTGCAAGATGTGTAGTAATTTGCCAATTCCATACATAACATGAACAAAGTAAAATTTTGCAATCTAATGCATTTTCTATACAGTCATCAATTTTATCTCTAAAAACAAAACTTTTTTCAAAATTAAAATTCTTTGCTAACTCTGATTTTGATTTAATGTATGATACTAGAGAAGCAATACTATATGGAAAGTGTATTTGATCTCCATATTGATAATTAAATTGTGAACTATTTACTTTAATCATAAAATATGAAATAATGTTTAATTATATAGATTTTAGTTATAATTGATCATTTTTTGTATAAATATCAAATAATAATCAAAGCATATTCACATTTGAAAGTAATAAAATATAATTTAAGGCTTGAAACATATAAAAAAAGGCAGAGTATTATCGTAGTGATCCAAATTATCAATAAAACAGAAATTATACTAAATCATTATTCCATCACATTAAAACAAACTTGAAAAGATTACAAAAATTATTGATAAAATTGTTTAATCAAAAGAATAGAAGGAACTTTTTGAAAATAAAAGAAAATTTATGTCTAATTCAACAAATAAAGAATAGATATCAAATTAATGGAATAAGTTATTTAAAATATTTTCTCAAAAATATAGAAAAATTCTTCCAATATTCCAATTAAAATAAGAATGTAATTATTTCTAATTAAAAAATTAATCTAAATGTTTTATAGGAAAATTATTTTTTAATTGTTTACTAACAAAATCTATATCTTTATGGTTTTCAATATTACGAGTGTTTTTGAAGTTAGATATTTTTTCATGTAGTTCTTTAATTTCTTTTAATTCAGAGTCAGATATTTTGTTGTTTTGGTAAAGTCCAAGTATTATATCCATCTGCTTTAAATTTAATTCTAAAAGCATTTCAGTGTTAGCAATATTTCGAGCTGAAACGGGATTACTCTCAATTAATATCTCTACTTCAGATTGAAAAGCTTTTGTTCGTTTAAAGTGAGCATATCCAATTAATACCAAGAGTGGAATTCCAATTCCAGATATAATTAAAACATATTGAAAAAAAGTTGGAAAAATAGATACTAAACTAGGAACTTTTTCAATCGCTAAATAATAAGTGACAGTTAATGTATTGATAGCTGCAAAAAGAAATGCAAAATAAGTAGACCATCCCATTCTAAAATAATACCAACCTCGAAATCCTTTGGTTTTACTCATGATGACACTAAAAAAACTAGATATATCAACATCTCGGTTAAATTGACTTTCTTAAAATAAATAAAAATTTAGTTTTATAGATATCCTAATTTTTTTAATTCTTCTCGAATTTTTGCTTCTTCCTCATTATCAGTAACATCATTATCAGTAACATCATCAGTTGTAAAATTTGAAAATTTATCTATAAATTTTTCCATTTCATGAATTTTTTCTGAATTTTCTTGGTAGATGTTTTTATTTTCTAGAGTATCCAGAGTAAGATCATACAGATGTATGTTTAATGATGAGTTTCGTGCATGTCTAAAATATTTATATTTTGAAGTTCTTATTCCCACTTGATCATTATCAGAGAGTTTTTCATGAGGTATGGTATGCATGTAACAAGGATTTTCCTCACAGTTATCTCCACGAATTAATGGTAATAGTGATGTGCCTTGAATTTTTTTAGAATGATTAAATCCTAAGAGATCAAAAATAGTAGGAAAAATATCAATATTCCTAGTTTGTTGTTTTATAAGTAATGATTCCACATTATAACCAGAAAAAAGTAACGGTGTTCTAATGTTCTCATCAAATAATGATTGAATAAAAGGTGGAAGCCTTGAACGTATTTCATATTCAGTTAAATTCTGATTTGCTACGTGTAATCTCTTATTTTTTATAATTTCTCTAGTTTTGTTAAAAATACTAGCACCCAATTTATGAGAAAATTTTGGCATGATTTTTTTTCCAACTTTTAATCCTAATTTTAAATCAGGTTCAAATGATGTGTTATCTTTTTCATCAAAAGGAATTGGATGTCCATGATCTGATGTTATAATGATTAAAGTTTCTTCCAAATTTAATACATCAAGAAATTTTTTAAGATAATAATCAATGGAGGAGACTACTCGATCATACTTGTCTTTACCAAATTTCTCATCTTCAAATTTTTTGGGTACAATTAGAGGCCAATGCAAATCCTCTAAATGAATATAAAAAAACCAAGGTGATTTCATAGGTGAATTAAGTATTTCAAGGATTTTTTCACCTACACCATCAAATAATGATTCTATAGTAGTTTCAGTGTCATATGAATATCCTTTTGAGCTGATGCTCAAAAGCGGTGAAAAAAAACTTAATTTAGGCACAACACTGTAAATGGAATAATCTTCATCAATAAGAGACGAAAGATAATTTTGACTTTTAAGAAGTAATTTTATTTGTCTTGGTCCAGTTACAGATGGAAATACACCATTGAAGATTGAATTTAATGAAAGATTAGTACCATCAGCAGATGAAATATTTTGGCAAAAATATGCACCGTCACTTCTCAATTTGTCTAAGGTTGGAGTAAAAGATGATTTTTCTTTTCCATAAAATCTATCAGCACGAAATGAATCAATTACTAAAAAAATTATATTTGGTTTCAATTTAATTAATAAAATTTCGAATTAATTGAAATGCTTCTGCATTTTTAAAACCAGATTCAACACCTCTTATATGAGAAAGACTTTCAATAAATTTTAGAGAACGCTGATGTGGAAAAGGATTGATTTCACTTTTGTATTGGTTTAATGCTTTTAATTTGAATGATAATTCTTTAGAAATATCCACATATGTATTTGGATTAAATGGGATTTTATCTCTACCCCCAATTTCAAAACAAATGAATTGTTTGATTTTACTAGAAATAGGTCTTGAAATTACTGAACATGATTCAAATACTTTTTGATGATCTTTGTTAAGATCATTATACGAAGTAGAATAAAGAATTGTAGGATTAAATTTTTTAATAATTTTTTCTAATTCTTTATTCATTTCAATATGTGGAATTGAATCTAATTTCATATCAGGGAAATCAAGAAAATGAAATTCAGAGATTCCCAAAATTTTTCCAGCTTTTCTACATGCATCTTGTCTTACCTTAATCATTTTTTTATCATCATATTGAGCAGATGCTCCATCGGTCATCACACAAAGAGTAATTTTGTTGTTTTTAGATAATTTTTTTATAGTTCCTCCCATACCAATTGTTTCATCATCAGGATGAGCCACAGTAATTAGAATATTCATCATAAACTTGTAAATCAGACCAATAATATTCTTTATTGTACTTTTGAACTAAAAATTAAAGTTAGTTTTTAAACAAATTAAATAAAAATAGTATAAAATTAAATGAAATACTTCAATTTATCAGAGATTTATGCAATTTAATTTTATATTATTTATTATAGATTTATTATCAAATTTTTATAAATATAGTCAAATATTATGTAGAACTTGATATTTCCATAAATTCATCAATTGAATCACCAATAAAATTAATGTCATCTTTTCTTAAACTAGGATACATTGGAAGTGTTAATACTTCTTTAGATATTTTTTCTGTTGTTGGTAATGAAATTTTCTTGTTCATATTTGTAGAATAAAATTTAGATAAGTGTACAGGTTCAAAAAATATTTTTGACATGATTCCTTTGTTAGTAAGAAATGCCATCAAATTATCTCTAAGACCATCAGTAACACGAATAGAAAAAAGTTGGAATACACTGTTATGATTTTTATAATTAAATGGTAAAATAATTTTTGAATGTTTATTTAATTTTGAGGATAAATATTGTGCATTTTTTCTTCTTTTTGAAATTAATTTATCTAGTTTAGATAGTTGTGAAATACCTAGAGCAGCTGTCATGCTAGACATTCTCCAATTATAACCAAGTGAGATATAGTTTGGTGCCTCATTAGTTTGAAAATAATTTGAATTTATTTGTCTTCCATGTGAACGAATTAGTTTTAATTTTTCATAAATTTTTTTAGAATTTACAATTACTGCACCACCTTCTCCAGTTGTTAGTACTTTGTTTCCTGCAAAACTAAGAATTGACATATCACCAAATGAACCAGTTTTTTTATTTCCTATAGTTGAACCGATAGATTCAGCAGAATCTTCAATTAGTGTTAATTTATGCTGCTCTGCAAATTTCTTAATTTCAACTATTTTACAGGGCATACCTCCGTAATGAATAGGCATTAAAACTTTAGTCTTTTTTGAAATAATTGAATCCAAATTTGAAGGATCCATACCCAAAGTTTCTTCTTCAATTTCAGAAAAAATAGGTTTTGCACCAACCATTAGTGGCCAATTTGCAGTAGCAATAAAAGTAAAAGAAGGTACTATGATTTCACTTGATGGTTTAAGATTTAAAGATAGTAAAGCAGCATGTCCAGCTGAAGTTCCAGAATTAAACACTACACAGTATCTAGAATCATGATAAGTAGCAAGAGATTGTTCAAATTCTTCTATTTCTGGGCCTATTGCCCAATCCATTCCCCGTTTGATTACATTTGTTACGGTTCTAACATCTTCTTTATCCCAGTCTACTTTGTAGAGAGGAATTTTCCATTTCATGTTATTATGCTATTGCTCATCTAACTTTTAATCTTTGATTAATTTTACAGATATTCATCCATTAATTCATTAATGATTTTTTCAAGTTTAATCGTAGATATTTTTGTACTAGTTTTAGAATTGAATTGTGTTTCAGAAAGTATACTTTTAGATTGTTTTTTTGTAAGTTTGTACATATCACCTAGATCATAGCAAAAAGGTGTTTCATCATTAGTTACAAGTATTTCATAAAATCTTTCATACTCTCTAACTTTTGAAATTTTAATTTTTGGGATATTTTTTTGGTTAGTTCTATTTTTAAAAATTTCTACCATAGATTTTGCAAGTTCTTCAATTTTTACTGATGGCATTTTCAAAATAAAAGTTTCACCATCTTTTGCAATCAAAGATATTTTTAGTATCATCGATGCTGCATCTGAAATTGACATTATAAAACGAGTCATTTGAGAATCAGTTACGGTTATAGGGAGATTATTTTTTAATTGATTGTAAAAAATTTGAAATACAGAACCTCTTGAATCTATAACATTTCCAAATCTTACAATTGAAAAAATTGTTTTGTTTCCT
>Ga0308019_10001199_pt1 | contig 16000 bp, 6 predicted proteins | sample Neamet284_FD_203135 | JGI IMG/M metagenome (GOLD analysis project Ga0308019, IMG submission 203135) | Marine microbial communities from water near the shore, Antarctic Ocean - #284 | ecosystem: Environmental > Aquatic > Marine > Unclassified | place: Southern Ocean | collected 2014-10-01 | reverse complement strand
ACATACTACTAAATGGGATTTTATATCCCCCATGAATAGACAAGAAACCATCTAATAAATTTTTTCCTTCATCTTGAAAGGAAACATTAGGCCTGTTTAAATGTTTGTAACTACCTCCAAACCACAAATACTCATTAAAGACAAGAAAGCCAGCTCCTATATCTAAAAATCTAGCATTTTTATTTAGTAAAAAAGGATCAGCACTGTCAAAATTAATTATACCCTCATTAATAATAATTTGATCTTCTAGTACAAGATTATTAAAAGCATAATCTTTATTACCCATTCCTACAGAAATAGCTGGATAAAACCACCAATCTCTAGATATTTGAACTCGATATGAATAATTCAAATTTATTTGTGTAAAATTATATCTGGTAACAGTTTCTAATTGATTTAAAATTGTTATTTCAATTCCACTATTATATCGATCAATATAACTGTCAAAATAAAAGAATTGACTATTTAAAGAGTAATCTAGGCCTGGCCACTGAGTTCTATTTAAAACACCAATCTCTGATCCACCACTCCCACCAGCAAAAGCAGGGTTTAAGGCTTCGGGAACATTATAAAACTGAGTAAATACAGGATCTTGAGAGAAACTATATGAAATAGTTAAAAAATATAATATGAATTTAATATACTTCAATAGAGGAAATACTGTTAGCTAGTAAATATAGATAAAATCAATAGTTCTTTCTAACTATTGCTATACTTTGAATGAAAAAAAATAGAGATAAAATATATCAAAGGAGTCATAATAATCCAACTTGTTTGCGCTTGAAGAGTTATTGGGTTACCTGCGATTTTAAATAACACTGGATTGAACCAAGATCCTAAAGGCTGTAAGGGTGCCCAAGACAGATCTCCATTTAAGCCTATCTGAAGGTCATAAAAGAAAGCTTCAACATAAATATTCTGAAAAGTAAACCAGAACAATAAAATAAAAAAAGCACCCCATTTCCATTTAACAAAAGGCGAATCATTATTTTTATAAGCAAGCTTAACCAAAAACAAACCTATCCAAACAACCGATACGTCAGCTAATGAGTTTAAAACCCAATTTAAATTAATTGGAATAGCACATGATAGCGCAGCACTTCTTCTTAAATCTACAGGAAGTCCACCAGCTAAACCATATGTCAACCATAATTCCCAACCAAAAACAGCCATTAAAAAAGAAGAAAGTAATGTGATAAAAATACTTTTTGAAAATTTTTTAACAATTAAAAGATAATAAATTGATAAAATTAAGGGAATTGAAGCGAATAAATAAAGGCGCATTACAAGCCAGAACTCTTTACTATCTAAACCGCAATTAATTAAAAAATTATCCATAACTCTTAAAAGGATGATAAATATATCTTTTTAAAACGGATTACTGTTTGTAATTAGCATATTATTATTTGAGAATAATTATTTTTAAGGCAAGGAAAGCTTTTCCCATTTATTCATAAGTGACTCTAATTCACTTTTCTTTTTCTCGTAATTTGGAAAAAAATTAGGCTGAGTTATAGTGCTTTCATAATTATTTACCAAAGCTTTATCAATGCTTAATATTTCTTTTTCAAGTTTAGAAATCTTACTCTCTACGTTATTTAATTTCTTTTTTAAGGACTGATCTTGATTTTTATTATTTTGTGGTTTTTGTTTTAAAACTATGATTTTTTCTTTTTTTTCTATAGCTCTAAAGTCATCAACTCTTCTTTGTTCTAAATAATAATCTATATCCCCTAAATATTCTTTGATATTCTGATCTTTAAACTCATAAACTTTATTTGTTAAACCCTGAAGAAAATCCCTGTCATGAGACACCAAAATTAAAGTTCCGTCAAAATTTTGTAAAGCTTGCTTTAATACATTTTTTGATTTTATATCTAAATGATTTGTGGGCTCATCCATCACTAAAACATTAAAGGGTTGTAAAAGCATTTTAGCTAATGCCAGACGGTTTCTCTCTCCCCCAGAAAGTACCCTAACAAACTTATCCACCTCATCACCCTGAAACAAAAAAGAACCTAAAATATCTCTAACCTTACTCCTATTGGTTTCATTAGCTGAGTCAATCATGGTGTCTAAAACAGTTTTCTTGCCATCTAAATACTCTGCTTGATTTTGAGCGAAATAGCCGATTTGAACATTATGCCCAAGCTTGATCATTCCGCTAGCCTTAAGTTCTCCAACCATAATTTTAGCTAAAGTAGATTTGCCTTGCCCATTTTGACCTACAAAGGCTGTTTTGCTTCCTCTTTCTATAATTAAATTTATATCATCAAGAACATGATTTTCATCGTAACTCTTTGATAATTCTTCAATTTCAGCAATAACTTTTCCAGGGTTTACAGAAACATTAAACTTTAGCTTCATTACACTGTTGTCATCCTTATCAACTTCTATTCTATCTATCTTTTCAATTTTTTTAATTAGAGATTGTGCCATTGAAGCCTTTGAAGCTTTTGCTCTAAATTTCTCTATAAGTCTTTCAGTCTGTTGAATTTGTTTTTCTTGATTCTTTTGAGCACTAATTTGCTGTTCCTTTATCTCATTTCTTAAGACTAAGTATTTTGAGTAAGGCTTATTGAAATCATAAATTCTACCTAAAGAAATTTCGATAGTTCGATTAGTCACATTATTTAAAAACATCTTATCGTGAGAGACTATAACTACAGCACCTGTGAAGGTTTTTAAAAATTGTTCTAGCCATATTATTGATTCAATATCAAGATGATTCGTAGGTTCATCTAAAAGTAAAAGATCATTACTTTGAAGAAGCAACTTAGCTAATTCTATTCTCATTCTCCATCCTCCTGAAAAGGTGTCTGTGTTTTTATCAAAATCAGCTCTACTAAATCCTAAACCCTGAAGGATTTTTTCAGTTTGCCCTTGGTAGTTATAACCACCAATTAGTTCATATCTATCTGTTACATCACTTAATTCCGTAATAAGTGCAAAGTAAGAATCACTCTCATAATCTGTTCTTTCACTTAGCTTTAAATTAATGTCATTTTGTTTTAATTCTAACTGTTTGATTTCTACAAAAGCTTGATAGGCCTCATCAAGAACTGTTCTGCCTTTTTCGAAATCAATATCTTGTTTTAAAAACCCTATTCTAATATCTTTATCTGAAGCTATGGACCCTGAATCAAGTTCCATTTCCTTCGATAAAAGCTTAAGTAAAGTTGATTTACCTGCTCCGTTTTTTCCTATAAGACCTACTCTATCTCCAGAGATTAATTTAAAAGAAATTTCTTCAAATAAATACTCGCCGGCAAATGAAACTGAAAGATTATGAATGTTAAGCATTAAACAACTAAGTTTTTAAAATTGCTGCGAAGATAAATTAAAAAGGAATTGAAAAAAATTTATTTTACAATAGGATTTAGTTAATCTAAAACACAATAAAATTTGCAGAAAGTTCTAGTCCCAATCTCTTACCAAACTAAAGTGTGATTTAAACTCCCTTCCATCTTCTAGCTGTACTCTAAACCAGTAGTCGGTTGAGGGCATTGGATTTCCAATAAAAGTTCCATCCCAACCAGGACTTAATGGATCCAGTTCTTTTAATAACTTTCCAAACCTATCAAATATATAAATCTTAGTTTTTGGAAGGTTTGTTTTTGTTAAACCAATTATATTCCATGTATCATGAATACCATCTCCATTTGGAGTGAAAAACTTTTTATATCCAATTACATGAAAATCAATCTGAGCAATTCCACATTCATTCTTGTCTCTCACATAAATAGTATGTAAACCAGGTCTTATATTTTCAAAAACCGGCTCATCTTGATAAGGCCCTGATTTGTCATCAATTGCAAATTCATAGTCTCCAATTCCAAGAGTTTCGGTTAATATCGTAATAGTGTTATTTGGACCAGGATTTAAATCTTTAATAACAATATCCTTTTTCTCAATTTTAGCAATACTCGACTCTTTTATTTTAATAGTCATTGAACTCGAACAACTAGTCCCATCTTCAGTTGTAGCTGTTACGATGTACTCACCACCTAGACCAATTATTATACTAGAGTCAATTCCACCAATATTAGGTGTGAAAGCTGTTCCGTTTCTAGTCCATACGTAAGAGTAAGTCCTACTATCTTTTGAAGCAACACCAATTGTAATTGGTTCTAAATTAGTACAAACACTAATATTAGTTTCTATTCTTTCAAATACAGGCAAAGTATTAACTACAAAATTAATAGACCCTGTACCGTCACAAGATGTATTCACTTTACTTGTAAGTTTTACGGCCACAGTTTGTGAACCTGAGTAGAATGGGTTTGGAAGTGTAGCTGCTGAAACAGACGCGTTAGTCGCTTGATCAAAGTAGGTGAATTCAATATTTAACAAATTAGCATCTTGTACAATTCCAGTTATTGGGTTTTTTAAAATTCCATTAATAATTGTGGAGGTATCAAACTTAACTAATCCATTAAGATCATCTCCGTCAACTGCGTCATCACAGAGTTCTATTTTACCAACATCATAGACTGCTGGTACATCTACTTCACCTATTGTAAAGCTTAATTCTTGAATATATTTAGGCTCTCCAACAACAGTAAATATTAGTTTATAAGTGCCTTTAGCTAAATCTTTAACTTGTAGGATTTTATTAGGAGAGACAATAGTTCCAACATTTCCGATTCCTTCAATAGCAACATTATAGGTAATAGGAATGTCTACAGTTGTACCTGTTTTCCTAAAGGTTGTTGCCGTTACTTCAATATTTAAAATTCCAACATCAGAACCCTTACATGAATCAGTCGTCGTAGTTTTATAGTTCGACAATGGAAGATCAAGAATGAATTCTTCAATTGTAATGGTAACTTTTGAATCCTCTCTATTACCATTTAAACTATTTGTACTATCAGCTTTTCCATCATTAAGTTTAAAAAGATAACTATCGGTTCCATAATAATTATTGTTTGGAGTATAGGTAAGCTTTTGATCTGATGTTGTTAAAGTATAAGGAAGATCAGCTGCCACTAATGTTTTAGCACCTTCTTTTAATGTTCCATTGGAAGGAAGAGTAGTAATAATATATTCTAAATTCAGAATATTAAAAACTTTATTTGGTCCACTGTGTATTCCTGCCGCCATTATTTTAGCATCAGATGACATATCAAAAGATTCTCCAAATCCACCTGTCACATCTTTACCTAACTGATTCCATAAGGTCCCGTCCCAATCAAAAACACCTAATTTACTGCTCATCACTGGAATACCAACTCTATTCCCATCATCAGAAATAGAAACATATCTCCAAAAAACGGAAGATTGATTTCCTGAATAATTAATATCTGCACCAATTTGAACAGGACTGGCTCCAGAAATATCATAAACACTAGTTAGAGATGTATTTTTTTCACCAACTATAAGTTTTTTACCATCTCTTGAAAGGTCAATCGCACAACCAAAATTTCCGCTTTTCCCATCAATAGATGCAAATTGAATCCAACTACTGCCATCCCAATCAAAAACTCTCACATTTCCTTTGGAACCATCTGCAACAGATCCAACTGCTAATCTTTTGCCGTCCGTTGATAAATAAACTTGACCTGGTGAACCTGGATTTCCTGGAGACTTAACTATATCTATTAAAGCGCCAATTTTATTCCATGCTGATCCATCCCATGCATATGTAACAACGTAACCTCCACTAAAAGAGATAGTTGCAAGAGTTCTTCCATCTCCGGAAAGATGAACACCTCGGTAGCCTAGAGTATCACCTGCATTATTACCTAGAATTGGGGAACCAACTATATCCCAACTAGTTCCATTCCAATCAAAAACCTTAATATGCCCAGCATCAGTACCATTAGCATTATCGTTTAGAGAGCCTGCTACTGCAATTCTATTACCATCATTTGAAATAGACACGTACTCTCCAAACCAATCGCCATTAGTTTCTCCATTAAGAGTTTCACCCAACTGTTCCCAGTCTGTTCCATTCCAGTCATAAACACGAGCAAATGCGCCTGTAGAGTAAGCTCCTAGAATAAGTCTTTTTCCATTAGCTGAGAGAGCTAAAGATTCCCCTAACTGCTCACTAGGTTGAGGTAATGTTGTACCCATTTGCGTATGAGTTGTGAAAATATCTATCAAATCTTTATCTCTTCCAACGTGGATAATATCAATGGGTACATCTTCTTTAGTTGAATAATTTCCCGGATCAGACTCTGGAAGATCGTTGACTGGGTCTATTTCAATAGAGACTGTAGCAACATTACTTTGTTCACAAGGAACTATATAGGCTTCAACAGTTAAATCAGCGTCTATTCCACCAGGACCACCTCCACCATTTTGATTACCAATTTTTAAATTAAATCCAGCTTCACAATCGTAAGTAAAACTTTCAACTAGTGCCCAATCAGCTACAGTTGTATCCATAAAAGGCAACGCGTCTTCTCGGCCTCCGTCTTTAGTGTCTACCATCAACTTAATTTTTCCAGTAGCTATTTCTAACTTTGGATTCCCATCTCCATTCCATGGCTGCCACATACTTCCAGACGTAACAAATCTTCCACTTCCATTAAATTCAGTTGCAGCTCCACCTAATCCACTATCCCAATGCTTTTGTTGAAAATTCAAAAGATTAACCCCTTCAATATTGAATTGAAGACCATCATCAAAACTTCTTATATCTAATTTTATCTCACAACTTTGAAAAATATCCCCTTCTCCGACTGTAAACTTTATATCTACAGTTTTTTGATTAACACTCTCAGTGCCTTTTATTAACTGAGGCGGAATAACCATAGGATTACTTCCAGAAGCTGATGCTGTAAAATCTCCTGTCACTGTGAGTGTTGATTTATTAGTGTTTGGACAGTCTTTATCTATTGCATAGAAAGTAAAGGAATCATCTCCGTTGCTATCCTCAATAGGATTATAAGTTACTGTATTACTTGGCAAAACTTTTGGAAGATCAGCTGCTACAATAGCTGTACTTCCAATTGTTAATAAACCATCAACAGGTAAAGATTTAATAACATAGGCCATATCTAGAGTTCCCTCTGGATCTACTGCAACTAAGGTAATGTCTAATGGAGTATCTTCAACCCCTTTTAAGGTTTGATCACTTGCAACTGGCGGATCATTAACAGCTTCAACTTTAATAGAAATTTTAGCAGTGTTACTGTCGTTAATGTTATTTATAGAAAACTCAAATAAAGGCCATGATTGGCCAGCTCCTAGGCGCATGTCATTCCAAGGTTCACCTCCTTGAGCCCAATTAATTTGTCCATAATCTTCAGGCCCAGACTGATTTGGTTCTCCTGGTCTCCAATTAAAATATCCTCTATCTTTTAAGGTGACTCCATCTGTCCAAGTCCATCCTCCCCAATTTTGATCTTCTCCACCAGGCTCTGCATAATCTGAAGATGTTTTGTCTTGATAAAGACCAAGCCAATATAAATTACTCGTTCCTTTTCCTACTCCCATATTATTAAGCCCATTCATAACTAAAGCTGACATTTCAGCATTTAAAATAACATACATTCCCGCACCTTCAATGCTTTCAGTCAAAGTTTTGGCAACCGGCCAATCTACGGGGTTAAATCCAGATTGTCCAGTTTCATTTTGAATTAAAAAATAAGTTTTTCCCGCCGGCTTCTGATAAGTTACAGGAACTCCATCTTGAGAAATGAATTTCAAACCATTAGCTTTTGCAAAAGAAGCTAAAGAATTGGCTTTTACTAAAAAATCAAAAGAATCATCTCCTATGTAATCTAAATTTGGAATATAAGAAAGAGAATCAGCTGGTAAAACTCTAGGAAGTTCTGATTCTAAAATAACCTTATTACCATCTTTTAATTGCCCGTAATTTGGTAAAGTTTTAACTACATAAGTCAAAGGATCATTTTCAACATCACTAGCAGTCAATTTAATTTTTAAAGCAGTGTCTTCATCTGTCTTAAGATTTTGACTATCAGCAACTGGTGGATTATTAAATTCCGAAATAGTGATATTAATCTCAGCTGTACTATCTTCGGCTGTGAACTGAAATAATGCATAGGACTGACCGTTTCCAACGCTCATATCATTCCATTTAATTTTGAAACTACCAAAATTAAATTGACCATAATCTTCATTTCCAGCATTATTTGGCTCGTTTGAATACCAGTTTGTATATCGATCTTCTAATTTTACTCCATCAACCCAAATCCATCCTCCACCTGGCTCTGAATAATCACTTGCTTTTCTGTCTTGATAAAGACCCATCCAAAATGGTCCATCTAATCTAGACATTGAATTAAGCGCATCATAAACTGATTTTTCAACTTCTGCATTAATTGGAATATACATTCGAGCTCCATAAAAAGAATCTGTTAAATTTTTTGCAACTGGCCAATCCATTTTTGTAGCAGTAGGCTCAATTAAAAAATACGTTTTCCCTAACTCAGTTTCATAGGTCACTTTATTTGCTCCATTTTTTACAAAAATCAAATTATTAGTTGAAGCAAAAAAGTCAGGCGTAAGGTCTCTTACTTTAAATTTAAAAGAATCTGTTCCCTTGTATTTAGAATTAGGAACATAGCTAAAGTCTTTAGAAGATAAAGTTTTAGGAAGATCTCCAGCTACAATAGTTGTTTCTCCTTGTTTTAAAGTTCCATTAGATGGCAATGAATAAAGAATGTAAGTTAACTCATCTTCATCTACATCAGTACCTGTGAGCGTTAAAGACAATGGAACATCTTCGAATGTATTCAAGTTTTGAGGGTCAGCAACTGGAGGATCATTCCATGATGACACTGTAATTGATACAGTAGCTATTTCACTAACAGCTGATTCGTCGTCTTTAGCTGAAAATGTAAAGCTGTCATTTCCATTATAATTCGTATTAGGTGTGTAGGTCAAGGTCGCTCCACTTAAAACAGTTCCGGCAGCACTTATTTCTGTAGCACCATCTTTTAAGGTCCCTTTAGAAGGTAAAGTCAAAATTGTATAAACTAAAGTAGAGTCATCATCATCAACATCTGTAGCAACTAATGTTATTGCTGGGTCAGTTACTGTATCCTCTCTTGTAGTTATTGATTGGTCTTGAGAAACAGGAGAGTCATTAACGTTTGTAACACTAATAGTAACAGTTGCAGGGTCACTTACCGCTCCTTCATCATCTTTTGCTGTAAAAGTAAAAGTATCGTCTCCGTTAAAATCAACATTTGGACTATAGGTTAACACTCCACTTAAATCTCCAGTAGCTGAAATTTCAGTTCCATCAACTTTTAATTTTCCATTACTAGGTAGGGACGCTATGGTATAAGTCAAAGTTGAATCGTCATCATCAAAATCTTTTGCAACAAGTGTGATTGCACCTGTTTCTGTTGCGTCTGAAGAAAGTATTATAGATTGAATTTCTGCAACAGGCGCATCATTATCTGTATTATTAACTGTTATTGAGATTGTAGCAGCAATAGCACTTGTTTCAACATCTGTAACTCCATCACTTCCAACTCCTTTATCCTTTACTTTAAATTTAAAAGAATCTGCTCCCGAATAATTTGAACTTGGTGTATAAATAATATCTTTTGCAGTTAAGACAGTTCCTGATACTGTAATTGCTGTTCCTCCTTCTTTTAAAGTTCCTTTAGTTGGTAAAGTTTCTATTATATAAATCATATCACCTTGAGGCGAATCAACATCGGTTGAAGCTAAAGTAATCGCGTCTAAAGCAACATCTTCGTTTGTAGAGACTGATTGATCTGCGGCAATAGGAGCATCATTATCTGGTGTAACTGTTAATGTAACTGTGTCAGGTACACTACTAGCTTTACCATCATGAACAATAAACTTAAATGAATCATTTACTACAACATCAGAATTACTATTATATTTAACCTTATTGGCAGTTAAAGTATGCGGAATGTCAGCTGAAGTAATTTCCGTACTTCCTTCAAATAATTTAGCCGTATTAAGTTCTGTGATAATGTAAATTAAATCACTTGGTCCGCTATCTCCGTCTGATCCGGTTAAAATAATTTCTTCTGAAGAAGTTTGTTGTTCAAAAAGTTCAAAAGCTACTGTTTGGCTTGTTGATTGTGGAATGATTTGATTTTCAAATAATTTATAAACTCTCACATGACCAGAATCTGTTCCAGTTGAACCATCATTTTCATCAGCACCAATTGCTAAAACAGAGCCATCTCCACTTAAAAAAACTCTCTGACCTTTTGATTCTGCATTAGACCCTGTACTTTGATTTGCGTCTTCTGCACCATCAATATCAGCCGATTGAACCCAACTAGAGACTTCATAATTATAAACTTTGACGTGTCCCTTTTTTAAATAAGGTGAGTTTTCTTGATTATCATGACCTGGAGCCATTATAGCTAAGCTACTGCCTTCGTTATCTAAAGATAAATGAGAGCCAAAATAATCGAATTTATGCTCCCCTTTAATTTCTGAACCTAAGATTACATAAGATGTTCCATTCCAGCCATATACACTGACTGAACCTTGTGCTGTAAAACTATCAGGCTTGTCATAAGGAGATCCTACGGCTACTATTAACCCACTGCTATTAAGGTCAATAGCTGCTCCAAATTTATCGTTTGAAGAGTCCCCTAAAAGAGTTGATTTTAAATCCCATTCTGTATTAGCTGAATCATATTCAAATATTTTAACCTGTCCTGCGTTACTTGCTGCATCATCATTTTCATGGCCACCAACTGCCAAAATATTTCCATTGGAGCTTAACGAAAGTCCCCAACTTAAATTATCATTATTACTGCCATATAAAGCAAATTCATCTCCTATAGATGACCAAGAAGTACCGTCGTATCGGTAAACTACAACTCTTCCAGAATTAGTTCCTCCTGATCTATCAAACCAAATGTCACTAACTGCTAAAGTTTTGCCATCACTACTTAATCTAACATCATTACCGAATTGCTCTGAAACAGCTTTACTAGAACCAGAGGGTGTATATGGTGGAATAACAGTAGCTCCTAATTGAGACCAAGAGTCCGATTCAAATTTAAAAATTTTAACTTCTCCAGAATTTGAACTTTCTCCAGTATGATATGGTAAACCAACTGCTATAATAGTTCCATCTCCACTAAGGGAAACACTTGATCCGAAATAATCACCTGCAGCTGCACCTTGTAACTGGGTATCAATCCCTAACTGGGCCCAAGAAGTTCCATTATATTTATAAACTCGTACAAGTCCTGCTTTCTCTCCGTTACCATCATTGTAAGGTGAACCCACAGCCATTATCGTACCGTCTTCACTTAAAGCTATAGACCTTCCAAAATTATCTCCAGCAGATTTTCCGTCAATTTCAGAACCAATTAATGTAGGTGGATTTAAATAAGAGTCAAAGACTTTAACAGAAACAGTTTTTGTATCGCTCTCTCTACTAGTATCGTCAGTAACTTTATATGTAAAACTCGTAATTCCTGAAAAAATATACTTATGATTCTCATCAGAGTGCGGCACAAAGGTCACCAGATTTCCTGTCAAGCTCGCACCCACTGAAATAATTGCATCAGAATTAAGTGGATCTTTTAAAGTCCCATGAGTTGGAAGTGATACTATAGTATAGGTTAATACACCAAATTCAGCATCAGAACCTACTAAATGTATTAAACCATTAACATCCTTAAAATGGGCGGTTTTTACATCTGTTGCTATTGGGTTTGTTTGAGAAAAACCTAGCGCAAAAGACAATAAAAATATAAAAACAAAAAATTTTTTCACTATTTAAATATAATATTCATTTGAGAATGTTTTATAAAAAACTTACAAAACATATCAATAATTATTCAAGGTTTAAATTTAATTATAATTTTCCTTTTCAACTAAAAATATTCTCATTTTATGAATCTTAAAAAATGAGAGTAAAATAAAGCCTTTGATACTGAATTAACTTACTTAAGTTTATTGTAGTTGTTGGCGTTTAAAATAAGCTGATCATATTCTAAAACATGTGTACCATTTTCACCATTAATTAATTGATAAATCATAGCTTTTGATATGTCATTAGCTAATATGCTTTTATATTTTTTTAAATTTCCAAACAAAAAATAATCGATTAAAGTAAACATATATATAGCCATTTTTTCAGCTATGCGACGCTCATTTCTATCACCCAATATTAGACCTGGACGTATGATACTTAGATGATTAAAGTTAAGTTTTGAAAGCTCTCTTTCAATTAGGCCTTTAGTCCTAGGGTATAACAATTGTGAATTAGGGTTTGAACCAACTGATGATATTATAGAGATTTTTTTAACTCCATTTTTTAAAGCACTCTTGGCTAGTTCTAGGCAATACTTATAATCAACTTTTATAAAATTTTTAGCACTACCAGCTTTTTTTCTAGTTGTCCCTAAAGCAATGTATAAATGATTTACATTTTGAAAAAAAATTTCATTTTTTAAATTATCATAATCAATTATGATATTATGAATTTTATTCGAAGAATAATCAACTTTTTTTCTTGTTAAAGAAATAACTTTTGGATATAACTCTGCGAGGTTACTCACAAGGTAAGACCCTACTAGTCCTGTCGCACCAGCAACGCAGGGTGTTTTTTTATTACTAATCATATTAAATTAAAACATTGAACAAAAGACCGGCCAAGACTCCTCCAACAATAGGCCCTACAATGGGAATCCAACTATAGCTCCAATCAGGCTTCTTGTTTTTTCTAGGAAGAAAAGAGTACATCAACCTTGGACCAAAGTCTCTTGCAGGATTGATAGCAAAGCCTGTAGTACCTCCAAGGGTCATACCAATAACCCAAACTACTATACCAACTGGTAAAGCATCAAGAGCTCCAATACCAAAATTTATAACCTCTCCTTGAATTTCAAGATTAGGTTTAGCAATAAAAAATATAGCGAAAACCAAGATAAAGGTTCCAATTAATTCACTGAAAAAATTATTTTTATAATTTCTAATAGCTGGTCCTGTACAAAAAGAACCACGAACAGTTTCTTCATCTTTAGTTAACCTGTAATGATCAATATAGGTAATATAAGCTAGCCAACTTCCAAAAATAGCTCCCAGTAATTGAGCTAGTAGATAACCAGCTACTAAAGACCACGAAAATTTTCCAGTCACTGCCAAACCAATTGTTACGGCCGGATTTAAATGTGCTCCACTAAATTGGCCTGTAATAAAAACAGCTATAAAAACTGATAGCCCCCAAGCCATAGAAATCAAAACCCAACCCGAATCTTTATTTCCAATTGTGTTTTTTAACGAAGTATTGGCGTTAACTCCAATTCCCAGTAATAAAAGAATTGTAGTTCCTAAAAATTCAGCTAATAGACTACTCATAATTATATTGAATATATTTTAGTTAATTTATAAAATTGTTTCAACTGTTCCTTTTTCCAATCATTATTTTTCGAAAGCTCTTTTGCCATAATATCAACTACTTTTGGTGCTATAGAAACACTCTCTTTTATATCTAAAAATAAGCAACGAGATCGACGTGACATAATATCATCTAAATTTATTGCCATTTCATTTCTAATATAATAAACTATTAGATCCTCAGATAAATAAAATTTTTCGCTCAAGGAATCTTTAGAATAATCGACATGTTTCAACCCGTCATTTATTTTAAAATCTGAAGTTATAGATTTTTTGAAATCTAAACTTGAGAGATATAAAGATCTATTAATGACTTCTTCTGACATTTTTCTATAAGTAGTCCATTTGCCTCCAATAACACTTACCAATCCCGTGTCACTTATAATTATCTTATGTTTTCTTGAAATATCTTTTGATTTAGATTTCAAATCCTTTGCAACTAGTGGCCTTAGACCAACAAAAATACTTTTCACATCTTCTCTTTTTGGCTTGAGAGACATGTATTTCTGGGCATTGTACAAGATAAAATCAATTTCATCATTTGAAGGAATTGGATCAATCGAAGGTTCATTAACTAAAGTATCTGTTGTCCCTAAAAGAACATGACCAAGCCATGGAACCGCAAATAGAACTCTCCCATCAGATGTTTTAGGAACAAGTATTCCAATATTTCCGTTCAAAAACTTTTTATCAATTACTAGATGGATCCCTTGACTAGGTCTAATAACAGTTTTTAATTTCATGGAATCCATATTCATTATAGATTTTGAAAAAATTCCTGTAGCATTAATGATATTTGCTCCACTAATTAAAAATTCATCTTTAGACAAAGTGTCTTTAACTACCACCCCTTTGATTTTACTGTTTTCTTTAATTAATGATTCAACTGACATATAATTAAACAACAAAGCTTTATTATCATCTGCACTTAAAGCAATATCTATTCCCATTCTAGAGTCATCAAATTGTCCATCAAAAAAAACAACACCCCCTTTTAAACGATCCCAATTAACATTTGGAACAAGTTTTAACGCGGCATCTTTATTTACCATTTGTGGTTTATCAAAACTTAAACTTCCAGAAATAAAATGATAAAATTTTAGTCCCAAAAAATAATAAAATTTAAGAAAAAAATTATAAGCTGGAATTAAAAAACCCACTTGTTTAACCAAATGAGGAGCGTTTTTTTTTAAAATAGCCCTTTCTTTAAGTGCTTCATAAACCAAACCTATTTGTCCCTTTTCTAAATACCTCACTCCTCCATGAACAAGCTTAGTGCTCTTAGAAGAGGTTCCTTTACAAAAATCAAATTTCTCTAAAAGAATTACAGAATATCCTCTGGAAGATGCGTCAAGAGCACATCCAAGACCAGTAGCTCCACCGCCAATTATTATAAAGTCAAATGTTGATTTATTTGTTTTTAATAATTTTAAGTTAGACGATCTATTCAATTTTATAGTACTTTTTTAATTCGTTCCTCCCAATTAGAAATAACTAATAAATCATTTTTATTTTTTTGAGGACTAAACTGCTTTTCAACCTCCCAAACACTCTTTACCTGATCAATAGATTCCCAAAAACCGGATGCTAAGCCAGCAAAAAAAGCTACTCCTAAAGCTGTTGTCTCAGTAATTTTTGGCCTAATAACATTGGCCTGTATTAAGTTTGATTGAATTTGCATCAAAAGATTATTATTACTAGCTCCTCCATCTACTTTTAAATTATTAAATGTTCTGCCAGAGTCTTTTTGCATCTCAATTATAATTTCTCTTGATCTTAAAGCAATTGCTTCTAGAGCAGCTCTAGCGATGTGTCCTTTTTTAGTTCCACGCGTAATACCCATTATTGCTCCTGTAGCATTAGGATTCCAGTAAGGAGCCCCTAACCCAGAAAGGGCAGAAATAAAAGTGACTCCTCCATTATCATCAACGGTATTAGCTAAATCTTCAATTTCAGAAGCGCTATTAATTATATTTAATTGATCTCTTAACCACTGAACTACCGCACCTGCGATAAACACACTACCTTCAAGTGCATAAACCGTGTCATTTCCAATTTTCCATCCAATTGTTGTTAACATTCTATTGTTAGATTTAACAGGCTTGTTCCCTGTATTCATCATGCAAAAACAGCCTGTTCCATAAGTGTTCTTAACATCACCTGGCTCTATACACATTTGCCCAAATAATGCCGCTTGCTGATCTCCAGCTATTCCACATATAGGAATCTCTTTACCAATAACCTGAGAATTAGTACAACCAATCTTTTCAGAACTGTCAAAAACAACAGGGAGAAGTGAGCGAGGAATTTGTAAAATTTCCATCAATTCATCATCCCACTTTAAACTGTGAATATTAAAAAGAAGAGTCCTAGAAGCATTAGTGCAATCGGTAGCATGTATTGCTCCCTTAGTTAAATTCCAAATCAACCACGTATCAATAGTTCCAAATAAAAGCTCTCCATTATCGGCAGCTTTCCTTATCTTCTGATCTGAATCTAAAATCCACTTTATCTTAGTGCCTGAAAAATATGCATCTAATAATAGTCCGGTTTTGTCATAAAAAATATTTGCTTTCCCTAAACCATCCAATTCATCGCAGATAAAAGCTGTGCGCCTATCTTGCCAAACAATTGCATTGTAAACAGGTTTTCCTGTCTTTTTATTCCA
>Ga0308019_10001197_pt1 | contig 16015 bp, 16 predicted proteins | sample Neamet284_FD_203135 | JGI IMG/M metagenome (GOLD analysis project Ga0308019, IMG submission 203135) | Marine microbial communities from water near the shore, Antarctic Ocean - #284 | ecosystem: Environmental > Aquatic > Marine > Unclassified | place: Southern Ocean | collected 2014-10-01 | reverse complement strand
TTTAGTTCTTCTGGCCATTCATTAATTTTTTCATTATATGGAATTAAATAATTTTTGATAATTATGCCACGCTCAAGTTTGAATTTACGATAGTTATTTTGTAATATTTTCTCAAAAAATTTTGTTGTGATGAATGATCTGTTGTAATCTAAAGCATGATATCCAGAATCAAAAATATTTCCTTCCTTATCTTTTATTGATGTATTTCCTCCGCCTAATGAATTAGAACTTTCTACCAATATTGAATCAATTCCTAAATGTGAACAAATATTGGCAGTAACAAGTCCTGATAATCCTCCACCAAAAATTATTACTGATTTTTTGCTCTCTTTCATTATTTTACTTCATTTTATTTTTCATAAATATATTCTCAACATTGTTAATCTATTAGATTCATTTTTTTAAATACTTTAAATATTCTCTTTATTAAATCAGAATAATCTGTCTACAAATGAAATCAAATGGCATACTTTAGAAAAACATTCAACTAAAGACATTCATGACGGGCATGTCAATGGTTCACTAATCCCTGTTTGGAGAAATTGGGATAAGACTATATCAGTTCAGCCTGAAATGGTATATGTTACATCAATTAATCCTGGAGAGCGAAAAGGTCCACACCTACATATCATTAGGCACAGTTACTATGTTTGTATCAAAGGCAGGGTTGTTTTTATTATTAAAGAAAAATCTGGTAAATATCTTGAAATTGAATCAAGTGAAGAACACCCTGTACTTGTAGAAATTCCAAAAAACTATTCTTCTGCACACATTAATCTTTCAAATGAACCGAGCATAATTTTATCTGTAGTGAATCCATCCTGGAAACCTGATAATCGTGATGAACATAACGTAACTTATGATGATTATGATTGGAATAAATGGAAAAAATTATAGAAAGTTATGGCAAAAAAATTACTAATTATTGGTGGTGCAAGTCTTGTTGGAAGTACAATTATAAATTATGCTAAAGATAATTATGAAATTTTTGCTACTGAAAATAATACTCCAGTTAATAATCCAAAAGTATCTTCAATTAAACTAGATTTGATTAAAGATAAAAAGCAAATCATAGATTATATTAAAAAAATAAAACCTGATTCAGTGATTCATACTGTTGCTTTTCCAAATGTTGATTTTTGTGAATCAAATCATGAATTAACTGATTTATTACATGTAGAAATTACAAAAGAAATTTCAGAAATATGTTCTGATATTAATTCAAAATTAATTTATTTTTCTACAGATGCTGTGTTTGATGGAAATAAATCAGGAATTTATAATGAACTAGATAAGCCTAATCCAATTAGTTATTATGGAAAAACAAAATTAGATGCAGAAAAAATTATTTTACAAAATAGTAATAATTTAATTCTAAGAACTACAGTAATCTATGGATGGCATACACGTTCACGTTTTACTAATTGGGTTTTAGATAGTTTAAAAAATAAAAAAATAGTTACAGCTTTTACTGATCAATTCAATACACCAACACTAGTGGATGATTTAGCAAAATCTGTATTTTCAAGTATTGAAAAAGATCTTACGGGAGTGCATCATGCTTCTGGAAAATCATGCCTAAATAGATTTCAATTTGCTCAAAATCTAGCTAAATCATTTGATTTAGATCAGAATTTGATAGTACCAACAAAATCGTCAGATATCCCACAAATTGCACCAAGACCAAAAAATGGATGTCTGGATTGTACTAATTTTGAACAAAAATGTGGTATTAAATTTAGTGAAATTAATTCAGGAATAGATTATATATTTTCACTTTCAAATAAATCAACGACAGATTCTAACAAAGTTTGATTTTGTTTTAATAAAATTCCTTTGCATCCTGCACTTTCTGCAGATTCAACATCAGTTTGAGAATCTCCAATCATAAAGCTTTGAGAAAGATCAATTTTAAAATCATTTTTAGCTTGAATGATTAATCCCGGTTTTGGTTTTCTGCAATTACAATTTTCTTTTGGCATATGTGGACAAAAATATACATAATCAAATGAAGTGTTATGCATTTTTAGGTAATTTTGTAATTTTTCATGAATTTTATCTAAATTTTCAATTGTGAGTAATTTTCTATTTACAGCAGATTGATTTGTAATTAAAATAACTAGAAAATTATGATTTTTAATAAGAGATATTGCATCTGATACATTTTTAAAAATAATGAATTCTTCAATATTTTTAACATAATCTTTTCTTTCTTGATTGATTACTCCATCACGATCTAAAAAAATTGCTTTAGTCATAAAATTAATAATTGAATTTTGGAGTGCCGTCAGATCTGATCATTGTAGTAAGTAAATGACAAATTAAAAGATGAATTGTTTCAATTGTAAGCATGTCGTCACTTTTTACAGTTAAATTAATTTTTACTATTTCTGATAATTCACCACCACCTTTTCCATTTAGTCCTACAGTAGTTGCATGTTTTTCATTTGCTAATTGAATTGCATTTAATACATTTTTTGAATTTCCACTTCCACTAATTCCTATCACAACGTCATCTTTCTCAAGAAAATTTTCTAATTGATTGGAAAAAACAGTATCATATGATTCATCATTAGACCAAGCCAATAAAACTGGAATATTATCTGAAAGGGAGATGGCTTTGAATCTTTTATTTTCGTTAGTTATGCTAGTTTTTAGTAAATCTGCTACAAAATGTGATGCAGTTGAAGCACTTCCGCCATTACCCATTACAAATACCTGATTACCTTGATCCCTTGCATTTTTTAAGATATTAAAAATTTCTTGTAATTCTGTATGATGTTCTTTTAATGATTCTATTGATTTAATTTGCTGCTTAAGATATTTATCAATATTTTGTTCATTCATTAATATTTTCAATTTCATAGATTATTTAAATCAAAAACTTTTGAGCCTGTATTTTCATATAGAAAATTCACTTTTGCTACTCCCAATCTTTCTAATTCTTTTGTTATCTTCAAATGTTTTTTTGGTTCTGCATATACATACAAATGACCTCCTCCACCCGCACCTGTAACTTTTAAAGCTGTTGCACCGTTTGCATATGCTTTGTTACAAATTTTTTCAATTCTCTGATTAGTTATTCCTTTAGTATAATTTTTTTTTACTTCCCACCCTGTTTTTAAAATTTGAGAGAATTTTGTAAGATCATTTATCTTTAATGCATCTCTCATTTCTAAAGCTAATTCTTTTGCTTTATCTAGAGATTCAATAGTTTTTTTGTTTGATTTTTTTATGTCTCCAATTTGTGATTTTAAAATACCTGCTGAATGTTTTCTATTCCCAATATGAAACAATAATGATTTTTCCTGTAATTCTTTTTGCGTAGATTTTTTAATTGATATCGGATAAACGTGGACTTTATTTTTTGTAAATTTTAATAAATTAAAACCACCATATACTGCTGCAAACTCATCTTGTTTTCCAATGCCCCATTTCAAAACATCGTGACCTATATGATATGCATTCATTGCAATTTTGTATTTGTCCATTTTTTTTCCTTGAATATGAGAAATAACATTTACAAAATTTGCTGTTAATGATGAAGATGCACCTAATCCTGAATTGGGTTCTACATCCGTAGCTAAATACATGTCTATTCCTTTTTTAAAATTTAATTTTCTTAATCCTTCAAGAACAATCTCATGGCCTTGAACTAATTTTGGATGGTATTTTTTTGGAGGCAAGTGTGATGCAAAATCTGGTGAAAACCCTTGTAATTTATCATCATTTCTTAATTTTGCAATAACGTATGTGTATTTGTTAATTGTAGATGATATCGCGTACCCATCAAATTTATTATGATACTCTTCAAGATCTGTTCCCCCTCCAGCAAAACTTATTCTTAATGGGGCTCTTCCTATAATCACAAGACAACTATTTTTGAAGAATATATAATGATTTAAGAATACATTATGATTTAATATTATTGTGCTCTATTTTTTAAATAAGATTGATATCTTAGAGTTATATTCTGATTTAAGATGACTTCTAAACAATCTTTACAAAATGAGGATTTGGTGAGTATTATAATTATAAATTTCAATGGAGGTGATTATATTTTAGATTGTGTAAAATCTGTTTTTAAAACAATTAATTGTAATTATGAAGTAATTTTGATTGATAATAATTCCACAGATAACAGTTCTAATTTATGTAAGAAATATTTTGATCAAATTCAACTTTTTCAAAGTGATAAAAATTTAGGAATGGCTGCTAGAAATATTGGTCTTGATAATGTCATTGGAAATTTTACTGTTTTTTTAGATGCAGATACTGTTGTCCCGCCAAATTGGTTATCTGTTTTATTATCTAGCCATAAACAACATGGTCCTGGACTTTATCAAGGTAAATTATTAAAAAAAGATAATCCTGAAATAATTGAAAGTTGCGGTGACATGTCCAATGTTTTTGGAACCGGTTTTGCAAGAGGTCGTGGAGAAAAAGATATTAATAATTTTGCAACTTTTCAAAAAATTACTTTCACTGTTGGAGCTTGTACCTTTGGTTTAACAACAATTTTTAAAAAAATTGGACATGTTGATGAATCTGATCTTTTCTTTTTAATGCTTGATGATCTTGACTATGGTTGGAGAGCTTGGATGCTAGGCATCCCTTCATTTTATGAACCAAAATGTATAATTCATCATGTAGGAAGTCCTATTCTAAAATGGAGTTCTAAAAAATTTTTTTATATGGAAAGAAATCGTTGGATATGTTTACTTACATTATATTCTAGAAAAACATTTATCAAAATTCTTCCAATACTATTAATTTATGATCTTGGAATATCCTTATTCCTAATATCAAAAGGATTTCCTTTTGTAAAAATCCATTCATTTTTTTCTGTGATCAAAATGTATTCTAAAATCAATACTAGGCATAAAACATTATCGAAAACTCGTATCATGTCTGATAAAGAGATTATACATAATTTTGCAGATCAAATAGATGTCCCTCCAAACTTAATGATGAAAAAATCTTCCAGTTTTCTTAATTTAATAGTTAATAAATTAAGTAAAAAAACCAAAAAAATTATTCTTGATTCCTAATTTTCTTTAATATTTTGTTTTTTAGCATACAGCATAACTAATTCTTCTGAAATATCTTTTAATGGATGAACAATTCTAACATCAAATCTATTTTTTATTAAAAATTTTTTTACTTCCTCTATTTTAAAACTTTCAATTTTTGGATGCATTTCTGAAACTATTTTATCTATTTTTTCTAATGTTTCATGATCTAAATTTAATAAAATTTGATACTCTGCACCTTCACAATCTAATTTTAAAATATTAATTTTTTGAAGATTATTATTTTTAATAATATCTTGTACTGAAATAGTTTTAATCTCAATTTTTGAATCTGAATTTAAATTTTTATAGATACTGTTCCCAATTGAAAAATCTTTTTTTAAATATAATGTGCTTGTACCTGATTCTTTGGTGACTCCTAAGTTTTGAGGAATAACATTTTTTATTCTATTAATATCTAAATTTTTTATTAATAATTCAAATGATTTGTCATATGGTTCAAATGCAAAAATCTTACCTTGTTTTGCATTAATGGATGAATACATTGAAAAATATCCTACATGTGCGCCTATATCTATAACAATATCTTTTTCCTTTATTTTAAATTCATCCATCCAATCATTTGTATTGAGAAAAAATACTTCTAAAAAAGCGATTGAATCACTTTTGTTTCTAATTATACACTTTAGACCATTTTTAAATTTTATAACTTCCTCTCTATTTTTTAATCCAAAATAATATAAAATTGGAATTTTCCAATTTTTAATTTCTTTTTTTAGTTTAAAAATAATTGTAATTTTTGTAATTAAATTACTCATATTGGAAACATTCTTTTTTTTTAGTATTTATTGCCATCGTCAATACAGTTAAAAAAATAATAAAATTTTAAAAAAAATAACTTAACTGATGAAGTAAATAATACAATTACTACTTTGCTTTTTATAAGCGAAGTTTATAGTACGAAAATGACCACTTCTAAACTAAGTATTTCTATAATTGTTCCAGCATATAATGAAGAAAAAAGAATAGTAAAATGCTTAACAAGAATACCTGAATATTGTAACAGTAAACAATGGGACTATGAAGTAATTGTTGCAGAAGATGGCAGTAATGATAATACTGTTAAAATTGTACAAGAATTTTCTTTAGATAATGACAAGATCAAAATTTTGTCATACAAAGATCGGTTAGGCAAAGGTGGAGCAATCAAAAATGCTATGTTAGAAGCTACTCATGATTATGTTTGTTTTTTAGATGTTGATTTGTCTGCTGATATTTCAGAAGTTGATAGATTGATTAGGTATATTGATGAATATGATGTTGTTATAGGTTCAAGAATTTTACGTGGTGATTTGGAACCAATACAGAGAACATTACTAAGATCACTTTTTTCATACTCTTATTCCAAATTTTTTCGTATTTTGTTTAGACTACCAATTTATGATTCACAATGTGGGATGAAATTATTTAGAAAAGAAATTGTTTCTAAACTTTTTAAAGAAATTCATATTACCGGGTTTGCTTTTGATTCAGAAATTATCGTAAAAGCTTATTGGTTGTATTTAAAAATTAAAGAAGTTCCTATCATTTGGAAATATGACAAAGCATCAAAAGTTAATGTCTTAAAACAAGTAAAAGTAATGGGTAAAGATCTATTGCTAATTTGGTATGAGTCTCATTTGATGTGGTTACAAAATTTACCTACGTATCCACAAAAAAGAGGTTCCGTGAAGGCACGTTTACTATTTGGATTTCTTTCTATTTTTCTAAAAACTGGAACTAGATCTTAATATATTCATACACCTTATATCAAATAATTTTATTAATAATATAAGGAGAAAATTTATTCAATTAATTCTGAAACTTGTTACATGAAAAAGATTCCATAGATTAACATTATTTTCAATTTTGTAACCTCTTTTGATCATTTTATTCTTGATTTCAGTAATATTTGTAACGTGTTCTTTTTCACCTAGGAGATTCCCTTTAACCCCTAATCTTGTAATCATACGTGCTAGTTTATAATAAAAATTTTCTGTAGGTCCAGAAATTATAATAATTCCATCTTTTGCAAGTACCTTTTCAAAAATACTAAAAACAGAATCTAAATCTTTTATGTGTTCTAACACATCAAAAGATGTTATAATATCAATATCTGATAAATGTGATATTTCTGATTCATGAGTGATTTGTTTAAGAGTAATGTTATCTGCAGTAATAACTTTGTTTGCTACATCTGTATCTAAGTCTACACCAATCCCATTTTTTATTTCATTGGATATCGCCTGTAAGAACATTCCACTTCCACAACCATAATCTAAAACTTGTTTTTGATTAAATAAAGTCATTTTTGCTGCTTTTTTGAATCTATTAATGAATATGTTTCTCACAAAAAAATTTCGATGTAAATAAAGCGGTACTGATACTTCATCTGTTTTTTCACTTTGTGGTATATTGTCTAGGCTTTTAATTGCATCATCTAGATTTTTTTGAAACTTTTTAAAATTATTCTTTAACAGTTTAATTCAATTAATCCATTTATTAACTATTAAAATATGTTAGTAATAGAATATCCTATTTTTAATTCTATTTTTGAACAGGAAATAAAACAAATGTTAGATACATCTATGATTGAAAAATATGCATTTAGATATGTCTCAATTAATTTATTTTAGATTTAAAAAATTGTATATATGGTGAATTTAAACTGGGTTTATGCATATACCTTCTTTCAGACTCTTTGATAGAATTCGTACTAAGACTGTTATAGCTGGAATTAAATATTTTGGTATTATAGGATTAAGAATTGTTATGATGAAATTTTTTGGAAATAAAAATAATCAATGTGATCTTTCAGATTCTGATACTAAACAAACTATAATTAATAAATTCCATTTGTTATATGTTGAAAATAATAAACAAACTTTTGATAATACTTATTGGCTTGGAAATCATGCCGTAAAGTGCCCTTTAGATTTATGGATTTATCAAGAATTAATTTACAAAACTAAACCTGATTTTATTATTGAAACTGGTACGAATGAAGGTGGATCAGCTCTTTTTCTTGCAAATGTATGTGATATACTAAATCATGGAGAAATAATTACCGTAGATATTGCATCTGTTAAAAATAAACCAATACATCCTCGAATTCATTATTTACAGGGTAATAGTACTTCATCTGATACTATAGATCAGATAAAAAATATTCTTAACAAAAAAGCAGACAAAAAGGTTATGGTTATTTTAGATGATGATCATTCCGAAAAGCATGTTCTTAATGAAATAGAACTATATGGAAAATTAGTAACTATTGGAAATTATCTTATTGTAGAAGATACTGCTATGGCTGGTCATCCATCATACCCTGAATTACCATCTGGACCGATGGAATCTGTTCAAAAATATTTACAACTGCACAAAGATTTTGAAATTGATCTTTCTTGTGAGAAATTTTTTATGACATTTAATCCTAATGGATTTTTGAGAAAAATTTTATAAATTTTTATTTTATTTAGTATATTTTTTGGAAAAAAATATGTTGTTATCTTTTATGTTTCCTAGATGTGGATAATTTTTCTCTTAACTTTTTTACAATTATATATATATAATAAATATAATGTTAGGGATGAAGTTTAAACAACTATGTTAAAACTAATTTTAATAAATCAAATTAAATCAAATAAGTACCCAATACTTATCACCATATCTTTTTTCATGATTTTTTATTATATTGCATTTGCTCATCATGATTATTGGTTTGAATATGATGGCATCTATTTTTTGGGTGTAGGGAAAGAAATACTTGCGGGAAATGGACATAATATTGTATCTCCAGATGCTCCCATTGGAGGTCCTGTATTACATGCAACATTATCTTTAGTATTTGGTGATGCATTTGTAATAGGCAAATTAATATCACTTTTCAGTGGGACTGGAATAGTATTTTTTTCTTATTATATTATTAAAAATATCTTTAATCCTAAAATTGCATTAGTTGGCCAATTACTCTTTGCATTTAATCCTCGATTACAACTACAATCCGTTGAAGCATTAAATGAATTACTTCCAGTATTTCTGATTGTAGTATCTCTATATGTTATAACAAAAAAGAATCTAAAATTATCTGATATTATGATATCTGGTGCATTACTTGGAGGTGCTTTTATGGTAAGATATCAGGCATTAGCCGTGATTGTTGCAATGATAATTTTCTTTTTGATTAGAAATAAAAAGATTAGAATAAATTTATTCCATGGAATTGTGATAGGTGCATTTTTCCTTATTGCATGTAGTCCAATACTTGTCTACAATTACACTACTCATGGAGTCTTGCTTGACAGTGATACTGATTTTTATCTTATCCAGTTAGCAAAATACCAAACTCCTGAATGGCATGATAATATGGAAGAATCTATAAAAAGTCCTAACATGAATGGAATATTTTTAGACTTTGATTTATTTCTTAAAAATTATTTTTATAATCTATTTTATCATAACCCTGATAGATTATTTAATTTTGATACACTAGGTAATATTTCAATGATTCCTCCTATTCCATTTCTTGGAATTATTCCTGTTTTTGGAGGATTGATCTATTGCCTAAAACTAAAATTAAACAAAAATAATATTATTACAATTATCACCACACTTACAATCACTACATTTGTTATATTTTTAATAGGTGATATCACAATTCACTTTTTTATGCTTATTATAATTCCATTTCTAGCATTAGGGATTCTAAATCTTAAAAATGTTGAAAAAAATCTTCTACCCTTATTGGTGCTACCTGTAGTATATTTTTTAATTATTTCTATCATACCATTATACACACCACATCCACTATTCCCGATTTTGATTACAGCAGTTGTTCTAAGTACAATATTTTTTGTAAAAGTGATACCAAAATTATTATCATTACCTTTGAAATCTACTCGAAATAGAAAAATTGTGACTATTGTTTTGATTTCATCTATATTATTAATTAATGCTGGATTTTCTTACAAGCTATTTCAGTACAATCTCTATGATGGAGAATCTTATGGGGGACTGACAGATGAATTCATGTCATTTTTTGAAGAACCAGAATCAAGAATCATGTCTGGAGATGAAATAAAAAAAATTGGAGATATTTTATCAAAACAACCTGATATTAAGAATAGTTATGTGATGACGCGAGTTCTTACTTATGCTTACTATGCAGATAGTAAACAAATCCATACTGATTTTAAATCTGGAATGAAAAATGATACACTTAATCAATTTGTTACGCGAGAAAATTGGTCTCCATATGATGTATATTATTCAAATATCAGTAGCTATCCTGTAGATAAAAATAATCTGAACAATGCAGCTGCAGATTATATTATTTATGATCAAATTCCTGAATATGATCCTAATTCAACATGGTATGCTGATCCTCCAACATATCCTGATTTAGATATTCTTTTAGATCCTACTCATCCTGATATTCCATCAAATTTTGAATTTCTCTACAAGTCAGATAAATGGGGAACAGTAGTGTACAAGATTCATCGTTGAAATTTAGATTATTGTTGTGATTAACTGTATTCTCTATTTGTATCGTTAATCACACATATTATTCATATATTGCAAATTTTCATAAATTTTATTGAATAAAGGATTTATGATTATAATTGCAATGATGATATTTTATATCATATTTGTAGCATATTCTGACATTAATCAATTTTCATTAAATTTTTCTAATTTTAACTTGTATTATGTGCCCGTAATATTATTTTTAATATTTACATTTCTGTTTATACAAGGTTTTAGACAACACATTTTACTTAAGAAAATATCTGTAGATATTTCCATAAAAGATAATCTGTTGATATTTTTTTCAGGATTAAGTATGGTGATAACTCCTGCAGGTTCTGGTGGAATTATAAAATCATATTTTTTAAAAAAAAAACATGGCTATGCTCTAACGAAAACTTTTCCACTTACGTTTATAGAAAAATTTCATGATCTACTGGCAATTACCACAATAATTTCTTTTTTTTCTTTATTTACTGAACTTGATATTTTATCCTTGATTCTGACTATCTCAATAGTTCTTGTTGTAATATTTACTATTGTTAGGACAAAAAAATTATTCTATTTTGTAACAAAATTATTGTCACGTATACCTAAACTTAAAAAATTGACTCCAAGACTCAATGAATCTTATGAGTCATCATACTTGCTAACTTCAAAAAATGTTACAATAACTTCCTGGTCTATTAGTTTACTTGCTTGGTCTATTCATGTTGTTGCCATCTATCTAACTTTCATTGCATTTGGATTAAATTTTGATATTGTATATACTACTGTAGTGACATTATCTTCTATTTTGCTTGGCTCTATGTCATTTCTTCCAGCTGGTGTAGGATTTACCGAGTTAAGTTTTGTGGGTTTCATGACAAAATCTGGAATACAATTATCTGTTGCCACATCAGTAATTATTATGATAAGACTTCTTGGAATCTGGTTTGCCACATTGCTTGGATTTATTACAACCAAGTATTTTTTCTCAAAATAATTAGTAAGAATTGCTTTATTCCATGCTTGGTTAATATTGTTTTCTACATTATTAAAAAAACTAGTAAATTTTAAGAGTTTAAGTAATATTACTAATTAAATTTTCATGGTTATACTTGATGCTTTTACAAATAAAAAAACCAAACAATTTAAAATTCTACTTAATACTTTTCTCATTATTTTTTGTTATTTTTCTCTATACTTCTGATGGACATAGATTTACTTTTGATGAAGATGTAGCATCTCAACAAAGTAAACGTATAGCTACTTTTTCTCCAGATCCTACTTATGTACAAGGTGAGTCCCGTTTATTTTTTGAATACCCTACACTTTTTCTTCCAGAATATAATGACCGACCTATTTGTCAGAATGCTATACTTTGTTCTCATGGAATGATTATGCACAGTTTAACTCAGGTTCCTTTTGTTTTAATTAATCATCATTTCAATTTTATCACAGATGATCTTATTTGGACAATGGATGATTTTGATGATTTTCATTATGTTCATTGGAGAAATAGTCTTGACAATGATTTCACATTTATGGAGTTTTTTTATGCTCCATTTTTTACATCTTTATCTTTAGTAGTATTTTTTCTAATATCTAAAACATATTGTTTTTCTGTTAAAACCTCTTTAGTTCTAGTATTTTTATTTGGTCTATCTACTATAGTATGGGCCTATTCTCAAACATCTCTAAATTCTGTACCTTTTATATTTTTTATTTTAACTGGATTTTTTTACTACAGAAAATTTCAAAATACTAAATCTACTTTTAATTTAATTTTAAGTTCAATATTTTTTGGAATTGCGTTTTTAACTCGGAATGACGCCATTTTATTTATTGGTACTCTTTTTATTTTTTTACTAATTATTTTAATTAAGAAAAATATGAAACTTAAAGTCATTGCTTTTTCCATTCCTGTATCTTTCTCATATCTAATTTACAGATTCATTCAAGCTGTTAGAATTGGTGATGGATCAACTCAAACAGCCGCAAATGAATATGTCTTAAAAGGAACACAATCAGATGTTCCAGATTTACTTATTTCATCTTTAGTTATTCCAAAACTACTTTATTCAAGTTTACTTGTTCACCCAGTTCATTTGCATGCTTTTGGATTGTTATTTAGTCCTGGTGCTGGTCTTTTTATTTTTTCTCCTATTCTCATTCTATGTTTTGTAGGATTTTTTGATTTTTATAAAAAATATAAATTTGATTTTTTCCTCATAATTTCTTTTGTAACTATTTTTGTAGCATTTTATTCAATGAATGTTTATTGGCATGGTTTTAATGGATGGGCAACAAGATATCTTCTTCCAACCATTCCTTTCCTACTTTTACCTTTAGGAGCAAGTATTGAAAAAAGAACAAATATTTTCTTTAAGGTATCTGTTATTATTCTTGGAATAACAGGCGGAATAATTAACCTAGTCTATCTTTTACAAGATGTCGCTTGGTTTGTTTGGGGTTCTTTTGGGTCTGATTCGCGAGGTTTGTACTCTCTAGCTAGAAAAAATGATGGAAATGTTCACGATTTATGGATAAACCCTGTGATTATTTGGACATTTGAGTTTAGTCAAATTACTCAATCTGCTTTATGGTTAATTGCTAAGCCTCAATTTGATCTATTTTTACTCAAAATGTTTGGACCTGAATTATTTGTACTAAGTTTTATGCTGATCATTCCTGTTTTACTCTTTTTACTTTTAAAAACATCTAAAACTTTTATTGATTCTCCGAATAATTTGTAAATTTTACTATTTCTTTTAACAATTAAATGCACATAACTTTATCCACAATTATTGACATTAATTGAATTTGCCATGAAATTTGCAAAAAAACTTCCGCGTTCTTGGTTGGCAAAAATTGGAAATTCAAAAATTTTATCTAAGTATGTTGAAAATGTTCGAAAAAAAGGATTTGATAATTGGCATCAGTTAGATCATGGTATTAAGATGTATTTTGATCCCACTGATCCACATCTTATTGATATGATTGATGGAAAAGATCCTGAAAAAAATGTAAAAAATATTTTTATTGAAAATATTTCTTCTGGTGATGTTGTAATCGATGTTGGTGCAAATATTGGTGATTATACACTTATAGCTTGCAAAAAAGTTGGAGATTCTGGTAAAGTTTTATCATTTGAGCCTTTACCTGAGACTTTTTCTATATTAAAAAGGAACATACAATTAAACAAAATTACTAACTGCCAACATTTTCAAAAAGCTGTTGGTGAAAAACCTGGTATTGCTAATTTGTATAAAAGTAATGCTAGTGGAACAATGGCTCATTTAGATTCTTCTTTAAATGGAAAAGATCTAATTAAAAAAGATGAAACAGACGTAATCACTATTGATGCAATGCTGAAATCTTATGATATTGAAAATGTAAATATGATGAAAATTGATGTTGAAGGTTTTGAACATGAAGTACTTTTGGGATGTTTAAACTCTTTTAAAAAAAATAAAATTCAAAAAATTCTCTGTGAATTACATTTTAAATATTTAGAAAGTAAAGGTAAATCTGATGAAATAGTTTATAGTTTATTACGTGAATATGGTTTTACAATAACTCTTATTTCTAAACCAACTCCTAGTAGAGTCCATATTTTAGCCACATTGTAACTTTTTCAAATTATATACTGCCTCCAAAAATTATGACTATTTTTTTCACAATATTTTTTAAGCTATAAAAAATTAGTTGTTTATTGTGTATGTAATTGCATGTTTCCCAGCTTATAATGAAGAAGGCGTAATTGGAAATTTGATAAAAAAAACTCTCCCTTTAGTAGATTCAGTGGTTGTATGTGATGACGGTTCTACAGATCTTACTTCAAAAGAATCTAAAGATGCAGGTGCATTTGTCATTACACATTCTAAAAATAAAGGGAAGGGTGCTGCTTTACAATCCTTATTTGATTTTGCTAGACATTCTAATGCTGATGTTATTGTAACTATAGATGGTGATGGTCAATTTCTTCCAGAAGAAATTCCTAAGTTGACTAAGGATATCAAAGATGGAAAGTCTGATATTGTAATTGGTTATAGGTTTAAGACTGAAAAAGATATGCCGAAATATAGAAAATTTGGTAATAAAATATTTGATGAATTAAGTAAGAAAGCTTCAAATCTTAACTTGAGGGATACGCAAAGTGGATTTAGAGCATATTCTAAACAAGCAATATCCAAGATTAATTTTAATAATGATGGATTTGCAGCAGATTCTGAAATATTAATTGATGCTTCAGACAAAAATTTAAAAATTTCTGAACATAATGTAACTGTATTATATGATACTGGTCACAGAACTTCAACTCAAAACCCTGTTAAGCATGGAGGGAGTGTTTTAATTTCTTTGTTGGAATTAGTTTTAATGAATAGACCCTTAACTTTTTTGGGAATTCCTGGATTTATATTATTTATAATTGGAATATTTAGTTCAACTATTACCTTAACAATGTTTAATGAAACAGGATATTTTTCAGTACCTGTAACTCTAATTTCTTTAATATTTTTTGTAACTGGTATGATGTTAATTTTAGTTTCTGGAATTTTATTTAGCTTTAATAGAACAACTCGTTCTAAATAATTTATGAGGTTAGAATTTTGAATGAAAATAATGCCAATGACCTTGTAAGAAGATACTATCTACAATATCTTAATCGTGAACCTGATGATGAAGGATTAAAACATTATACACGTTTAATGAAAACCAATGAAATTAATGAACAAGAATTAATTAATGCATTCAAAAATTCTCCAGAATACAAACTATCTCATCCAATTGAAATTGAACCTAATACTTCTGTTGATATTAAAATGAAAAAAGAATGGAATGAACGTACAAAGATGAATCCTCTTTTTGTAATAGCTACTGATCATTCAGACACTGAAGAAGATTTTTGGAATTCTGGTATTGGTGAATGTGATGATATCTTAGGAATAAACACAGAAAGATTTAAAAAAATTATTGAAAATAAAGAGACTTCAAAAATGAATATTTTGGAGATTGGATGTGGTATTGGTCGTATTCTTATTCCTATGAGCAAATTTTTTGGTAGTGTAATCGGTATCGATATTTCATCAGAAATGGTTCTACTAGGACAAAAATATGTTTCACACATACCAAATTGCAGTATCGTTGAAAATAATGGAGTCGATTTATCGGAATTTTCTGATAATAGTTTTGACTTTTGTTATTCCTTTATTGTGTTTCAACATATTCCTGAAAAACAAATTGTTGAAAATTATATAAAAGAAGTTTCACGAATCTTAAAACCATCATGTTTATTTCGCTTTCAAGTTAGAGGAACCATTTCAACAAAACCCAATGAAATTACTACATGGGATGGAGTACAATTTACTTCTGATGAAATTCATAAAATTGCAAAAGACCATAATTTTGAAATAATTGAAGAAGGAAATTAT
>Ga0308019_10001195_pt1 | contig 16017 bp, 6 predicted proteins | sample Neamet284_FD_203135 | JGI IMG/M metagenome (GOLD analysis project Ga0308019, IMG submission 203135) | Marine microbial communities from water near the shore, Antarctic Ocean - #284 | ecosystem: Environmental > Aquatic > Marine > Unclassified | place: Southern Ocean | collected 2014-10-01 | reverse complement strand
TGGGCAGAATCTTGTTTTGGAATGGCGTACCAATCTTCACCAGGAAACGCAAACATCCTCGAAGCCTTGGAACACATTGCTTTGCTCAAAGGCGATGACGAAGTTCGACGGCATTGGCTCGAAGCACGCATGACCGTCCATCCAGATCAACCGGACTTGCTCCGCTCACACGCCCATCTCCTCGCTAAACTTGGTGATGCAGATGCAGAGCGCGACGTTCTCCGACTCGAAGCATTGGGTGTTGACACAGCAGCTGACCGTTCCCTTCTCTCAGGCCTCCGTGCCCGAGCAGGTTCTCGTTCTGAAGCATTAGAGGCGATTGAACAAGCTCTTGCCGAAGACCCACACCAATCTGCAGATTGGCTAAGTTATGCCCAACTTCTCAGTGAAGAAGGCGAAACAGGAAAGGCCCACCAAGCGGTTGACCGCTGCTTAGAACTGGACCGCCAGAGCGGCCAGGCATGGGCTCTTTTAGCTCAACTTCTCGCCCCGCAAGGCAACCGGGCAAAAGAGGCACTGAAAGCCGCAACACACGCCGTCGCCCTCGATGCAGGCGGCACAGACCTCCTCTTCCTGAAGAGCGATCTACAGCACGCTGACGGGTCGATATCTGCCGCCGAAGAAACATTGGAAAAAGGACTCCTAAAGAGCCCAGATAACGCTGAACTCCGCGCCCGTATGGCGAGCAGAAAACTTCTCGATGGTCATCACGAAGCCGCTCAAAAATTACTCGATGAGACGCCCTTCGGCATCGATCACGCTTTGTTGCATGTGGTCGAAGGACGACTCCATCTTGCATTGTGCGATCGTGCCCGGGATGGGACAGGACAAACCGATGCCATCCTTCTGGCGGACGCTGTATCATCCTTTGAGGGAGCTCTCAAACTCAACCGGGAACTTGGTGTTGCTTGGCTTGGGCTCGCTCGTACCAAGCGATTGCTCAAGGACCTCGAAGGCGCAAGCGAAGACATGAATCGCGCCATGCGTTTGCTCCCTGACCAAGATCCATCGGCCTCTGCAGAAGCAGCTCTCTTAGCCATTGAAATGGATGATCTTTCGACGGCGAGCAAGCATATTGATGCAGCCGATGTCCATGGAAAATCAGTCACAGTTGCCTATGTCCGTGGCAACATAGCCCTCCGCCGTGGTCAATTTGAACACGCCCTCGGCCATTACAACGACGCCCTCAACATCGGACCAAATCATATCCGGGCTCGCCTGAACCGATGCAGCACCCTGATGGCCCTCAATCAAAACAAGAAGGCATTGGATGATGCTCAAATCCTTGTTGATTTAGCTCCGGCATTGATGCTCGCTCGTTTGCGTAGGTCAGAAGCACTGATGCAACTGGGTGAATGGTCGCAAGCCCGAGACGACTTGAAAATTGTTCTCGATGCGTCGCCACATCACTACCAAGCCCTCACCCAACTCGCAGCCTGCTACATGGCATTGGAGCGTCCAGAACGAGCTGAAAACCCACTCAATGAAGCGATTCGTCTGCAACCAAATTACGCACCAGCATGGCACCAGAGAGGTATTCTTTATCTGGAAATTGAGCGAAATGAAAACGCGCTTAATGATTTCGAAGCAGCCGTACGTTGCGACGGAACCCACCTCGACGCCCACCTTCGCATCGCTGCAATTCACCATCAAGCAGAACGGTTTGATCAGGCAGAAGCTGCTTGGCGCGCCGTGCTAACGGTTGACCAAGATCACACAGTGGCGCGTGCCCGGCTGGCAGAATGCGAAGTTCAATTGCTCAAGGCTTGATGCAAGCGAACCGCTTCAGTCTCACAAAGGCTTGATACGGCCCCCGTTCTTCAGTGGGGTATGGGCTTTGAAAAACATATCACTCCGATCGTGGCGTTGCTCTTTTTTCTCCTCATCGCCCGAGAGATTTACCCTTACGCCGACCCCCTCAATGCCGAGGTAGCGGAAGGGTTTGAGATCGAAAAAGTAGCCACAGGTTTCGGCGGACCAACATGCTTGACATGGGCGAATCAAGATTTTTTGTTGATGTGTGATCGAGATGGTGGCAGGATTCTCCTGCTTGACGCAACGGACGGTTTCAGTGAAACAGTTCTCGTTACGGGGCTCGATCACCCACACGGTCTTCACCTTACGGCGGAGCATTTGTTTGTGTCAGAAGAAGGCGTCTTGGCCAAATACGAGCGAAACAATTGGACGTTTGATCAACGAACAAACCTGATCGAAGGCGTGCCAAGCGGTAACCACCAAACCAATGCCATCAACGCCTTCCCAAACGGGACCCTCATCTGGCACAGCGGCTCAACCTGCAATGTTTGTGCAGAAACAGATGAACGCAACGCAGCCCTGCTTTGGGTTGACCCAGTTACGGGAGATCATGGCGTCCTTGCTTCAGGCGTTCGCAATTCATTCCATGGCGTCTGGGTCGAGAATGTTGGTTACCTTTTCAGCGACAATGGGCGGGATTGGGAAGGAGACCACCCCCGTGAAGAAATCAATTTGCTCGTGAATGGCGCTGCATATGGCTGGCCAGATGACGACCCGGACCATCCAGTCCCAGACGGCACGGTCGCCCCAGTTGCGACGTGGACGCCCCATACTTCGCTTAACGGACTTGCACTTCGGCCGGACTCATCTCCACTCCCTGGTTTGAATGCAAGCGAAGGCCAAGGATTCACCCTGTACGCCACCGTCTATGGTTCGTGGAACACCGTGATCCCCCAAGGCCAAGAGATTGTTCGAATCGATTTCATTCCAAAAAACACATCCGAAGGAGATCAGCCTGTTGATCAGTGGGAAACCCAAACCACCCGTTTCGCAACCGATATCGGTACACCCCTGCCGCTGGCGTTTGCACCAGATGGTTCGTTGTATTACGCTACTTTTGGTGGCGGAGGCGTCCTATACAGAATCGCATCAGTTGGTTAAAATCAGGTAAAGCAAGAACCTTCGAACCGACGGTAAAGGGGAAAATCGCCAGAAAGAACGTCGTTCATTGCACAGCAGTTTGTCCCCGATCAAGAGAAATGCTGTGATTCACAATCCATTGAGCCAATTGCTGAGGCGGGACACACCCTCTCGGATGTTTTCCGGTGAGGTGGCGTATGAGATTCGAACAAACCCTTCGCCGCCATCCATCAAGGAACCAGGAATCAACTGCACCTTTGCTTCATCTAAAGCTCGCTGAGCGAATTCGATGTCGCCCATACCTGTGCCGGTCACATCACAAAAGGCGTAGAAGGCACCTTCTGGTTTTGGAACCACTAAGCCTGGTAATTGGCTGAGCAGGCCGTGGATAAGTTCGCCCCGCTGCTTGAATGAAGCGGCCATTGCCGTGATTTCCTCTTCGAGGCCAAGCGCCACCGTAGCGGCAGGCATCATGAACGTGGCCACATGGGTTGCTGCGCTGACATTGATTTTCTTTACACCATCCATGACCGACTTCGGCCCCGTGATCCAACCAAGGCGCCAACCAGTCATGGCCCAACCCTTCGACCAGCCCCCGAGGGTGATGGTGCGTTCAGCACCGCCCGGTAGGGTAGAAGGCGAAGTGTACGGGTGTTCAGACCAGACCAGTGTGGCATAGATCATGTCGTCGATGATCCAAAGGTCATGCTTCACGGCAAAAGCAACGAGCCGCTCGATTTCTTCCGGAGTGTAAACGGCACCGGTTGGATTGTTCGGAGAATTGAGTAAGATGGCCTTGGTCTTGGGCGTTATTGCCGCTTCAAGGTGGTCAAAATTTGGATGATAGTTGTCTTTGCGAACCTGAACATGCACGGGGACGGCGCCCAGGAGCTTGACCATGCCATCATAGGAAGGCCACGCTGGCGAAAGAAGCAGGACTTCATCATCAGCGTTCAAGGTGGCCATGAGTGCGTAAAGAATTGCTTGCTTACACCCCGGAGAAATCAGGACGTCGAGAGGGTCCGCGACGATTCCATATCCCCCGAGGTGAGCTGCCACGGCTTCACAGAGTTCTTGTGAACCTTGGGTTCGTGTGTAGGTGGTTTCACCCCGATCAAGGGCTGCTTTAGCGGCGTCAACGACGGGGAGAGGGGTGTCAAAATCAGGCTGGCCGACTGTGAAGCGGATGACGTCCGGGCCAGGCGGTGCGAGAAAGGAAGCGAAGCCAATGCCAACGTTGGACAGTGAACGGTTCATTCCTGGCATTGTGATTCCTCGCGCATTGAACGGACCTGTTCAATGGCCCAACGAATGCGCCATTGAATATCAAGACTGCGCGCGAACCTAACGCGATGGGTAGGTTTGTTTGAAAGAGCACAGGCTGGGATTTGAACCCAGGTGAGAGGATTTGCAATCCCCGACGTAGCCGCTCCGACACCCGTGCAGTAATCCATGGGATTGACCAGTTCTATTTCAACGCGACCGCAGACAATAAAACGCTGTCCGATTGAGCCGGGGTTGGTTTAATCACAACCTCTGCGTTGCACCAACCATGGACCCGTCGCCAGATGACACAGGAGGGCTTGTGCCAAGCCAATCCTTTTTTTCGGGGGAAATCGCATCTGAGGCCCCCGTGGCTGTCACGCTGGGTACATTCGGAGAAGGCGATGGCTCGGTAAAACCCAATCCATTTGGCACCCCAAACCAACCAATGCTCCAGGGCGGCGCTTCACCGATGGGGCAAATTGTCCAGCCATCAAAGAAACCGTTTAGGTGGATGCAATTCTTTCTTGGATTGACTCTGCCGATTGTGATTGTCGTCAGCGTCAGCATCCTCGCAGGACAAGTAAATCAAAACAGTTGGGAAAATGCATATTTTGATGAAAGGCATGCCCTTTCACCCGACTCAAACGGGCACTACTCCAAATCAATCGAAATGGAAGACGGGCACATCATGGAACAATGTTCGATTTCCAAACCCTCCGACTTAGGAGGGGGCTTTTCTGACGTAGGGTTCTATTGCACCGTCGATCACGAACAAGCCGATTATTTGCTTGAAGTGTTTCAAGAAAAAGAGTATATCCCAACCATTGAGCCGACTCAACTGACCATCGATGAAGCGAACGGGACCCTTTCTCTTTCCTTCAACGGGGCATTTGAAGAACGACCCGGTATCTATGGCACCATTTACACTGATTCTGGTAATTTTGTTTCTAACTTCAACTCCCAAACAACGTTTGTGAACAATGAACAGAACGGTTCTTTCAACCACTCCTTCCCCCCACAGAGCGAATCCGTTGATGTTTACCTCATGTTGTATTTCCACGAGCATTCAGAATATGTTCAGATCAATAACTGGGACAGCGGTGATCAGATGGGGGGCCTACATCAAGAGGGCCATTACATCTTTACAGGGGAAACAGGATGGCGCGATGGCGATCTCATTGGAGAATATACATTGAGAAACAGCACCCTTTGGTTTGTTCCAAACGGCTCGTATACCAATGATTATTTCTTTGAGATTCAGATTTATGATGAGCGGACAGATGATGCAAATTACTTTTGGAGGGAGGCTGTGAATGGATCTTTTTGTTGCATGCCGCTGGTTTACTTGGGGGCCATTATCATGGCCTTTGTTCGGGGCAACAAGGGACTCGGCTGGGGGCTCGTCTCATCTGGGGCAGCCACGGTTCTCCTGATCGGCGCGTTCTTTGTGTTGCTCATCGCTGCTTATTCGGGCGGTTTCTGAAACACGCCTCAGCATCGTAGGGTTAATCTTCATCCGGCCGCAGGTCGGTACGAGGCTATCTTGTGAAAATCGTGAACCCCGCTGTGATGCTCCCTGGAAGCAACCCAGCAAGTTCGTATTTCGACTGCCGGTACGCCGTGCTCCGAGAACCCCTCGGGTTTGAACGGGGCGCAGAACACCTCGCCGATGATTCAGCTGCGATTCATGCTTGGGTGGCTCAGGGTGATCGTGTTCTATCAGTCGGGAGGGCTCACCTTATCCCCGAAGGCAGCGATGGTTCCGCACCTGATCATGCTGGGCCTGGGGCGACGACATGCCCAGCTTTTGGCCCACTTGCAGACGCAGAAAACCGACCTGCGATTCAAATTCGACAAATGGGCACCCGCGCCGAAGCCCAACGCATGGGCCATGCCAGCGACGTTCTTTCCGCCCTCGAATCTGCTGCTACAACCCATTTCTCGGCTAAAATAGGCCTCCTTCAAGCCAGACAGGACGCCATCCCCTTCTACCTCTCTCGGGGCTGGCAACTGATCGATGACCCTTACACAATTTCGAACATAGGGCCACATCGTTCAATGATGAAACAATTAAAATGATAATTTTCTGTTATATATTGTCGAACTGATCTACAATCCAGAGACTCATACCCGCCCAGTGCGATTTTGTGTAAACATGAAAACAAGAACGAACCGACACCGTATGTGATCTTCCCACGACGTACGTCGTTCGGAGGTGATATGATGAAAACAAGACAAATCAACAAGAACAAACCATATTATGTGGCCCCCGGCCCCATAGAATCAATGCCTAACGAACCCGATGTACAAAAATCTCGCAATGAGAAGTACCTCAAAGCACTTCAAACGTTGGCTGAAAAAGATCCAGAAGGTTTCTCAAACCTTGCCCCAGAATTGATTAAAAGAAGCGTCTGGAACCTTAGAGGCCCAGATCCATATTTTTCAGAGAAACTCGAAAACTGGTTTAAAATTGCTTACAAATGGGAAGATTTCGGAGAAATTCTACCCAAAGATGCCCACATCACGAAGCGAATAGAAGTCGATGCACCGAGAAAAGAAAATTTACCAGAACTCCAATCCTTGTTTCTATCAAAACTCGAACAGAAATTTTCAGGAGACCACCAACGGTGGGACGCCCCAACTCGAGACCAATACATCATCCTCGGCATGCTCGCCATGGAGGGCCGCTCAGGCGTCCGCCAGGGGAAACTAGCTCACTTCTTGGGCAACGGCCTCGATGGAATTGGTGGTTTACCGAGTTCGAATGCTATTCGTGCAGCAAAAATCGCATTAAGCCGACACGCCAAACCGTTGCAGCTCTTCGCTCCAGCAAAAGGGAATGGAGTGGAACGCCTTCACTCGTTTGCAGACGCAAATTTAGCAGATCTTGTCGCCCGTTTCGTGCTTTCAAAAAAGGCTTCAATCCTCCTACCTCCATCGATGGTCCAAGCCCGATAACACCCCCGCACATCGCGTCGCGCTCTTCATATAGGGTTGGTTCGTTCCAAATGTTAGAGGGAACACTGGGTTCCCTATGACCTACCCGTGAAAAACGATGCATTCGGAGGAACACTACAAGCAAGTAAACAAGGAACTAAACCGATGGACTGCGAGTCAGTCCAGTGCGCACTATCGCTCAAGCGACGCGCCCGGAAACCCCCTTGTTACTTCCTTGAACAGCGGCATGAATCAGTGCGCAGCATCGTTGACATCCCAGAATTGTTATCCCACTCAGTGGGCCAATGATCTGGAGAGAGAGAACAGCGGGTTCTCTGTGTAAAAACAACCAAAAAATAGGAAGTGAAAAACATGAATGATAAAAAAATAATGAGCGTGCTAATTGCAATGTTCCTTGCTCTCTCTGCAGTTTCTGCAGTGAGCGGTGACGGATCTGACCCACTCGACCCATCTGATGGTGGCGCCGATTGGGACGGTGACGGTCTCACCAACTCTGAGGAACAGAACCAAGGCACCAATATGAACAATGCAGACAGCGATGGCGACGGACTACCCGATGGTTGGGAAGTTGCGAACGGCCTCAACCCGACCAATGGCGGCGACGGAAATGCAGACCCTGACGGAGATGGCTTGACCAACTCCCAAGAATATGCAAAGGGTACCAACCCTAACAATTCCGACACCGACGGTGACGGTAAGGCCGACAACGTTGACTCGTTCCCGAACGATCCGAACGACGGTGAATATTCCGACTCCGACGGTGACGGTATCCCAGACGCCTACGATCCAGACTTTACCGAGTCTGACTCCGGCGCTGGCGATGGCGACACTGAAGGCGGTGGCGAATCTGATGCCGGTACTCCTAACGGACAAGGACAAGGACAAGGACAAGGACAAGGTCAAGGCCAAGGACAAGGCCAAGGACAAGGACAAGGTCAAGGACAAGGTCAAGGACAAGGACAAGGACAGGGCCAAGGACAAGGACAAGGACAAGGACAAGGACAAGGCCAAGGACAAGGCCAAGGACAAGGTCAAGGACAAGGTCAAGGACAAGGTCAAGGTCAAGGACAAGGACAGGGACAAGGACAAGGTCAAGGCCAACAACAAGGCCAGGGCCAAGGACAACAGGGTCAACAAGGTCAGCAAGGTCAGCAGGGACAGCAAGGTCAGCAAGGCCAGCAGGGTCAGCAAGGACAGCAAGGACAGCAGGGCCAACAAGGTCAGCAAGGTCAGCAAGGTCAGCAGGGTCAGCAAGGTCAGCAACAAGATAACGGCCAAGGTCAACAACAGCAAGGCGGCGAACAAGGCGGCCAGCAAGGAGACCAAACCAGCGAAAACCAGAACGGTGAAAACCAAAATGGTCAGAGCGAGCAGCAGCAAGGTCAAACCCAAAATGGTCAACAAGGCCAACAGGGTCAACAAACCGAGCAGCAGCAAGGTCAACAACTTGACAACCAAGCTGAAAACGGCGAAAACGACAACGACGGTGACGGTATCCCTAACGATGTCGACAACGACGATGACAACGACGGTATCCCTGACAGCGTTGACGAGACCCCAATGGATCACGACAACGATGGACTTGATGACAGCGAGGACTCCGACGACGATGGTGATGGTATAGACGATTCTGAAGAAGTTCAGGACGGCGACCCCAACTCCAACATCTACGACCACGACAACGACGGCATCTCCGATGCTGTTGACCTCGACATCGACAACGATGGCATTGACAACCGAAACGACATGGACGAAAACGGCGCGGATCTCTCCCGTGACCACGACAACGATGGCATGGATGACGCTGTTGACACCGATGACGACAACGACGACATTCTTGACGTCGATGAAATCAATGGTGGCACCGGTACCTACCGCTACGACCATGACAACGACGGAATTTGGGATGCAACCGATAACGACGACGATAACGACGGACTTCTCGACTGGTTCGAGCAGAACGACGGTAACTCGCTTACCGGTCAATTCGATCACGACAACGACGGACTAGACGACAACGAAGATGCTGACGACGATGACGACGGCATTCTCGACGTACTCGAAGTCTGAAGTTAGACGGATTGAACATCGTAACCACCGATGCTGAGGTATCGGGTGAGCCGGAGACTCGGAGGGTTCGCCCTCCGTGTCTCCCTTTTTTTTTTCTTCAAACAAGTGTTGCATGACCTGCTTTAACGCTGAATTTCAAAACCCTCTTGGCGATGATACGCAATTGAGTCTGTGATACACAAAGCATCGACCGCGCCATCCCTTTGAAATAGGGCATGACGGTGCAAAGGTGATTCCAGAGGTGCCTATATGCTTTCGAACGTACAAAACGAAACCCTGCAAACCCGCCAAAAGCTCACAATGTCATTGACGATTGTATTCTTGATGCTCTCCAGCACCCTTCTCGCTGTGGTTCAAGATTTCAGTTCCGAAGATATGGTCGAAATCACCGGCTTCCAAGAAGGCCAGCGTGTTGGGCAAAGCATTGCCCAATCCACCACCCAAGGCGGCCAAGGCGACTGGAACGGCGATCAAGATCCGTGGCACAACTCCAACCACCCCTCCGTCACTGATTTGATGTGGTCCGACCCTGGTGTGATGTCTGGAATCATCACCGATTTGAGTGCCATTGAAGCCCTCGCACCTGCCTACTCTCTTTACCTCGAAGAATCAAACACAAACGATCACGACAACGATGGAATCAATGATTTGGCCGATCTCGATGACGACAACGATGGAATCTATGACTTGCTTGAGCGATTTGACGGATGCTACGGCACCAACCCATTCGATCACGACAACGACGGTATCCTCGATGCGGATGACTGGGATGACGACAACGATGGAATCCTCGAAGGTCCTCTCGACATCGCTGCCCTGGAAGCGCTCGGCCTCGATCCGATCAACGTGACCACAGACCGCCGACTTGACGAATTCATTATCCATCCGTGGACTGGAGACCCAGTTGGGGCCTTCTACCTCGCCGACCAGAACCCAATGGATCACGACAACGACGGCGTGACCGACGAAGATTCCGATGGCTCAGGCCCCGGCCGCTACGATGAAGACGATGACAACGACGCTCGAATTGATCAATTCAAGTGGCCTTGCGATCTTGATAGCGACGGCATCCAAGATTACTTCGACAACGATGACGACGGTGACGGCGTAGACGACGTTACCGACTCTCACCCATACGACGCCTCCATTACTTCGACTCATGTTGAAGCAGGCAACCTTTACGATGCAGCCGTGAGTTGGGATTTCAATTCCTACCGAGTGTATTCCGGCGGTGTGAACTTCCTCAACGCTGAATTGAACCGAGTGAACGCAGTTACTGCACCCTCAGTCACTTCAACTTCCCCAAATGGCATTCCAGCCTTCACAACCATCATTGATGGTGATCTTGACGGCGACATGATTCCTAACTTTATCGATCCTGACAACGACAACGACGGTACACCCGACAGCTCGGATACAGATGATGACAACGATGGAATCCTCGACATGTCTGACCCCGATGACGACAACGACGGTATTCACGATGTTTGCATCAATATTGACGTCAACGGCGATAATAAGGGCGACTACAACGGTTTGCTTAACGGCGAATCAACAGCATTAGACGCAAGCACACTTGCATCTGGTCTGGGCTACGTAACCTCCACAGGCGTTGCCACCTCTGCTCAATCAGGCACCGGTATGACGGTCGATATCGTAGCAAACGCCGCCTCTGGTGGCGAAGTAACTTCGGTGACCATCAACGCAGCTGGATACGGCTACTCAGTTGGAGAGCAAATTTCCGTGACCGGTGGCAACTCCGGAGCCTCCATTGACGTAGCGAGCGTTACGACCATCAATTTCGAAACACCCGGTGCGGATGGCGATGGCGATGGAAACATCGACTGTGAAATCGATTACGATCAAGACCTCGACGATGACCGCCTCAGGCCATTCGATCAAAACTACAACGCAATCTACGACTGGTTGGACGCTGACATGGGTGGCACGACCTCACCTGATAACCTCGGCGACATCACTGTAAGCGGCGATGCAAGCAACTTCGAATATGATTTGGACGACGATCAAATCCAGAACGAAAACGATTCATTCCCACTCGATAAAACCTCCGAGGTTGCCACATGGAACTGCCCGACAATGGCTACTCCGAACCCAACAAACCCGGATCCGCGGTGCATCACGCGACGTGCATCTTTCTCTCAGTTTAACGACTGGGATGGCGATGGCATTGCAAACTGGGACGACGTCGATGACGACGGTGACGGGATCATTGACGTTCTTGACATCGACTGGGATTGTGACCTCGATAACGATGCAGATCTTCACGCTATCAACGGTGCACTCTACCGTGACGACGGTCCAAACTCCATCGATTCCGACATCGACGGTGACGGTCTTGAAAACTCCATCGATTGGGACGATGACAACGATGGAATCGCAGATTTGTACGATCCAGATGACGGTAATTGTGGAACGGTCGATTACGATCCAAGCGATGCCTTCGCTCGTCCTTTCTATCCAGTTGATGACGGCGGTACCCTTGACGGAAGTCAAGACAGCACCCCCTACATCGACAACGCTACAGACCATTGGAACCTCCTCTTCTGGCACAATCCATTCAGCGATGTCGTCCTAAACTACAACGGATACGACGCGACCACTTCTCCGGCGACCCCGGGGACTGTTCCGGAATTCTACTGGTTCATGTTCGCACGCTGGTCCTCATACAACGGAGGAAACGACTGGGACATCGACGCCGATGGCGACTCCCTAACCAACGGTCTTGATACTGACCAGGATGCCGATGGTTTACCCGATTGGTGGGATCAAGACGAATCCAATGACGGTGTGATGGACGTCGACGATCCGAAGATGGGTGGTTCCTTCAATTTGTCACAGTGTGGCTGGACAGCTGGAAACCTCGGTAGCGGCTTTGCCTGCGGCTACGCTTACGCTACAGCATACCACATGCCTCTAAATGGCATCAACGCCCAATTCGGCTCTCCATATTCCACGCGCCCCGATGCTTTTGTTAATCAAGGCGCCACTCCAGGTGGGGCGACAAATAACTGGAGTTGCACCCCTGGTGCCCAAGGCGGTTGCTACCACTACGATTTCGGAGGCGACGGCACCATTGAATCAGGTATTTCTCATGTTCAAATGACCGATAACAGGGACGCTTTCGTCACCTGGGTGGGTCTCTCGACAGGACTTTGGCAATGGACCTCCGATAACGGACCTATTGCTGACTTCCCTGACGAATTGGGCGCTGACTTGCTTAAGAACGACGTGGACGGCGACGTTGATGGTGATTTCACCAACATGACAGTCGATCTGGACAACGATTACGATTCTGTCTATGATTGGTACGATGTCGACGATGATAACGACGGTATTTGGGACTATTTCGAAATAGACTCGGACGACGATTACGACAACGATGCTGGCCAAGAGAACGGCAATTTCTTCAGCGGTACGAACTGTGACGACAACGACGATGACGGAAACGATGCTGACATCGACAATGACGGTTTCTTCCAAGCAGTTTGGGATCAAGGAATCATGTCACAAGGTCTTCGCGAACCCGCTCTCTATGACGTCGATAACGACAACGACGGCGTCCCTGACGCCGAAGATACAGACGACGACAACAACGGTATCCTCGATGTCGATCAGGAACTCCTTCCTGGTTGTTTCTGGGGCGAAGAATCCTCACCATTCGACCATGACAACGACAACATTGTCGATTGGGCAGACGATGATTGGGACGGCGATGGCATCGCAAACGACGTCGAGTTGGCCATCAGTCTCACTCGAGCCTTTGACCACGATAACGACGGCACACGCGACGATATCGACGAAGACGACGATGAAGACGGTATGAAAGACGAAGACGAAGTGCTTCTTTGGCCAACCCGTTTCGATCGCAACTCAACCAATCCTTGGGACCACGACGATTTCGGCAACGGAGAAGGCATCGCCAACACCCTTGACCTCAACACAGGTCCAGACGGCATCGATCAAGACGACGACAACGATTCGCGCAACGATCTTGACTTCGATCACCTTGAGGAAACGTTCACCAGCACCCCTTGCTACAATGGCGGGGAATCCAGCGACTGGGACAGCGACAATGATTGCAACCTTGATCGGGATGACAAAGCCCCGACCTTCATCACGCTCAATCTACCAAACAACCTGTGGCTTGATGCACAAGCCCCAGCAATATTCAGCGGGCACGTCGACTGGGTCAACCCAATCACCGGCCAACTTGAAGCAGCAACAGGGCTCCCTGTCCAAGTTCACATCGAGTGGACTGGAAACAACACGACAGCGATCGAAACAATCGACGTCCTCACCACCGCTTCAGGAAACTTCAGCGTTGGGCAGTTCCTCTATCCAGAGGACCTCACAGTGGGTGACAACACAACCTACAGGGTCTATGCAGAAGTTACAGAGATGTTTGCCTTCAACGGCAATCAATCTCAGTCATACTATGTTGGCGCAGAAGCCAACTTGACTGCTGACATCTTCATGAACGGTTACTTCCGAAGCGATGAACAACCATTCTGGGTTGACATGTGGTCCTACTACACTGCCGACATTCAACGTGGAATTTTCGACAACCTCGTCCCAAGCATACCCATGACCTTCTCGGTTCGTGGTGGCATCTTTGGTAACCTCACTCACCCGACCAACTTCACAGGTCTAGGTGGCGATGGCTATCGAAGCGGACCATCTGGTTTGGTATCCGTTACCTTCGTGCAAGACATCGGTATCAACGGCGTCTGGAAGCAAATCAAATGGAATTCCACTCGAGATAACGGCGTAGGAAAGGTGCCAGGCGGTTACGAAGAAGTCGCTTGGAACTCAAACACCAACATGCTTGAGCCGTTGCTTGACAGTACTGGAAGCATCATCGAATATGATTATACCAACACAAGTTTACCTGCTGGCGATTACGAAGTCACAGCAAGTGTTCGTCCAGAAATCGCAAGTGAATGGCCATTCCCGTACCTCCACGGCGACGATACAGAACCACAATCCATCCGTGTCATGCATCGTATGAACATCGAGGCACAAATGATCTTGGAAGGAATCAATCCAGTCTTCTACTATGATGCAACCATCAACAACGGGGACGGAAGCTTCGGTAACTGGGCAACATTGTTCCACCAAGAAGCCCTCAACGGTGCGAACCTCAATTTCAATGACGTTTCGAAGGCTAAACCATACCCAACCAACTGGGATGGTGCGCCGGCATCATTGCTTGGTGAGGCCGCAAACCTCCGCAATTTCATCAGCACAAATTCCACACACTGGTTCATCAACCTCGTCAATGGTGGCGACGGTGACTTGCCCCCTTGTGGTGCAGTTGATCCAACAGACCCACTTAGCGAAGTGCGATGTGAAATTGTTCCAGAAATGAACACAGGAGACTCCCTCCAAATCATTGGTTCAGTGACCAACCGCACCAACGATGCTTGGGATGCAGACCCAGTCGCTCTTCAAGTCGACGTCGATGGCAATGGGCAATTCTTGGGTGCGGGTGAAACTGCATACACGCAACGTCCGATCATGAACAACGGTGTTGCAGAGTTCGACTACAACTGGTCCTGGTACAGCCAATACGGTTCTGGAACCTACGGCATGCGTGTCGATTTCACCAATTCTGCATACTACTTTACTGGAAACAGTTCAACCCTTGCAGCAACTGGTGCGTACATCAACGTCACTGTCGTAGGGACAACTGACTTCCAAACAACCTCGTTGCCTCGCTTGTATCGAAACAGCAGCACAACGATTCAGGCAAAGTTGGTTGACAACTCCTTGCAACCCGTACGCAATGTCCCTGTGAATTACACGTGGTCTGCGGATGGGCGAAGCGGTGTCAATTACACCGATGAAAATGGTTTCTTCGAAATACCGTTTAACATCTCAGCTCAAGATTCGCTCGGCAACTTTAGCTTGCAGTTTGAGTTTGCTGGAACGCCGTTGCTCAAAGGCAACACCATGGTCCAGGAAGTCTGGGTTGTTTCGAGAACCTATCTTTCTGTCATTACGGCAGATCCGAACATAAGACAATCAGGTGACCGATGGGATTTCACAGCTCAAGTTGTGGACGACAATAAGACCTCCATACGCGATGCAGGCGGGTCAGCTCTTGACGGAGCCAACTCCGGTCTGGTTGACGTGATCTTCGAAGGCACTGATTTCAGTGGCGTCTTCTACCGACAAGTGGTTGCCACCCTGGCTCCATCTGCAGGATTGATTTCACTCCCTGAGCCACAACCTGACAACTCTCACCTGTGCTTCTATGACGGAAACGGCGACAACTTCCCAGACCGTGACTTCAATCAAGACGGAATTCTTGATCGGAATGAAACAGTTGGCTGCTTGAAATCCAACATCAGTCCATTGAATCCGCAGTTGCTCCGCGATGACCCAGAATCCTTCCTTCCCGATGGATTCGGCCCTGTCAACGTAATTCTCCGGTTCGAAGAAAACCTACCGAATGAAGGATGCCAGGGGCTCCAAGCCAGTTCCCTGACCATTCAAGGTGCATGGGATTCTTGTACGAGCGTTCCAGGAAACGATCACTTCCGGCTCAAGATGACCAACAACGCCAACGGGTTCTCCTTGATTGGACGAACGACGCTGACAGTGGACGATCAAATCGTCTACACCAGCGAAGTCAACCCGGTCACGGGCGAAATTGTGCCAAAGCCAATGATTGTCACTGGTCAACTGCAAGATGAACTCGGAACCAACCTCACCAACCGAAACATCCGTGTTAGCTACGAGATGATCAACGGCCAATCCAACCCAACCTCGTGCCTGAGTGGCATGACGGATATGGACGGCCAA
>Ga0308019_10001188_pt1 | contig 16052 bp, 10 predicted proteins | sample Neamet284_FD_203135 | JGI IMG/M metagenome (GOLD analysis project Ga0308019, IMG submission 203135) | Marine microbial communities from water near the shore, Antarctic Ocean - #284 | ecosystem: Environmental > Aquatic > Marine > Unclassified | place: Southern Ocean | collected 2014-10-01 | reverse complement strand
AATTTGTCGGATGTCTTTGGAGTTTCAATAACGGGTCTTAAGAAAAATGCTGAGTTGAAAGGTCATTGGATGCCAGATAGTAAATTTTGGGTAGGCCTAAAGTACCGAGCAAATTTTTAATTTATATTCTAAAGCTTTAAGCATAGGCACAATGGAGTGCCTTTCCTTTCCTACATATTTTCCGATCATACATTATTGATAGTAGTTATTGATTCGGTTAGAAAGCGCTACATCGATAATATTATCTTTTCGGGTGAATATATTTTAACTTATTAATAGAATTTGTGTCTGATACTGTAATTAATCCCCAAAGGAACCAATTATGAAAGCAATTTATTATATCACTGCAGCAACAGTATTATTTTTTACTGGGTGTGAATTCTTTTCTAATAATCAGGAATTAATGAATCCACCCGAATTTGAATATCTCATTCAAGATTTAGATAATGAACTTAACTTAGATACAGGGCAACGAAGTAGCGCCAGGTCATCGCTTGAGCTAGGAAGAGATTTCCATCCTGACCCTGCGACACTTTGGGAACTTGCAGTTGCTCTACAACAATCATTGACGCAGGAGCAAAAAGATCTACTTCTTTCCAGAAACCAGCAAATAGATTCACAAATACTCACAGAAGAGAATGATCACCATCACAGACGACTGGAGCATTTTCAACGTATGGATGATCGCCTTATGTTTATAATGACAGAAGAGCAACTGCCATTGTATCAACATATAATTGATACAAAATCGACCCTTATAAACGAAATTACTTTACGGTATCAAAATGAAGAACTAGAGCAAAAAACCATGCGCATAGAGCTTATGAGCGTTATGGAATGGTTTAGAGCAGAAATAGCGATTCTTTTAACCGAAGAGCAACAAAACACGCTCCTTACGGAAAGAGATGAACGAGATATAAGTTGGCGTCGTGGGCGAGGAAGATGGGGACGATTCTCCCAAGATCCGGATGCACTTAAACGGGCCATGCAAAGTGCGCTAAAACTTACTGGAGATCAGATTACGACTCTTGAAACATCACACAGTAGTGTTAAAACAGCGCTTGATAATCTTCGAGATTCTTATGTTGATGGGACCAGTGATATTTCTGCAGAAGACTTTCGTCTTTCAGTTATTTCTATTATTCAAAATGGGAACCTTGAAAGGGAGCAAGTCTTTACAGAATTACAACAAGAAATTATTGATATACACCGTGCTCTCGTACTTCGATTCATGCGCCATACGCGATGGGGACGAACCTAAACCCCTTCTAAAAAGTGGTAATTTAGTTTTTGCTCTGCTGGATGATTGAGCCTGGTATTACTTACCCAGCTTAGGCTGGCTGGACATATTTAAAAAATTGAAAGATGTAGGTAGGGGTTACTAATATTGAATATTTAAGAACAGACACCCGGATGGGTCTGCCGTAGGTGCCTAATACGTTTTTTTACTTATAAAATCACCATTATTATAAAGTGTTTCATTTCGCCTCTTACCGTTGGAATTCCAAGTGAGCCAAGACCCATCTCGCTTCCCATCGATGTAGCTGCCTTCCTGCCATTTATTCCCTTTCTTATCCCACCATGTCCATAATCCAATTCTAGTTTTGCTTTTATATGGGCCTTCTTCTTTTATCTGCCCATTGTCATGCCATAAAGAATAAATTCCTTCTTCTTTCCCGGACTTGTGTTCCGACTCCCGTTCTTTTATTTCATTTTCATCATAAAATGTCCACAATCCTTCTTCTTTCCCTTCTATCATTTGACCTTCTTTTGTTTTCTTTCCATCATCATCAAAAAACACCCAGAGCTCTTGCCCATCTTCATTATAAATTACTTCTTTTTCTTTGATACCTTCTTCATCCGTAAATGTCCAAACTCCATCTCTTTTTCCGTCCTTAAATGCTCCATCCTCCTTTGCTTGCGCAACCTCAGTTTCTTCTTCCATAGCGGGCTCAATTTCTTGCTCTACAATTTCAGTTTTTATTTCCTTCTCTTGTTGCAATTTGTCTTTTTCCTGTTGTTTTTCTATCCTCTCTCCCCATTTCCCTTTAAGGTTTTTTGGTATCTCCTTTTTTACTTGCACAACAGGTTTCGCTGCTTGTTTTACAACTTTAGGCTTTTCTACAACAGGCGCTGCTACTTGTTCTACAACTTTAGGCTTTTCTACAACAGGCGCTGCTACTTGTTCTACAACTTTAGGCTTTTCTAAAACAGGCGCTGCTGCTTGTTCTACAATTTTCACATCTTTTTGAACATTCGGTTTTGAACAGCTAATTACCATTAATAATGTTAAAAGGATTAGTGATTGTTTTTTCATATTCTTCCTAATTTATTAAAATTTATTTCAGAGCGCTCTATAATATAAACATGATCATTATCAATATTCCAAGTTTACTAGTTTTTATCCGAGTATTTATTACGCCAGAACTACTCAATGTTAGTTTATCATTAGTCATTATAGTCACGTATACTTGCTTGGGCTGCAGCTAATCTGGCAATGGGAACTCGGTAAGGCGAACAACTTACATAATCTAACCCCGTCTCTTTACAAAATTCAATCGACGAAGGATCTCCCCCGTGTTCACCGCAAATCCCGATCTTTAATTTGCTATTTACCCCACGGCCCAACTTTACAGCCATGGATACTAATTTACCCACACCGCTCACATCTAAGCTCTGGAATGGATCTCCCGGAAGAATATTTTTTTCTAAATAATCTGGAAGAAAGGACCCAATATCATCTCGGCTGAATCCAAATGTGGTCTGGGTTAGATCATTGGTACCAAAGCTGAAGAATTCGGCATGTTGAGCAATCTCATCCGCTGTGAGACAGGCCCGAGGGAGTTCGATCATGGTTCCCACAAGATAATTAATTTCCACACCCATTTCTTCTTGAACATCTTTGGCAATTTTCCGTACAATAGCTTCCTGGTTTGTGTATTCCGTAGCAGTTCCAATAAGCGGAATCATTACTTCTGGTAAAACGGAAACGCCTTCTTTTGTGAGTTCTGCGGTTGCTTCAAAAATAGCCCTAGATTGCATTTCGGTAATTTCCGGATAGGCCACGCCCAGGCGACACCCGCGATGGCCCAACATAGGATTCAATTCATGGAGCCCTGCGATTCGTTTTTCAATCTTGGATCTTTCTAGACTGAGGCTATCAGCCAATTCCTGAATTTGATTATCGTTCAAAGTAATAAATTCGTGCAAAGGTGGATCTAAGAGTCGAATAGTAACGGGTTTACCCTCCATAGCTTTAAGAATTCCCTTAAAATCTTCTTTCTGGAATGGGAGGAGCCCCATAACTGCAGCTCGTCTGTCCGATTCATTATCAGCCAGGATCATTTTTCGCATGGCAAGAATACGAGTTTCATCAAAGAACATATGCTCCGTCCGGCAGAGCCCTATTCCTTCTGCACCAAAGCGAATGGCCTGCGCTGCATCTGACGGGCTTTCAGCATTAGTTCTAATTTTTAAGGTTCTGAATTCATCTGCCCATTCCATGAGGATTTTATATTCAGGATGTGTATCTGGATTAGATGGAATAAGATTTACTTTTCCCTTGTAAAAATTTCCACGGGTTCCATTCATGGTGACCCAATCACCCTCTTTTAACACAGTATCTCCTACAGATACTTCCTTTGCTTCTTTATTGATATGAATTGCGCTACAGCCGACAATACAACATTTCCCCCATCCTCTGGCCACAAGAGCAGCGTGGGATGTCATCCCGCCTTTGGCTGTTAAGATTGCTTCTGCCGCGTGCATACCATGTACATCTTCTGGTGAAGTTTCTTCTCGAATCAAGATTACCTGTTCACCATTTTTATGCCATGTTTCCGCATCATCTGCAGTAAACACGATTCTTCCAGTTGCACCGCCGGGCCCAGCAGGCAACCCCTTTGCTAAGAAAGTGGCCTGTTTTTCAGATTCCGGATCCAGCATGGGATGAAGGAGTTCGTCCAATTGTTCTGGCATAACGCGCATAATAGCAGTCTTTTTATCGATCATACCTTGGTTGCACATATCCACAGCCATTTTAATGGCGGAAGTACCTGTCCGTTTTCCAGTACGGGTTTGTAACATCCATAATCGGCCATCCTGAATAGTGAATTCAATATCCTGCATATCAGAATAATGGACTTCTAAGTTATTCCGAATCTCGGCAAGTTGCGCATATAGCTCTGGCATAGATGATTCTAGTGAAGGAAGGTTCTGAGTTTCAGATGTTTTTGTGTCTTCATTTAATGGATTCGGCGTTCGGAGCCCAGCAACAACATCTTCACCCTGTGCATTGGATAGCCATTCCCCAAAAAAAATATTTTCTCCCGATGCAGGATTTCGGGTAAATGCTACACCTGTTGCAGAACTTTCTCCCATATTACCAAAGACCATAGCTTGAACATTCACTGCCGTTCCCCATTGGTCTGGAATATTTTCAATCCGGCGATAACTGATGGCACGGCTTCCATTCCAACTTAAGAAAACAGCCTTGATACCGCCCCAAAGTTGTGCCATGGGGTCATCAGGGAAATCATTATCCAGTGTTGTGCGTATCTCAGATTTGAAGGAGTCTGAAACTGTAATCCAATCATCCGCAGAAAGATCTGTGTCATTCACTAATCTTTTCTCTTTTTTGTAAGTATCTAGAATATTCTCGAGTTTTTGGCGAATACCTTCTCCATCACGAGGTTCAATACCAGCAGCTTTTTCCATGACAACATCTGCATACATCATAATAAGTCTTCGGTAAGCATCATAGACAAATCGGGGGTTATTGGTTTTTTTGATGAGTCCGGGAATGGTAGATGAAGCCAGTCCAACATTAAGAACTGTATCCATCATGCCCGGCATGGATTGGCGAGCACCGGATCGCACAGAGAGTAAAAGTGGATTAGTCTCATCACCAAAATTTGAATCCATAATGGCTTCAACTTTTGAAAGAGATTCTTGGATTTGGGAATCTAATTCATCAGGAAAATTGAGATCATTTTTGTAATAATGTGTGCAAACATCGGTTGTGATAGTAAATCCGGGAGGTACTGGAATTCCCAAGTGGTTCATTTCAGCAAGATTGGCTCCTTTCCCGCCGAGTAAATTCTTCATTTTAGCTGTACCATCGGCTTCGCCGTTTCCAAAAAGATAGACGTATTTCACTGGTTAATTTCCTTTATATGTATGTAGTTATTTAAGTTAAAGTAGGCTAAAAGGCGGGGGAAAAATATCGTATTTCTTTTAGGTTTCCGTTTTTATCATAGAAGAACCATTTATCTACCATTTTTCCATTTCGGTAGGCACCTTGCATTTCTTTTCTTGTTCTTTCGTGATCCCACCAACTGGCCCAGGTTGCATCTTTTTTCCCGTTGGCATAGAAGCCTTCTGTAAGGCGACCATCTGAGAACCATGCTGTCCATTTTCCTTCTTTTGTTCCTTCGGTAAATGTGCCTTCTTGGACTTTTTCAGCATTTTCATTCCAAAATAACCAAAGCCCATCGGCGGTACCGTTGGCAAGATTTCCCTCTTTTTCTTTTGTTCCATTTTGATAGAAAAATGTCCAATGGCCATTCATAATACCTGAGTCGTAGTTCCCATGAGATTTGACATGTTCATTATCATGCCATTCCGTCCATTGACCATGCATTTTACCATTTTTATATCCACCTTGTTCTTGCTTTCCACCACTCCAGGGAAGATCCGGTTCCGGTTCGGGAACATCCACCAGAATAATTTCTGGAACATCTTTGCCACTGGGGAACCATTTGACCCATTGACCATCTTTCTTACCTTCCTGGGTGCGGCCGAGAAAAAGATAGTCCAATTCTTGATTTTCCTGGGTGATGATTCCTGTAAACGGTGTATCTTCCCCTAATTTATAGAAAACGAATTCACGTTCAACAAGATCTTCCAATGCGATTTGTTCCAGCCCTGATCCAAAATCAAAATCAAAATCTTTAATGCGCTTTGTGTTCCAATACGTCCAGACACCATCTGGTAACCCATTCTTAAAATAACCTTCGCGCTGCATAACACCATCTTCATAATAATAGGTGGTAAGACCTTCACGAATCCCACCTTGGTGAAAACCCTGTTCCTTAATCTGATCACTATTGGGATACCAGATAGCCCATGGGCCCTCTGGCTTATCTGATTTATAACTGGTCATTGTACTCCGATAACCATTTTCCCAATAAGTGCTGGGACCATCTAATCTTCCATGCTTGTAAAATTTTTCTTCCTGTTTTTCTTCAGGAGTCAACCACACTGTAGATCGACCATCTCTTTCGCCACCGGAAAATGTGACTTCTTCTGCAACGGAACCATCTGTAGCAAAATATAGCCAAAGCCCATCTTGCTCATCATCCAGATAATTTCCCTCTGATTGCTTTACGCCTGTATCGTACCACCAGGTCCAAATACCATTTTTTCTACCATCGATATAATGCCCTTCCATCTCTTTATTATCATTGAGATACCACCACCAGTTCCAGAGTTCTTCATCATTTTCTGCTTGATAAGTCCCTCCGTTGTAGGCCCATGTCCCATTCGTGAATGTCAGATTGTGATCATGTTCAAACCACCAGGCCCATTTCCCATGAGAATTCCCCTTATGGTAGGTTTGTTCCATGTGCAAGTGTCCATTTGAATACCAGTATTTATAACTGCCATCCACTTTACCCATGTCAAATTGCCCTTGTTCTTTTAAGGTACCATCTTCGTACCAAAGTGACCAGTCACCATGTTTTTTCCCACGATAATAAACACCTTCAACTTCTTTTTGACCATTGCCATACCATTGCACCCATTGACCATCCCGTTTTCCCGATGAAATCCGTCCCAATAGTAGATAATCCTTGATTCCACCTGTCTCAATTACCATTCCAGTATAGGATTTATGTTGCCCTATTTTATAAAATATTCCATCGCGTTCTTCAAGTTCGGCAATGCGAACTTGATCTAATCCAGTTCCATAATCAAAAATAAAATCTGTTTCACCATTTGGATGAAAGTAGTTCCATATTCCCTCTTTTTCATTCTTCCTAATGACACCTTCCCGGTCTTTATTGCCATTATCATACCAAATTGTAATTTTTCCATCAATAACACCATTAACAAAAGTTTCTTCTAATTTTTTATGATCTGCATTATTCCACTGTGTCCAGATGCCATGTTTTACATCATCCCTATAACTGCCTTCTTCGTCTTTCACCCCATCGGGTCGCCACCAGATCCATTGACCGTCTTTTTTACCGTTGGAATAATTTTCCTGCTGTTTCAGTGTACCATCTTCGTACCAAAGCGTCCATTTATTATTTTTATTGCCCTGGTTATTCTCGCCCTCAGTTACCTTGTAATTATCAACATTCCATTCGAGAAAAGGGCCGTGCTTGATACCTTTATCATAACTGATTTCTTGTGTTTTTCGTCCGTTATCTGCCCAGTAAGTCCATTTATTATCTAATTTGTTATTGGCATATTGCCCTGATTTTTCCTTAATAATGCCATTTTCATACCAGGAAGTCCAACTGCCATTCAACTTTCCATTTCCGTAAGTAGCCTGGAATTTTTTATTGCCATTTTCATACCAGGAAGTCCAGACGCTGTCCCGTTCCCCATTGGTAAATTTCCGTTCGGATTTTTTAGCGCCATCTGTAAACCATTGCAGCCAGAGTCCTTCCTGCTGCCCATCGTGAAATCGCGTTTGTTCTTTTTTGATACCTGTGTTATAATACCAAATCCAAAGCCCTTCTTGTTTTCCGGCTTCGTAAGTGCCTCCATCAGTTTTATTACCGCTATCATTCCATCGAAATATGGTACCGTCTAGTTTTCCACTTGTATAATTGGATTCTTCTTTTCGATTGCCATTTATATACCAAGTGGTCCAGAGTCCATCCCGGTTACCACCGGAATAAGATCCTTCCATTTTCATCTGGGGGGGATCATAAAATGTATCACCATCGATATCAAGAATAACAGTCTCGGTAGAATCCCAAACACCGTTGCTTTCACCATCGTCCTGGGTGTTGGGTTCATCATCTTCACCGTAATCTTGATACACCTCGCCCTCATACCAGAATGTCCAGAGTCCGTCCCGAACACCGTTGGCATAATTGCCTTCAGTTTGAAGTGCCCCACTGGGGTAATTTGTCTTCACTAATCCATCGTTTTGGGCAAGAGCCACTGACGACAGAATGATAAAAATAACCAGTATTTTCCGCATGGTCAATTCCTCATTGTCAGAGTATGAATAAAGTGAGGTTTTTTGGATGAAGAGTTGATTCATCCCCCTCTCGGATACCTTTTGTCGTAAAAGTTAAGACAACGAAGCATTAAAGTCAAAAAATTGTGAAAAAAGATCAATCACCCTTATTTAGACGAATCCAGAAGCTTTGGCCGAACTTATCATTGAGATTAATTAGCCCCTCATTGGAGTTATTTGTTCCTAAAAATGAAGTTTCGGTCTCGAATTTATTATTGGTCCGTAGGTAACCGCCCCCATCACGGCCGTTGCCAAGATATGTAGTCATTTTCCCAAATTGGTTATACGTACGGAAATACCCGCTCCCAAGAAAACTCCCAGTTTCCCCGACAGCATCGTACACACGCAATTGACCGGAACTGTCTGCTCCTGTGCCTATGTAAACCGTTTCTTGCCCATCAAAATTATAAGTCCGTAAATACCCGCCGCCACTGGATCCAGTCCCCAAAAACAAGGTTCTTTCACCAAATTGGTTATAAGCCTGATAGTATCCTTCTCCAAGATATGATGATGTTTCACCTTCACTATTATAAATACGAAGTTGCCCGGCATGGTCAGATCCTGTACCGAGATAAGATGTCTCTTTTCCGGAATTATTATAGGTCCTGATGTACCCGCCACCCATTCTACCTGTACCAACATAGGCCGATTCATCGCCATTGCCATTGTAAGAGCGCATATAACCACCGCCATCTTTACCCGTACCAATAAATAAGGTTGGCTCTCCATACTGATTATACGTTTGCATGTAGCCGTTGCCTAGATATCCCATGATTACACCACGATCATCTTCAATGGTTAAACTGCGAACGACCAAATGTCCCAATTCATCCGTTTTTGCACGAAATCCTAAAGTCACAAAAATCAACAGTGTTCCTAAAACACCAATGATCATACTTTTTGGATCAATGACTTTCATAAAAGCCTCCGGGGGTTTTTGTCATTGAAATAATAATATGTAATTTACTCATATTCATAGGTCATAACCTTAACTGGAATTTTTTGATCATCGTGCGAGCGACGAATCATATCGTATTGTTTTATTTGTACTATACGACTCTTTTCATCATAAGAATATACATTTTTTTCCAGCACTCGTTCTTCACCGTCTAAAATTACACCTATGTATGGTCGGCCCCTATGATCCAAAAGCATCTCTTTTTTTGAAATAAGTTTTAATGTAGAATCGGCAAGATACTCGTAATATTTAAAATTATCATCATCAAAAATATCAGTTAGTGTTTCTTCGATCACTCCGTTGGAATTATATATTGTAGATTTTGTACGCCGCCCCAAAATATCATATTCATAAGCCTTTGAGCCAATGGATTGGCCTAGTCGCCCTACCGATGTTTCATGGGTCAAGTGGTTATTCTCATTATGAAAATAAATAGATCGAAACATAACAGAAGGGTCAAAATATTCAGCCTTTTTATGGGGTATTTTTGATGAGCCCAATTCATAGGTTGTAATTTCAAGAATATAGTTATCATACAATTCTTTGTGATCAAGGACAGTTCCTGTGGAATCATAGTCGTAACTCTCGCCCCAAACCATTTTTCCCGCATCAGTTTTTAAAACCATCATTTCTGGATTAATTGCTTCAATTGGATTATACCGAATCCGCTTAACGAGTAATCCCTCATCATCATATTTTTGAAACTCTTTCCAATAAAGCGTATCCCCAGCACCAAAAAGTGTCGTGCTCATCCGTTTTCCGGCATGATCATTTTCAAAGCGGTAGGATAAAATCATCTCCTTATCATAACTCCGTTGGAGTTTGAGCCCCTCATCGGATCCAAGGACATAAACATATTTTTCACTTAAAGGCAAGGTGTGAGTATAAACGGTACTATCCACCATAAACCCATTTGTGTCATAGTGTATAACGATGGAATTTTTGAGTTCTTGTGTTTCAACGCCGAAGCTATTAAAAAGATGGAAAAATTTGATTTTAGTGGTTTCCCCAAACACACAAGAGACCAAGATAGGGCACAAGAGCCAAATAGAGCAATTTAGTGAAGTCCTCATCATCAAATTTTAGAGAGTGAAACGGGATAATTCAAATGGTCAATTTCGTTGTTTTTCCAGAGTTTATATTTTTAGTCTCAAAAATGTTTTATTCAATTATTTCTAAATGACAATTCAAAGATAACTAATATATCGGCCAATGCCTTAAGAACGCACGCAGTAGATTAAAGGTCATCTTTGTGATTTACATCCAATTTAGAAAATATCTGGTTACTCTGTTTAACTAGTATCATTTGCCCATATAAGCACCTGTTAGATAAATCGATTTCTCTATTGACTTAAAGTGTTACTTTTGCTTAAAATTAACGTAAGTCTACTAGGCTTACTCATGCGGAGTTCTAATTGAATAATTCATTTATCAAATGGTTGACGGCAACGTCTATCTGTTTTGGCACCAGTGTGTCTTTAAAAGACATCCATTACAGCATTAAGCAAAATGGTGTAATGGTGAGCCTTGATTATACTGGTACAATCAAAGATGATGATATTATTGCCTGGAAATCTGATAGAGGGTGGGTTTACCTAACTCTATTAGGCGTACGGGCCCCTCTCAATAAATTTCCACAACAAAAATATAAAAAGCCTGTTAAAAAGATTGTGATAGACGATTTCAATGAGTCTATTCAAGTTGCAATATTAATTAATAAACCCATTTTGGGATATGATATAATAAACTCAAAAACATCTGCAAGTACTGTTGTGTTCATACATACAGAAATGAAACGTTCTGATGTGACTAGTTTAAAGAGCTACATAAATGATAATGGGACATCCGTTTTTAATATAGCGCAATCTTCAGGATTCCCGCAATACAATACAAATTTTAAGAATGCTTTTGATCAGGCTCGATCTGAATTAGGTCCCAATTCAATTTTTGAATTCCACGGGGAATTGTACACAACAAATCACCCAGGAGAGATAAACTCCATGTTTAATCCCGGGCTTACGGTCTCTATTAAGAATGGAAATACTAAAAATGTAGACCTAAGGAAAACTGAATTATTAACTGATAATGATAGCCCTATTGAAGAGATCTACGTAGATATAACAAAAGATCAGGTCTTTGATAAAAAAATGGGAGTCAAAAATCCAGTACTGCATAAGCAGGACATACAAGAGGATAATCATTCATATACGAATATTGATAAAACACAACTATCAAACGAAGATAATCAACAGCTCAGCGTTATTCTTCCGGATTTTACAGAACAAGAGCCACATCAGAAAGAAATAGGGAAAACTACACGTGAACCAGAAGTCACCGTTGATGAGTTTTCAATGGAAATACAAAAGGAACCTAGAGAAAATAAAGGATGGTTTCGAAAACTTTTTTCAAAAACAAAAGACCGCAAACAACAGAAGCAAAAAAAAGAAATATTATCTAACGAATTGGCAATTGCGATTAATGATTTGGCAAGAGTGAAGAAAATAGAGGAAGATGGCGGGTGGTCCATGAGTGATTATTCACAATCTGATAGTGAAAAACCCAAGGTCCAGCTAGAACAAATTGTAATCCATGAACCGGAAGTTGTGGCTGATGTGCAAGAAGTAATGGATTATGAGTTATCAAGGACACAGGAACCAGACTTCAATAAGAACGATGGGTGGGCCATGAGCGATTATCCAAACTACGATAAGGCAAACTTCAATCGTCAAAATTCAGAAAAAGGAACCGATAATACAGTTGATTTTCCACTGCTCCCAAAACCTGAATCAATTTCTGTTAGTTCGAATGAGAATAAAGACTGGGATACGAATGTGTTTTTCGTTACACCTCTAAACCCATACGACGAGTCGCTAGTGGCGGATGTTATGCCCATCGAGGAGCCTATGGAAAGTGAATACAAAAACACTACAAAACTTTATCCTAGTCAAGTGAATATTCCACAATACTTAGCCAAAGAAATACCTGATTCTTCAGGTATTCGCGTTACAGCAAACAGAGAAGGAATTCCAATTTATATTGATGGAAAACTGGTGGGAGTAACACCACTCACAGGGCCGATTAAACTCTCTCCCGGTTGGCATCAAGTCAGTGGGCTTACTCCATTATACGCAAAGGTCCTTAATAGGTCCGGTATGGAATATGTAGATGACGATCCTATTCTACGAAATAATCAATTATTTGGATCCCGAACAGTTTACGTAGGTCCTAAAAATATTTCTGTCGTTAATCTCACATTCAATGATATTGGAGATCCCCCTAGCCATCCATTCTCATTGAAAGATTTACCCCAGAATATGGCCCAAACTGAAGGGGGCATGATGGTTGGGTTCCCGGTGATCATGGCTCTTTTTGGGTTCATCACTTGGGGTATGATCTAATTTCATCCCCCGTTTTAATAAATAATTATATTTAAATTTTACTGTGGAAATTAAAGATAAAATCCGATCTTTTATATTCTCGAATTTAGTTTCCACTGAACATCAAACCATTGGCATGGAAGAAGAATGTATTCTTTATACCAAAGAGAACCATCGACTTCCTGTGAATCCCGGTGATGAATTTTCCGCGACAGACCTTTTGGCTATTATGAATGAGAATGTAGGAAGAAATGGTGTTTATTCTCTCGAGCCTGGCGGACAACTTGAATGGTCCAGCCCGCCGTACCGGGATTTAAATACTTTATTCACTGCAATTGGCAAACACAAGCAAGCTTTAACAGAAGTTGTAAATGCCAATAATCTAAAGATCATCAATTATAGTGTGGAACCCAATTATGCCCCTGATGATATTGGCCTGATCAATCAACTAAAATATCAACTCATGAATGCTAATATGGAACAAAACGGCACCATGGGGAAATGGATGATGCGTAATACCACCAGCATCCAGATCAATTTTGACATTACTAGTGAAAGAAATCTAGAAGATATGACATTTGTTGCAGACTGCCTGCAACCGGTGTCTGCTTATCTTTTTGCAAACAGTCCTTTCCGAAATGGACAACCAACCGGATTAGAAAACACGCGTAGTGTAATTTGGGAGAATACAGATAATTCCCGTTGCCGGAACTTGATTAATCATGGTATAGAATCCCCAGAAAGAATGATAGATCAATATATAGATTACATAATGGGCGTTCCCGGTATTTTTGAATTGGACCATAACGGAATTATTGTGAGTACAAATCAGACTTTAGGCGAAAGACTTATTGGATTGGAAAAGTTGGGAAAACTTCGCACAGAAGATATTCAGGCCGCTTTGCACCAGATTTTTACCAATGTTCGTCTGAAAAATTTGCTGGAAGTTCGTGGTCCCGATCGTCCGCCCATGGGCTATGAAATGGCACCAGTGGCTTTTTGGACATCCATTCTTACGGTGGAATCTATCCGCGATGAATTACTATCTGTTGTGAAAAATTGGACAGTAGAAGATCGGCATAAATTCAATAAAGCATCTCTGATTTTGGATGATTCCCAAATTGGCCCGGATGGAAAAACATATAGTGAATGGAATCAATGGGTAGGTGATTTAGCGTTAGCAGGGCTGAAAGAACGGAGTCTTGACGAAGAAAAATTCTTTGACTCGTTTTTTGAAATTGTTATGGATAAAGGCCCCTTTGGGTTGCAGGCGCAATTCAAAGATTGAAATGGCAATAACAATGGACCAAAAAAAAAATCACAATTTCACATGGATCCCACTTTTTCTCATTGGCCTTAGTGCTGTTGTACTGGGATTAGGCTGGCTCATTCATCCAGAACCATGGATGCTGGACCAACCACCCAACGAAGTGTTGCTTCAAACGTCTTTCCATACTTTGTTTGCAGATGATATAAATGCTCATCTTCCGGATTATTTATTAGTTATTTATCGTTTTTTTGGGTGGTGGGTTATCTCTATTGGACTTTTGACTATGACTTACATCCAAGTCACAAAAATGGGAACAGCATTGGCCCGGAATTCAATCTTGGGTGTATTGCTAATTATATTGATTGGTGTTGCATACATGGTTTTCAATTTTATTCCTCTCTCACCCTTTAAGATAGCTCTATATTTGCAATCAGTCATGTGGCTCACCAGCGCTTATTTTTCTACACAGTTACAAGATTAGTTGTTTGGATTCTCCGTGCGCAGGCACATTTGAGTCCTTAATTTCAGTCCTTAGATTTTGATTGATTCTCTGGATGAACTCCTACTTTACATCTACACTTTTCAGAAAAACTCTGGCCGCCCTATCCGGATTATTTCTCACTTTATTTTTAATCGGACACTTGGTTGGGAATCTCCAGCTAATCATGCTTTCCGGTTCTGCCGCCCAAGAGAAATTCAATGAATATGCCCTTTTCATGACTACTAATCCGTTGGTGAAAATTTTATCCCTTCTTACATATACATCCATCATTCTGCATACAGTTTTGACAATCTTTCTTGCCATTCAATCCAAAAATGCCCGCCCTGTGGGTTATGCTGTCTCATCGGGAGCCGATAACAGTAGTTGGTCATCTAGGAATATGCCGTTATTGGGGGTGCTTGTTATGGTATTTATTGCGATTCATATGAAAAGTTTTTGGTATGAAATGCATTGGGGAGAAGTGGGAAATGACCCTTGGGGCAATCAGGATCTTTACACGGTTACTGTCACGGCATTTCGGGAAGTGTGGTATACTGCATTTTATGTGTTCAGCATGATAGTTCTCGGGTTCCATTTAAACCATGGTGTTGCATCAGCATTTCAAACGCTGGGGCTTAAAACAAAAAAGTATCTTTCTCCAATCGAGAAATTTGCCAGCGCATTTTCAATTCTTGTTCCGGTAGCATTTGCAAGTATTCCAATCATCCTTTATTTACAGAGCCTCTGATGTTGAAAAGCAGAATTCCAGACGGCCAGCTCATAGATAAATGGACGAATTATAAATCAAGAGTCCCATTGGTGAGTCCATCGAATAAACGTCGATTGGATGTCATTGTTATTGGAACCGGTCTCGCTGGTGCTTCCGCCGCATCATCAATGGCAGAAATGGGGTACAATGTAAAAACATTCTGTTTTCAAGACAGTCCTCGTCGCGCTCATTCAATTGCTGCGCAAGGCGGGATCAATGCCGCAAAAAATTATCAGAATGACGGTGATTCTATTTACCGTCTTTTTTATGATACTATCAAAGGTGGGGATTATCGTTCTAGAGAAGCCAACGTTTATCGGTTGGCAGAAGTGAGTGCAAATATTATTGACCAATGTGTCGCTCAGGGTGTGCCTTTTGCCCGGGAATATGGAGGTACATTAGATAATCGTTCTTTTGGCGGTGTCCAGGTATCCAGGACCTTCTACGCTCGAGGACAAACAGGACAACAGCTCTTACTTGGCGCATATAGTGCTTTAAGTCGACAGATCGCCAAGGGCAGTGTTACTATGTATAATAGACATGAAATGTTGGATATAGTAAAAATTGATGGCAAAGCCCGCGGTGTAATCGTCCGTAATTTGATGACTGGAGAATATGAACGCCATTTTGGTCATGCTGTTGTTTTGGCCACAGGGGGATATGGGAATGTTTTTTACCTTTCTACCAATGCCATGGGTAGCAATGTAACCGCAGCGTGGAAAGCCTATAAAAAAGGCGCTATGTTTGGAAATCCATGTTTCACACAGATTCACCCAACCTGCATTCCGGTGTCCGGAGACTATCAATCCAAATTAACACTTATGTCTGAATCTTTGCGGAACGATGGCCGAATATGGGTTCCCAAAAAGAAGGGGGATGATCGTCCTCCACAAGATATTCCGGAAGATGAACGTGATTATTATTTGGAACGACGTTATCC
>Ga0308019_10001186_pt1 | contig 16067 bp, 11 predicted proteins | sample Neamet284_FD_203135 | JGI IMG/M metagenome (GOLD analysis project Ga0308019, IMG submission 203135) | Marine microbial communities from water near the shore, Antarctic Ocean - #284 | ecosystem: Environmental > Aquatic > Marine > Unclassified | place: Southern Ocean | collected 2014-10-01 | reverse complement strand
GCAAATACAAACCATGCCCGACTTATATCTTCAGCATCTGCTCTTCTCGATGGTGAAGTCGGTGCTGTTGGCAGCCATGGCGGGCCAATCCCAGAAGGTTTTGTACTGAGAGAAGGACGAGGCGGCCCTGATGCAATCCTTTCGATGCTGACTGCTGCAGTAACAGAAGAGGTTACTGGACATTTACAAGCCGGTCAATCTGCCAATGCGGTATCTGTTCTTTTATCACGAGGTATTCCAGTAGGGATTTCAGCTCCAGAGGGCGATACTTTCGAAGAGGCCATGCTCAAATTCACCGATTCAAAATGGGTATTGAAACTTCACCGCCTCCCGGTTGGAAGCATTGTTTCTCGTGAATCAGGGACTCTTGATACTTTCAGCCTCGACATGTTCCATGAATTATTGGTGACGCTCCGTACTCGTTCCGAAAGCCGTAAGGCAAACCTCAAAGTCAAACTCAATGATTTATTTGGATTTGAAATGGGCATGGATATACTCCGGACAAGCAGAGCATCAGCGAAATTCTCAGAAACTGTCGAGGAAGTAGGTGACGGCATTGGTGGAGAGGCTACACAATCTTTGGCCATTGATTCAGGACTTCGTAGACGCTTGGAAGCAGCAGATCATCGTATCGATGAATTAGTCAAGGAGAAAGCAGCACTCTCGGGGCGACTTGAAGAATCTCAATCAGCAAAGAACGCAGCTCAAATTAGCGCCCGAGAAGCCAGTGAACTTCGAATGGACTCAATTACTAAAATAGAGAAAAACAACTTAAATCTCGATAAGATGCAACTTGATATTGCAGAATCACGTGCAACTTCTGAACAAGCAGAAAATCGAGCAGAACGATTAGTGAAGCGCGTCAATGAACTCGAGCATCAAGTGAGTGTTCGGGCTGCTGAACTTGCTAAAGCACTTGGAGATGCAACCTCAAGCGAAACATTACGCTCTGCAATTGAGGAATTGGCTTTGAAAGAATCGCAGTTGAATGCCGACTTACTCGTTGGAAGCGAGCGATTATCAACAATCCGTCAACAAGCGGATGACGATGAGCGAAGATTACGCGTTCTGCAAGAACAAGTCGAAGCAACCCGTGAACGTCACACACGTGTACAGGCAGAATCAATGCTGATGGAAGAAAAAATCCATACGCATACATCCGAATTAGAATCAATTGATGCAGAAGCAAAAGCTTCACGCCGACGTTCAGAAGAAGACCGTAATCGACTTGCTTCTGACGAGGCACGTCAAGCCCAAGTTCAGGCAGAACTTCGTGAATTAATGACTGAACGCAGACAAACTTTGCGTGAACTCGGCGATTTAGGTGCCCGGCGTGGTCATGCTGAGGCAGAATTAATTTCACTGGTTGAACGGGCTGAGGCACTTTCTCAAGCTCATGAAGAAGCACTTTCTGATATTCAAGAAGCAGAACGTCTCCGTGCTCGGCTGGCTGAAGAACCATTGGCTCAAGCCTTACTCGATGATACATCAACCTTCGAGGGTCTTGGTCCGGTCCTCGAACGACTTGAAAATGCCCGAGCACTTGGCTACTCGGTTACTCTTCTTGACCGGGCAGTTGAACGTGGTTTACAAGTGATTCAATCAACTGTCGATCATGTAGCCGCAACGCCCCGTCATCTTCTTTCAAGCGAAGTCATGACTTTACTCGAACGACAAGTACCCCAAACCGCAGGTGCTGTTCGTGGACTTGCTCGATGGTCTGTCCAACAAAGGCTCGAACATCAACTAGGAGATACAGTTGGTCATGTCGTGATTGACTTGGAACATTTATTGGAAGATTTCGACCGTTCAATTACGATGCTTCGACGTCTTCGCAATGTCCTTGAGCAACTAATACGTTTGGGCGCACCTCCGCAAGAAGTTGAAGCACTGCTCAATAATTGCACACGCCCTGAAGCACTTCCAAGTATTGCACAAGCCACTCGAAAATTGATTCAAGTTGCACTTGATGACATTTATCTCGAAGCAGATCAACGTGATGCTGGTGAAGCAATTGCCCTTGAAGAGACTGCCCGTGTATTGGAAGAATTGATCACTCAACTCGATGCTTCTGGCCTTGCAGATGGAGTTCCCCGTGGAATGCTTTGGGAATTCCAGCGTGACGGTTTGTTACCATATGAACGGAATTCGGTGCCCGATGCTCAGCGCACACCAGTTGAAGAAGAGATGCTCATCGACATGAAGTCCAGCCTTGCAGGACCAGTTCCCGTTTCCTTGGATGTTGTGAAGGAAGAAGTAATAATCGATGATGCAGGTTGGGAAAATATGCCTATTCCAATGGATGAAGGCGTTCACAATGAAGTCACGAACTCCCCCGTTGCAGATACCCCTCCATCGGTGATTTCTTCTCATGACCAAAGTGATGAACGTGCACAACTCGAATCGGAATTAGCACGTTTGGATGCTTCTTGGAATCATCGACAAGAACCTGCAGCAGAGCAAGCAGTAGATCCAGCTTTAGCGGCACTTGAAGCCCGGTTATCAGGTCTTGACTTCTGAGGTGGATAGATGTCGTCTGAAAAAAATACCTTTTTCTCTCGTGAAGAGGTGCAAGGAAGACGGTATCCATTATTTGTCGAACGTCTTCTTTTGATTTTGGTAGTTGTTGTAAGTTTTCTCCTTCATCCTAAAGTTCTCGAAAGTATTGATGGAGTGTTCGGGACGCTTGCAGCCTGGTGTGGATTGCCACTCTTTTTGCTCCTATGTTCCGAATTGATTGGACGTATGGTCCAAACAATGCACAAGGGCCAATAATTAAATCTCTACAACTTCTTTCCCTTCGGGAATTGCTTCTTGTGCTCGTCGAGCGTAAATCAATCCCCACATTCGTTCCCAAGGAACAAAGAACCTGAGCAATGCCATAATGCTCAAGAACATCGCAGCTGAAATAACCAATCCGTAGGTTAATGATAATTCGATTGATTCCGAAATTTGTCCTGCCCATTGACTTCCAGTTGAATCTTTGACAATACTCAAAAGAACACTATGGAATCCAAGTGCAACCATTGTAGCAATTCCGGTCAACCCAAGGAAACCAAAAGTGTGTTTGAGATGTGTATTGAGGACGTTATCCATCTGTCGGACATATTCAGGGTCTCGCTTACATGATTCAGGTAGGCGGTAAGCGTATTCTAAGTAGCGGATGACACCATAGGACGATTCTTGGAATACCATGATAAGAATTGCAATCATAATGAGGGAGAATTGTTCTGTAGTCACTAACATCAAACCGAAAATACCGATGGTAGGTTCACTGAATTGTGCACCGATAACGCTGACTGAGTCTCCATAATTCCCGAGTTGTCCATTGATGAGAGGAAATGCAAGGATTGCGTGGATTCCGAGGAATAAGAGAGTGAACCCAATAGCCCAAGCAATTGAACGTCGTGAAAGGCCCCAAATCCCACGAACACCCATAATGACTGGTAAGAGGTAGAGGAAGAGAATCATCAAAGACAAAATCATCAGTAAGGGCCATTCTAAGGTACTGAGTTCACTGGAGTTTGGTAAGCGTAAATCGAAATTAAACAGCATTCCCGTAAGCCATGAAAGCAAAAGTTGACCGACTAAAACGACGATGAGTGTGATGATGAAGCCTAACTTTACCCGCTGTTGAATCACCGATTTTTGGAATGCAAGTATTGCCATTCCACCACCAAGAGCCAAACCAAGAATCAACGGGATGAAGAAACGAGCCAATCCGGTACGTCCTTCACCAGTGAGCCAATCTCCAATAGGTAATTGATCTCCGATGAGTACTTCAATCGTATCGAAAAGTATGGTGTGATCGATGGACCCGACAACATAAGTCGATACAACTTCGAGATACATTCCAATGAGTGCCACAGTAGCAACCACTTGCAGAGAGATGATTTGCCATTGCTTTCGTAGCTTCTCTATATGGAGTGTGCGTGGATGAATCTCACCACTCATGGTGACATCTCCTTGAAGTCCAACCTCATCTGCCATTTCAGTACCCCCTCACTTGCATCAATGCTTGAGACAAATCCATGTCCGGCATCCAATCAATAACCAAGGCACCTGACCCAGCCAATGTCGTCAAACGGTTTTGGCGTTCGAGTTTGAGAACTTCATAGGACATGCGAGGAATACGGCTTACCAACCGTTCAAAGTCAATGCTTGAAGGCGAGAGAACGGTTACTTCGTGGCCACGTCCGACAAGGTCACGAACTGCGGCGGGTACCGTTCCATCACCTTCGCAAGAAGAGATGATGAAAACTGGACTGCCTCGACTAAAGCGGCCACTCAAAGAATTGGTTACCGCTTGCAGTGGCATTGCACCTTTGGGGGAAACCCCGGCAAGAGCACTGAGGATTTTGAAATACTGTTTGTCACCCGTATCAGGGGGGAGGTAGGAAAGGCTGTCATCAAATATCGCCAAGGATACTGAATCACGTCGCTTGAGGAAAAATGCTGCAAGGCTCGCTGCTGAGACGGTACCCATTTCGAGTGGATTCTTCAGCACCGTTCCGATTCGAGCAATGTCTCGACTGTCAAGGAGGATATACAGGTCAGTCACCGCATCACGGCATTTCTCGTTGACCATTAATTCGCCTGTTCTGGCATATGCTTTCCAGTTGATGTTCTTGAACGGGTCGCCAGGAACATATTCTCGTAGAGAGTAAAATTCTGAACCTTGGCCTGGTATTCGTAAGGTTGTAGCTCCGGTATACATCTTTGCTGTTCGAGAGCGAAGGAAGGCCTCCTCAACTTCTTTGATTTGTGGGAAAATGACGATATCACTGTGATGGTCAACATACATTTCATCAACACTAAGGTTGAATGTGTTTCGCGAACGAAGTGAGACTGGACCAATGGAATAGTGCCCTCTTAATGGACAACGGAGGACATATCGAATCCGTGCACTTTCACCAGGGCGTAGATTCAAACGCATTTGATTGAGCCCGCTGCGTAGTTTCATTTCATGCGGGATATTGTCGTAGACTTCCAATAATTGCGTATTTCTATTGGAACGGTTGGTGACCAAAAGTTCAACATACAAATCATCGCCTTTGTAGAGATTATCTGCTGAAAGGGTGCGTTGAACTTCGACATCACCGTGGCCGGAGATCCATGAATTGACGACGATGAATGCAATGAATGTGAGTCCTAGAATAATCATTTGCAGATTTGCAATCATCATGCCGATAAGAATCAGCGCAATACCGCCAGTAAACGTAAATGAAGCCTTACGTGTCCACATAGTCTTCCACCTCAGATGCGTCCCCACGCTTTGATTCGTTTGACGACTGCGACCGTCTGCTCAAGTGAATATTTGGTTGGCTCAATGGCAAACTTCGCCAACACGGGGTCGTTGATGAGCGATACGAGTTCTCGTGCAGGCATCGCATGGAACTCTTCACGGCTCAAGCCATTTTGATTTCTAACCTTAGAAAGAAACACTTGTCGGATTTTATCAGTTTTAGCATAGTATGTGTACCGATTTGCATCTCCGAATCCATAGTAAATAATGCTGAAAACGTGGCGCCATGGTTCAGGGTCTCGCTTCTTGATAAGAACAGCTTCAAAGGCAATGAAGAGTAGGAGGAAGAGCAACAACATTGCCAAACCTTCGCCGGTAAAATAGACCAAAAGGAAGTATACAGTGTTGTAAGAATCTGCCAATAAGGCATTTTGAGGGTGGCGGGATTCATCAAAAATCACCATTGCGTTTTCTGCAGGTTGCCCCTCTTCGCCAATATTCGTCGACATCAGTGCTTCAGCGATAAAATCCATTGCCCACTTTCGATTATCATTTTCAGGGATACATTTCTCATTACTGGTTACGCATTCATTGGTTCCATACAATGGGTTGTTTGGATCGTTGAAATTTTCATAATCATAAATTGCGTTAATGAGTGCTGAGCCATCGGCCATGAATACAATACGCCCGCCGTCATCAGGGTCACACGATTTTTTTGCACATGCTTCAATGCTCAAATTGAATTGACCCCATAAATCTGGAGTTTCAGAAGTTTGTTCATCCCCAACCCAAATCTCGCCATCGCCGTTGACATCGACTGTGGCTTCGTTACTCGTTACTGCCCGAATCGAGACTTCAGGGAGTGCACCGTCTACACCAGGAATGAGTTCCAAGGCGGTGATGTTGTTGAGTAGTAATTGGTAGGTGGCGTTGTATTGAATTTCACCACTTACCCAGTGCTGTGAGCATAAACCAGCATCCTCGAGAGCCATGGTTTGACCGTTTAACAAACTGCAGGGATGAGCGCCTTCACCACTCAGTCCACTCCATCGTTCATGAACAGATATGGTTTCAGGGTCGACGCTGCTTCCGTTCATGCCACAAGGGGTGGCTTGAATACACATCCAAATATAGTTGTAATCGAGTTCTTCGACATAGGTGGTATCGTAGAGTTGGTAGCCAGTGTATCGCACGCCATAGGCTTGAGCAATACTTCCTGCAAATCCATAATCATCAAGAATCAATGCAGTTCCCCCAGCATCAACAAATTCGACGATGGCATCTATTTCTGAAGGGGAGTAACCGTCTTCAGATGCGATTGTAATGAATCCATCACTGTCAAATTGGGGTAGAGAAAGCGTATCTCGTTCTACACCAGCAAGAATGTAAGTTGTGTTTCGGGGGTCTTCGATATCAGCCAGTAAGAGCGGACTACTCACCAATGAACTCGTTTGAATTCCCATGTCTTTGATGTCTTGTCGAAATGCTGACATGTCATTCCAATCATCATCATAAGCAGATAATTGGTTGGTGTTGGAGAGATTAACAAAATTGAGCAAGATACTCATTAACAAAAGGAACATTACGAGCCAAAATGCGGCTTGTAGGCCGATTCGTCGGTAATTAAGATTCGAGTTGTCGAGCATGAGGTCACCTACTAGAGCACTGTTCCGACATACCCACGTGTTCCATTGGGTTTAGAAGGTTGTTATTATGTGGAAGGCAAATGCTCATCGGAAGCGAAAATATTTTGAAGATAAATAATGCATTTTAGCGTTTTAAATGAACTTTTGAAGCAATACGGGCAACCTCGTCGACTGGAATTTCCATCAATCCCTCAGTCATCTCCCAAGGGAGCGCACTGGGGTCAAGGTTTTCCTCGATCTTGACTCGAATTCCAGAGATTGAACCTGATTGTTTGTCAAAGACAATATCTCGAAGAGTTCCAAGAAGTTGGCTATGCGAATCAATGACTTCTCTGCCAATAACTTCACGTGCAAAGACAGCCATACGATTCACCCCTCAGTTACAAGACAACCACGCCGATGCAGCACATCAATGCGTCGATTCAAGGAATCACCTCACATCGATTCCATTCCGAATCCAGTGTCACGATTACGTTTGATATTTGTGAGGCCAGATGTCAGCATCGTTTCCATCTTCTGATAGTACGCAAGCATTTCAGGGGTCACAGTTGGGCGAACACGCTTGATAGCTTCTTCGAAATGGGCCTTTGTGACCTTTTTCTTATTTGCACGCATACAGATAAGCGCTGCTTCCCGGCATACAGATTCGATATCAGCACCGGTGAACCCGTCGAGTCCTCCGATGATATCTTTAAGCGAGAATTTTGATAACGGCATACCTTGGCTGTGAATGTTGAAAATTGTTTCTCGTGCACCAGCATCTGGTGGAGGGACGTGAAGAACACGTTCAAACCTGCCACTGCGCATGAGAGCAGGGTCCAGCATTTCAGGACGGTTTGTTGCTGCGATGACGATGACGCCTTCGAGCGAATCGACACCATCCATACTGGCGAGTAATTGGTTGACGACGCGGTTACTCACATCACTGCCTTCGGTTCCTGATGAAGATCGTCGGCTGGCAATAGATTCAAATTCATCCAAGAAGATAATTGCAGGTGCAGATTGCTTTGCCTTCTTGAAAATTTCACGCACAGCACGTTCGGATTCACCAACCCACTTGGAAATCATTTCAGGACCTTTGATACTGATGAAATTGGCCTGCGCTTCGTTGGCAATTGCTTTGGCAAGCAAAGTTTTACCGGTTCCTGGTGCACCGAACAGAACGATTCCTCGCGGAGGCTTTATGCCAAAGTGTTTGAATAATTCGGGCTTGGTAAGCGGCCATTCAACCGATTCCTTTAGGCGATCTTTGACTTCTTCTAAGCCACCGACTTCTCCCCAAGTTACTTTAGGAATTTCAACATAGATTTCTCTTAATGCTGAAGGTTCAATATCCTTAATCGCTTCTCGGAAATCATCCATGCGAACTTCCATTTTTTCGAGGACTTCAGGAGGTATTGTATCCTCTTCCAAATCCATTTCAGGGAGGTAACGTCGCAAAGCCTTCATTGCCGATTCACGAGCGAGAGCTGCCAAATCAGCCCCGACAAACCCATAGGTATTATCGAGGACCCATTCGAGTTCAAAGTCATCAGAAATAGGCATTTGGCGGGTGTGAACATCCATGATTTCGCTGCGACCTTCTCTATCAGGGACGCCGATTTCGATTTCACGGTCAAAACGGCCAGGTCGGCGCAGAGCAGGGTCGAGGGCATCTCGACGGTTGGTTGCACCGATGACCACGACATTGTCTCGCCCTTCCATACCGTCCATGAGTGTTAGCATTTGAGCGACAACTCGTCGTTCAACCTCTCCACTCACTTCTTCTCGCTTTGGGCAAATGGAATCAATTTCATCTATGAAAATGATTGCTGGAGCATTTTCAGCCGCTTCATCAAAAATCTCGCGAAGTTGTTTTTCAGACTCACCGTAATACTTAGAGATAATTTCCGGGCCGTTAATACTCTTGAAATGAGCGTTAACCTCAGTGGCTACCGCCTTGGCGATCATTGTCTTGCCTGTTCCGGGCGGGCCGTGAAGAAGTACTCCCTTTGGCGGGTCAATACCAAGCCGGCGGAATAATTCAGGATGCTTGAGTGGAAGTTCGATCATTTCACGTACTTTTTGCAATTGTTGTCCGATTCCACCAATGTCTTCGTAAGTAATACCCTCAGATTGGCCAACATCAACATCGTCAATGGCTTCATCTTTGATGACAATGTCGGTATCATTGGTGACCTTTACAATTCCTTTCGGAGTCGTTTGAAGCACAGCAAACGGTAAAGCTTCTGCGAACAATGTCATTCCAGGAATAAAGATTCGGTCACCTTGGACGACGGGTCGCTTGGATAAACCCCGGCGAGCAAAACCTTCGATGCCCGGGCCGAACTTGACTTTCTGTTTATTGGCCATGACTGGAGAAAGAATGAGTTTGGTGCATTCCTTTGCCTCAACTTTACTCACGGTAACTCGGTCGCCGAGACTCACGCCAGCATTCTTGCGAATAATACCGTCAACGCGAATAATTTCCATCTTTGCGTCTTCTGGTCGGCTGCGCCAATAAATAGCAGCAGTTGAGCGCTTTTCACCTTTGATTTCAACGATGTCACCAGGTTTCAAACCGAGATCATTTTCTCCTGAAATACGGGCTCTTCCATGTCCCACATCGGACGGAATTGCTTTGGATACACGCAACGACATTGTTTTCTCATCTTTCGCCATATTTTCACTTCTCTAGTTGAACCGTCGAGCCTATTTAATGGTGGCCTGACCGCCTCTTCTCTGTTCGTTTCCGCCGACCCCCTTTTAACCTTAAGATGAGATTTCATGGATTATTCTGAGAATTTTTTCGTTCGAAAGTGTCCATCAATTTCAAGAGGGGCGTTCCGTTGGGCATGTCATGGTTCATGTTCTTGAAACAGGTCTCGAATTCCTTGCTGCTGAAAATCCAAACGGAAAACCCTCCGTCAAAGGATACAATATCATCAACGGTCAACTGAGTTTAGCAAGTGACGGTGTTACTTTTACGTCGATTAATCCTGCCATCCTCAACGACACACTTGGAGAATTCCCCCTCTCGACCAAAGCAGATGTTAACGCCGCTTTGGACGCTGCACATGCCGCTTTCCCCGCTTGGGCCGCAACACCTGCGCCAACTCGCGGTCAAATCATTGGAAACATGGGCCGTTTGCTGATGGAACACAAAGATGCCATTGTAGCACTTGAGACACGAGAAATTGGTAAGACACTGAAAGAATCAGCTGGTTCGGTCCAAGAAGCGATTGATACCTGTTTATTCTTCCAATCCGAAGGACGCCGTCTTTACGGTCAAACGGTTAATTCAGAATTGCCTGATAAGGAATTATTCACCTACCGCCGCCCACTCGGAGTTTGTGGAATTATCAATGCATGCAACTTCCCTGCAGCAGTACCTTTCTGGAAAATGATCCCAGCGATTATGTGTGGAAACACATGTGTGTGGAAGAGTCCACAAGATGCACCTCTTCTCTCCTTTGCTCTTGCCCGTATTATGCATGAATCTGGGTTGCCAGATGGTGTCATTAATTTGGTTCACGGCAAAGGCAGCGGTGCAGGTCAATTCTTAGTCGATGCAGTCGATGAAGGGCGAGTCAACAAGATTTCATTCACTGGTTCAACCGCAGTCGGAAAGATGATCGGTGAAGTCTGCGGACGAAACTTGGTTTCGTGCTCACTCGAACTCGGTGGCAAGAATCCATTGGTCGTCATGCCAAGTGCCGACCTTGATAACGCGGTAGAAGGCGCCTATTGGGGTGCTTTTGGAACTGCAGGACAACGTTGCACTTCACTCGGTAATTTGATTCTCCACAAGGATATCTATGATGAGTTCATGACCAAGTTCATGGCGAAAGTGGAATCAACAACCATTGGCGATTCTCTTGCACACGATGGTGTATTGTATGGCCCAATGTTATCAGAGAAGTACGCAAAAGATTTCCTCAAAGGCGTTGAAATGTGTAACGCATCAGGCGCAAAACAAATTTTCGGCAAAGGTCGAATCACCAGTGACAACCAACCTGCAAACTTCCTCGGAACTGCTGAGGACGGCGTTTTCATGTGGCCTCACGTATTCACCGAAGTCACCGAAGGCATGGAATGTTTCAACGAAGAGGTCTTTGGCCCAGCTGTGACCATCTGCAAGGCAAATGATTTCGACCACGCACTTCACTTGGCCAACGCAAGCCCATACGGTTTGTCGTCTGCAATCTACACCAACGACCGATTGGAGGCTTACCGCTACAAAACCGGTATCAAGGCTGGAATGACTGGAATCAATAATTCTACAACTGGTGCAGAAGCACATTTGCCGTTTGGTGGTGTCAAAGGTTCAGGAAACGGAACTCGAGAATCTGGAATTTGGGTAATTGAGGCGTATTCCTATTGGCATGCTGTCAACGATGAACTCTCCGGAAAACTCCAACTTGCTCAAATGGATGTTGAAGATGTCGAGATGGTAGAAACCGAAGTTGATTGGACTCAATTGGCTTGATGTGCTTTCTTCTTTACTTCGTCTACAGATCACACTTCAAAGGTGAATAGACTCCGATGCGATGCATTGGAATCTTAGAAATGTCGTCTACCTTCCTTGTGAGTGATGAATCCGAACTGATTTTCATCGAGCGTGTTAAACTCGCGTATCTTGAATGTGAACACATCGCTCGTAGAGAATCTTCATCCTTTTTCCGTTCATTCCGAGTGAACTTCAGCCACTGAATTGTTTTAGGGAAATACTCAAGAAGTTGAGAATTTGTCCATGGTACTGTGTATAGATTCGCAAAAAGACGCTGAAAAGTGATCAATCATTCCACTTGCCCAAGGCATCGCGAAGAGCCGGCTCAAGTGTGGTATGCTGAAATTCATAGCCGCTCTCCAGCAATCGGTTTGGAAGTACTTTGGAACTATCAGTGGCAAGTGTCACACCCATCTTACCGAGTAACAACCAGATTCCAAACGTTGGGACGGGAATGAATGAAGGCCTCCACAACACCTTGCCTAAGGTTTTGGCAAATATCTTTTGTCGAACTGGCGTTGGTGAACTAAAATTGTAGACTCCATTGCATTTTTTTGTCATCATGACATGATTAATTCCGTAAACTTGGTCATCCATTGACATCCATGAATACCATTGCTTACCCCAACCGATTGGCCCACCTGCACCCAACTGGGCAGGAAGCAGCATTTTTTTCAGTGCCCCACCAGTAGCATCCAGAACAAGACTTGTGCGACAGTGAATCGTACGAATCCCTGCGTCACGAGCAGGTTGTGCCGATTGTTCCCAAGCATCACACAATTCCGGAAGGAAACCTTCACCCCGAGGAGATTCTTCTGTGAGTTCTTCATCCCCCCGGTTTCCGTAGAAACCAATGGCGCTTGAAACGATGAATACTTCTGGTTTCTTTTCCAGCTGAGCAAGGGTGTTGGCCAAGAGTTCTGTACTCTGTGTTCGGCTTTCGCGCAGGAGTTCCATTCGTTTCTTTGTCCAACGTTTGTCACCTATCCCCGCTCCACCGAGATGAATGACTGCATCAAAATCTTCGAGGTCTTGTGGATTGATCTTACCTTCACTCGGCTGCCATTGAATTTGATTCTTACCTGGTGTGCCACGAACTAAGCGCCAGACCTCGTGGTCAGCAGTATCAAAAAAAGCAATCAGTTGACGGCCAATAAGACCAGATGAACCTGCGATGAGGATACGCTTACGGTCTAAGTGTGCGAAATCCTTGTAGCGCTTGGTATCTTTTGCGAGACGGATTTCGCGTGCACGAAACATTCGTATTAGCCGACGTTTGATATTTCCTCCACCAAAGACCCGTCCTAAAACCCCCATCGGGAGAGTGTATTGGACATGATCATCAATTCGACATGTACCGTCTTCAGTTTCGACAAAAGAGTGAACATGATGCCATGTCTTGAACGGTCCACTGACCATCGTATCTTCGAAGGCATGAGGTGGATTGTAGCCTGAATGTTCGGCGACCCATTTCATTTTAATTGGGCCCATTGGGAATTTGAAAGTGAGTCGCGAACCGTTTTCAAGCGAGGAGTTTTCTCCAACCTGTTCTGCAGTTTCCCATGGTGGCATCAATCGCCGAAAAGCACCTTTCCGCTCATGCCAAGCAAATGTTTCTTCTACATTGGTAACAACTTTGGTCGTGTGGTTATATTCCATGGATTCACCTCATTATCGAAATTCTTGTATGCACGGTTTAAGGTCTCTCCTCAAAGAAGCCGGTATCGATGTTCATGTCTTAGAAAGAGAGCATCGTATTGAGGGAGAATGGTAACCGAAATGGTGGATGGTAGATGAAAATGGTGAATGGTAACCGAAAAGGGAGATGATTTCATCGAATGTGGAATCATATGCAGCATGGGAGTGTAGAAGGGGTGTTTCTTTCTGCAGAACAAACTTTTCAACAGGTGCTTGAGGCACTCCAACAAGATGATGATTGAACCGAGATGTTCGTTCGAGGGGCGATTTTAGACCCGCTTCTTGAACTTCTTTGACCGATGATGAAAAGAAGTCAACTCCCTTCGTCAGTCCATGGCGCAGGAGGTGAGGATGCTTGGAACTGGAAATGCTTTCATGCCGTATGGTCGATATCATTCCTTTGCAATGATTGATGGTAAACATATTATCGATTGCCCACCTACTGCAATGGCGAGTTTACGTCGGGCAGAAATCCCTCTGAGTGACATTGAGACTATTTTCATAACGCATATACATGGGGACCATGTTTTTGGTTTTCCATTCTTCTTACTTGAACGACGTTATATTTCAGACCGAGAAATGCAACAACCTTTGACGGTGGTTGCTTCAGAAGGTGTCAAAGAACATTTGTGGCATTTATGTGAATTGGCTTATCCTAATAGTCTTGAGGAAATCTTCGCCACAGTGGAATGGAGAACAGAATTAGAGGGAACCCTCACCTCAGGTTTGACTTGGAAACGATTCCGTGTTCACCACGACGAATCGGTCGACCCGTATGGCTACCATTTCAATGCAGGTCAATTTGGTAGTTTTGTCCACAGTGGAGATTCTGGCCCTTGTGACACTTTACATAATGAAATTCTCTTGACTAACATGGCAATTCTCGAAATGGGTTTGCCTGAATGGGTTGATTCTGACCATCATCACAAACCATCTGATATTCAATTGCTTGCTGAACGGGCTGAACACGTATCTCTCATCATCACTCACACGTTTGTTGATCAACCTGGTTTTAGTTCGAATCCAACGGTCACCGATGTCTATCCAGTTCATCCAAAAAACGTCCATCATGCTGAAGACGGCCTTCGGTTAATTCTTGGACCTCAAGGCTGGGTATTCCAACTCGAAATCTAGGCTGAGATTATCTCAGGGGAAAGAGCCGGAATACTACAAGAGTTTATGTTATTTTTACAAGAAACTGCATTTAAAATCCGACCCTTTATAATGTATAAAAAATTTATTCAATTGAATCAAAACCTTGTCGCCATCTGCCCCCGACGGTCATACTTATGAGGGGGACTCGGACTAACGCACATTATCGCGCAATGTCGAATCTGCATCTATTCGATATCGCAATTAAGAAAGAGGCTACCGACATGAAGAGAAACATTTTCGACGATTTTCTTTCTCGTCAAACTCTGTTCATTAACAAGGAAATCCTTCGTCATGATTACTTGCCTCAACACCTCCCTCACCGAGAAAAAGAAATCGAAGCGATTGCCTTCAACTTGGTCGAAGCATTGAATGGTCAAATCCCATCAAACATGACCTTGTATGGTGTGACCGGTGCTGGAAAAACAGCCGTGACACAATATGTCTGTAATCAACTCGAAGAGAAGGGTGCCGAAAAGAATCGGCATGTCCGTTCCATTATGGTGAATTGCCGACAAATTGACACTCAATATCGGGTGTTGAGCCATCTTGGCAATTCGTTGCGTGAAGAACATGAACTCGATGAAATTCCTTTTACTGGCTGGCCAACAGACCGAGTGTTTGGTGAACTTGTTCGTCGCATGGACCAAAAAGGTGGGGTTTATATTATCGTTCTCGATGAAATCGACCATTTAGTCAGAAAAGCAGGCGATGACCTCCTCTATAATTTGACAAGCCTCAACGGATCACTCAAATCTGCTCGAACCTGCGTGATTGGAATTTCCAATGACCTCAAGTTCACTGATTTCCTCGACCCTCGGGTTCGTTCGAGGCTTGGACAATTAGATATCGTGTTCAATCCATATGATGCTGAGCAACTTCAAGATATTTTGCGACAACGTTCTGAAGGTTCGTTGAAAGATGAAGTTCTCGATGATGGTGTCATCGCATTGTGTGCAGCTCTGGCTGCCCAAGAACATGGTGACGCTCGTTGTGCGCTTGATCTCCTTCGAGTTTCAACGGAAAAAGCCGAGCAAAATGGTGACTCAACAGTTGCTCAACGCCACGTTCGAATGGCACAACACCAAATCGAGCGAGACCAAATGATACCCGTCATTTCATCTTTGCCAAGTCAACAAAAACTCATTCTTGCTTCTGTTCTTTTGAATGAAAAGAACGGTCTTCGTAATATTCAAACTGGTGAAGTATACGAAGTCTATCAACAAGCTTGCCGTTACATTGGGCATAATGCGTTAACTCAACGCCGAGTGTCAGGATTAATTTCCAACCTCGATATGCTTGGTCTCATTACTGCACGAACAATCAGCAAAGGGCGATATGGTCGAACAAAGCAGATTAATTCCTGCATTCCACAAAATGTTGATGCTGAATCAATTATGACAGAATCTGAACCCGAAATGGAAGAAGTATTTACTCGACCTTATCGACATCAAACACGACTTTGAGACGTGAGATTGGGAAAAAGGACAAACCTTGATGCTTCGGTGTTCTTATATCCAAAAGGCAGGTGGACGAGTTCATGAGCACAGAAGAGAGCGACCCTTCCAACAGTGTAGTTTCGATACTATTGAATCCTTCTCGGACTATGGCGAACTGGTATGTTAGCCTTGGAGTGCTCGGAATATTCCTTGCAATCCTCAATATCTTTGGCTATATCCATCACAACTATCATGTTTCGTGGGGTGGTTTATTGACCTTCCAAGCAACGAATCCGGCTTTCGAGGTTCTTGGTGAAGGAGCAGGTCCTAAGTTTGTAATTTCAGATGTTGTTTTCATCGGTCTATGTGGCGCGGTTTCTGGTATTGGATTCCGAGCA
>Ga0308019_10001181_pt1 | contig 16109 bp, 13 predicted proteins | sample Neamet284_FD_203135 | JGI IMG/M metagenome (GOLD analysis project Ga0308019, IMG submission 203135) | Marine microbial communities from water near the shore, Antarctic Ocean - #284 | ecosystem: Environmental > Aquatic > Marine > Unclassified | place: Southern Ocean | collected 2014-10-01 | reverse complement strand
TTTTTTTATATCAATGCCTAAGTTATCAAGGTCATTAGAAAGAATTTCAGATTCTGGTGACGAATATAAATCTGTTAGATCCCATCTTGGTAAATCACCAATATTTTTTATATTTTCACTATTACTCATAACTTAACCCCATTAAATAAATTAAATTAAATTAATCTAATATAAATTATATGATTACGATATAGAATAGTTCAATACATAATAAAAAATTAAATATAACTATCAGAGGATCTAAATGGAAAATAATTTAATCATTATAGACGACAATAATCAAGATCCTAAGGCAGCGCAAAATTACCGAGTAATCTGGATGACAAAAAATGAAGCCATTAATTATTCTAACAAAATTCAAAATACTGGTGATCTTTACTTTGACGCAACAGAAGGGATAAAATTTTTAAATAAAAAAGGTGAATTTAGAAAGTTAAAAGAATTAAATTCTATAATTGCAAGAGAGGTAATTAAATTTTGTAATGGTAATATCACCAAAGCTTCAAAAAAACTATCTATAAGCCGTTCTAAAATATACAGACTAATAAAATAAAAAGTTTAATGATTATTTTTGATATTTATCTTTCCATTCTGAATACGGCATATCATAAATAAATTCTCTTGCTTTTTCTCTATTCATAGATACTTCCATTTTATTTGATTCTTCTTCATACCAGTTCGATAAGCAATTCCTACAAAAACCAGCAAGATTCATTAAATCAATATTTTGAACATCATTCCGTTCCCTTAAATGGTTAAGCAATCTTCTAAATACTAAAGCTTCAATCTCTGTCGATTTTTCCATATTCAAAATCTCCTCATTTTATTGCCCCGCATACTTCTTAATAAAATTTAAACTATCCAAATTCAATAATCTAGATATAATTTTATTTAAATAGGAAGCCCATTTATATTGGTCTGCATCATTTATTATCAAATCCTGTCTAATCTCAATCAAAACATGAGGTATGCCATTTAAACTAGCATGCTTATACAATGTATCACCCTTAAGACTTCCAGAATAGGGTTCGTTTTTACCTACAACATATTTATCTTCAGACTCTAACAAATCAATTAACGGGTTTGAAAATCTTGTGTCTTTATCCCATAGTATAGATATATGCCAAGGCCTCTCTATTCCCCTAAACATTGGCGTAAATGAATGCAACGATATAATTAGAGGTGTGAGATTTTTTGACAATAATTCATCAATTTTTTTCTTTATAGACTCATGGTAAGGTTTGTAAAAATTATTAATCCTCGCTAAACATTCGTTGTTATCTATATTTAAATTACCAGGTATAATATAATTATCAGATATCTTCATTATAAGAGTAGGGTCGTTCAATGCTCTGTTAGGATCTATTAATAGTCTTGAAAAATTACTTAAAATAGCATTTGATTTCAGCAAATCAGCCAAATTAACAGTTATCCCCTTAACGCCAATATCATAAACTATGTGACGACCTAGCTGTTCATCGGAAATATTGAGATTGTTATAAATATCAGGGATATAGCTCGAAGCGTGATCACAAAGTAACAAAACTCTACTATCACAACATTCAATAATTTTAAATGGCTGATAGTTTAAATTTTTATTATGAGACATTGTATAAGAAGTATTAAATGATTAACCTTGTCTTGCTTTAAATCTTCTATTAACTTTATTTATCACAAACAAACGACCCCGACGTCTAACAATTTTGTTGTCGCGATGTCTACCTTTAAGGGATTTAAGAGAATTACGTACTTTCATGTTTCAATTCATTTCTAAAAAATAATATTATATTAATTTCCCGATTATTATTGATACTATTCGTATCTGTCAAGAAAGACTTATGTTTTTATATAAATCTATCTAGCTAAATTTGTTTTTCCCATTAAAAATTTATCAACGGAACGAGCAGATTGTCGACCTTCACGTATGGCCCAAACGACCAAGGACTGTCCTCTTCGCATATCGCCCGCAGCAAAAAACTTTTCGATATTAGTTGAATATTTTTCTGTATCTGCAAGAATATTTCCTCGTGAATCTTTTTCTATACCTAGGGTATCTATAATACCAGTATGAACTGGATGCACAAAACCCATCGCAAGCAAAGCCAAATCTGCTTTGATTTCAAATTCACTTCCTTGTATTTTTTTCATTTTATCATCAACTCTTATGCATTTAAGTGCCCTTAATGAACCCTTGGTACCCAGAAATTCTTCAGTCATAATAGAAAATTCTCTACCAGCCCCTTCTGCTTGACTTGAAGATGTTCTAAATTTTAAAGGCCAATTAGGCCAGGTAGATAACTTATCTTCTTTCTCTGGTGGAATCGGCATTATCTCTAATTGTGTAACAGATAATGCACCTTGTCTAAAAGATGTTCCTATGCAGTCTGAACCGGTATCTCCTCCTCCAATAACAACGACATTTTTACCGGCAGCTGTAACCATACCACTCTTATCAACTTCTTCATTACCAACAACTCTATTTTGATTGGGAAGAAAGTCCATAGCAAAGTGGACCCCGTTCAATTCCCGGCCTGGTATTGGTAGATCACGAGATGACTCAGATCCGCCAGCAAGCACTATAGCATCATAATTATCTATTAGTTGATCAATAGATTCTTTGCTTTCAATCTTCACTCCATAGTGAAATTTAACGCCCTCTTCTTCCATTTGATGAACACGCCTTTCAATTAAATACTTTTCCATCTTAAAGTCAGGAATTCCGTACCTCATTAAACCACCGGCCTTATTATTTTTTTCATAAACCTCAACTGAATGACCTTGTCTTGCCAATTGTTGGGCACAAGCTAATCCAGCAGGACCAGAGCCAACAATTGCTATTGATTTTCCAGTCTTAGTTTTGCTTATTTTGGGGGTTATCCAATTCTCTTGCCATCCTTTATCTATAATTGCGCATTCAATTGTTTTTATAGTAACGGGCTCATCAGACAAATTTAAAGTACAAGCTGATTCGCATGGTGCAGGACAAATTCTTCCTGTAAATTCAGGAAAATTATTTGTTGAATGTAAATTATCAAGCGCATTTCTCCAATCACCTTTATAAACAAGGTCATTCCAATCGGGTATTTGATTGTTCACAGGACATCCTGTATGGCAGAATGGTATTCCACAATCCATACAACGTGCAGCTTGATCTTTTGTTTGAGATTCACCTAATGGAATAAGAAATTCATTATAATTTCTAATCCTATCTGATGCAGGTTTGTATTTCCTATCATGTCTGTCTATCTCTAAAAACCCTGTTACTTTTCCCATTTCCTAGGCTCCTGCATATGTTTTTATAGTATTATCAGTTAACTCCATCTCTTTAAGAGCTCTTCGATAATCTACTGGCATTACTTTTACAAATTTTGGAAGAAATTCGTCCCAATTTTCTAAAATTAATTTTGCACGACTCGATTCTGTATAAACACTATGATTTAATACCAATTTATAAATTCTTTCAGCATCAAATTTAGTCATCGATTGTAATATATCAACTCTACCATGGCTTTCAAGATCACCACCTTGGTGATGAAGTCTTTCTAACAAATCATCTTCTGCTGAAATAGGCTCGAGTTCTACCATGGATAAATTACATCTATCATTAAAATCACCAATTTCATCTAATACATAAGCTACGCCACCTGACATCCCCGCAGCAAAATTTCTTCCCGTTTCACCTAAGATCACAACTACTCCTCCTGTCATATATTCGCATCCGTGATCACCAGTTCCTTCAACTACCGCTATTGCCCCAGAATTACGAACTGCAAATCTTTCACCAGCCATTCCTCTAAAATAACATTCTCCTGCAATGGCTCCATACAATACTGTGTTTCCAACTATCATGCTCGTATTTGGGTCAATCTTTGAAATACTATTTGGATAGATTATTAACTTACCACCCGAGAGACCTTTAGCAACGTAATCATTAGCTTCGCCCTCTAATTCTAAAGTGATACCTTTTGCGGCAAAAGCTCCGAAACTTTGGCCCGCTGTACCTTTTAGTTTTATATGTATCGTGTCTTCTGGAAGTCCTTGATGGCCATATTTTCTAGCAATATGACTTGATAGTATTGTTCCTATTGTTCTATTTGTATTTTTTATTGTTCTTTCAATATAAACACATTCTCCGTTATCAATTGCTTTTCTTGATAATTTAACAAAATCTTGGTCTAAGACTTCCTCTATATTATGATTTTGCTGCTCTGATTTATATATAGTAAGATTATCCGCAGATTTAGGTTTATAAAATAATTTCCCTACATCTAATCCCTCTGCCTTCCAATGTTTAATAACAGATTTTTTATCAAGCATTTGGCTTTGCCCTATCATGTCATTAAATTTTCTAAAACCCATAGAAGCCATATATTTTCTTACTTCTTCAGCTACAAAAAAGAAATAATTTATTACGTTCTCAGGTGTTCCTATAAATTTCTTTCTAAGTTCAGGGTCCTGGGTAGCAATGCCAACTGGACATGTATTTAAATGACACTTTCTCATCATTATACACCCAGAAGCAATTAAAGGTGCTGTAGAAAATCCAAACTCATCTGCACCAAGTAAAGCGCCAACAATAACGTCCCTTCCAGTTCTTAAACCTCCATCCACTTGCACGGATATCCTACTTCTTAATTGATTCAAAACCAGAGTTTGATGAGTTTCTGCAAGACCCAATTCCCATGGAAGACCAGCATGTTTTATTGAAGTTAAAGGACTGGCACCTGTACCACCTTCAAAACCAGATATCGTTACATGATCTGCTCTCGCTTTCGCAACACCAGCTGCAACCGTACCAACACCCATTTCTGAAACTAATTTTACACTAATTAAAGCTTCAGTATTGGCATTTTTAAGGTCATATATTAATTGAGCAAGGTCTTCAATTGAATAAATATCATGATGAGGTGGCGGGGATATAAGACCAACTCCAGGAGTTGAATATCTTACTTTAGCAATTACTGCATCGACTTTATGTCCAGGTAATTGTCCTCCCTCACCAGGCTTTGCACCTTGTGCCATTTTTATCTGAATCATATCTGCATTCACTAAATATTCTCCAGTAACGCCAAATCTTCCTGATGCGACTTGTTTAATTGCAGAACGCATTGAATCTCCGTTTTCAAGCGGAATAAATCTATCCACCTCTTCTCCACCTTCACCTGTATTTGATTTTCCACCAATTCTATTCATTGCAATAGCTAAATTTGTATGAGCTTCTCTGCTTATTGATCCATAAGACATGGCTCCAGTTGAAAATCTTTTTACGATATCAGCAACCGATTCAACTTCGTCTAACGGTACAACAGATCTATTATCAAATTTTGCATCTTTTATGTCAAATAATCCTCTGACAGTTAACAGTCTTTCGTCTTGATTGTTAATTTGTTCTGCAAATTTTTCATATGAATCTGAAGATGTACTTCTAACCGCATGCTGTAGATTGCTAATACTATTAAAATCCCAAGCATGGTCTTCACCTCTTATCCTTTGAGCATACTCACCGCCAACTTCAAGTGTTTTTTCTAAAATTTCTGGACCGTGAAAAGCATCTCTATGCCTATTTAATGTTTCAATAGATATTTCTTTAAGTGACATACCGCCTATTTTAGAATGAGTGCCAGTAAAATATTTAGCAATAAACTCAGCATCTAAACCAATTGTATCAAAAATCTGAGCGCCACAATATGATTGATAAGTACATATACCCATCTTTGACATTACTTTCAAAAGCCCTTTGTTAAGAGCTTTTGTGTATCTCTTGGAAGCTTCTTTTTTTGAGATATCTTCATCAAGCGAATGTCTTAATTCTTCTATTGTATCAAATGCCAAATATGGATTTATTGCTTCAGCTCCAAATCCTGCAAGCGTACAAAAATGATGAACCTCTCTTGCTTCTCCAGTTTCAATAACCAATCCCACAGATGTCCTTAAACCTTTTTTTATTAAATAATGATGCACTGCAGATGTGGCTAATAATGCTGGAATTGGTACTCTTTTAGAACTAGTAAGACGATCAGATAATATAATAATATTATAACCACTCTCAACTTTCAAAGTAGCTTTTTCGCATAATTTATCTAACGCAACATTAAGCCCTTTCTCACCATGATTTACATCGAATGTGATATCAAGTGTAATAGTTTGGAAATGACCATCAGACATGTCGCCGATAGATCTTATCTTATCTAAATCTCCATTAGTTAATATTGGCTGACGGACTTCTAATCTTTTTAAATCAGCATTTTTATGAGGATCTAGAAGATTAGGCCTTGGCCCTATAAAAGAAACAAGTGACATTACAATCTCTTCGCGAATAGGATCGATTGGAGGATTAGTCACCTGTGCAAATAATTGCTTAAAATAAGTATATAATAATTTTGGCTTTTTAGATAAAAATGATACCGGTGTATCGGTGCCCATTGACCCAATGGCTTCTTGGCCCGTTGCAGCCATTGGAGATAATAAAAACTTTAAATCTTCTTGAGTATATCCAAATGCTTGTTGTAAATTTAATAAATCACTATTTGATTGACGTGAACTTGATTGCACATCAGGCAAATCTTCTAAAATAATTTGACTATTATCCAACCACTCTTGATAAGGGTGCTGACTTACTAAATCGTTCTTCAGATCCTCATCGGAAATAATTTTTCCTTCTTCAAGATCAATCAATAGCATCTTCCCAGGCTGCAAACGCCATTTCTCAATAATATTGTTTTCTTTAATAGGCAAGACACCCATTTCAGACGATAAAACAACTCTGTCGTCATCTGTCACTAAATATCTAGCTGGCCTCAAGCCATTCCTATCAAGAGTCGCTCCTATTTGCCTACCGTCAGTAAAGGCTATTGCTGCAGGCCCGTCCCATGGCTCCATCATGGAAGCTTGATGCTCATAAAAAGCACGTCTTTTTTCACTCATAAGCGGGTTACCAGTCCACGCCTCGGGAATCATGGTCATCATTGCATGAGATATTGAATACCCACAGTTAACTAATAATTCAAGAACATTGTCAAAGGACGCAGAATCTGATTGTCCATCAACAACTATAGGCCATATTTTTTTTATATCATCCTTCAATAAATCAGATTTCATTGAAGCAAATCTTGCTTTTATCCAATTTATATTTCCTTTTACTGTATTAATTTCACCATTATGGCAAATCATTCTGAAAGGTTGTGCCAAGCTCCATGTAGGAAAAGTATTTGTTGAGAATCTTTGATGCACTAAAGCAAGCGAAGACTTAAAATCTGAATCTTGTAAATCAAGAAAATAATTTCCTAATTGTCCGGCTAATAACATACCTTTGTACAAAAGAGTTCTAGATGAAAGTGAACTTATATAAAAATCATTTGAAAGATTGTTATCTTCCTTCCACAAAACATTAAAAACTCTTTTTCTTATAACGAATAACTTTCTCTCTAAATCATCTTGATTTTTAAATCTATGCAATGGCTCCATAAATACTTGAGCATGAAATGGCTCTGTTGGAATAACAGACTCACCTAAATCACTATTATCAACCGGAATATCTCTCCATCCCAAAATATTTAGACCTTCTTCTTTGGATACATCTTTTAGTAATTTAACAACCTTTTTACGTAAATTTTTATTTCTTGGCATAAAGAAATTACCAACTCCATACTCGCCAAGTTTTGGCAAGGTAATGGCATTCTCCTTAGCTACCTTAACGAGAAATTCATGAGGTATTTGTGATAATATCCCACAACCATCGCCTGCCTTTGGATCTGCACCAACAGCGCCTCTATGATCAAGATTTTTAAGAATCAAAAGGCCATCTTCTATAATTGAATGACTTTTTTTATTTTTAATATTTGCAACAAAGCCTATGCCACATGAATCATGCTCATTAGCAGGGTCATATAACCCATTTTTAGTTGCATCATCTAATGATTTATTAATATTCTTATATCTAGATTTTAATGACATAATTTAAAAAAACCTTCTTTAATAAAAACTTTTTTCATAATAACGTATTATAAATTTTAGTGCAAAATAAGTATTAATAATATTATTAGTACTACAATGCATTAACATATTTATTTATATAACACTTGAAATTATAAAAATCCATTATTTGAGTACTTTTATTTAAAAAAATATTAACATTAGAAACATTAGGCTTAAAGAAATGACGATACAACAATTGATAAACAATGAATCTCATTTTGACAATATAACACCAGAATTAGTTGCCAGTACTTCGAAAAAAAAGTTTTCCCCGAAATCTAGCAAAGGTTTACATTATTGGCTTGAAACATTTCCTGAAGAGAATGGCAGGACAAGTATTATAAGTATTAACAATCAAAAAGAAATAACAAATATCACTGGAATTACTTACAATGTAAGAAGCAAAGTTCATGAGTATGGAGGGGGTAGCTATACTGTATCCAATAATTTTATTTTCTTTGTCAATGAATCTGATCAAAACATTTATGTTATTCAAAAAAAAATTAACCAATTAACAAATAAAAAAACATTAAGATATGGAGATCTAGAATACTCCAATACGCTAAATAACCTTTATTTTATTGTAGAAGACCACTCTGATCTTAAATCTTCAAAACCAAAAAATTATATTAGTTTTATTAATCTTGATAAAAAACCTACAGAGATAAAAATAACTGCAGGGAGAGACTTTTATTCAAATCCAAGAGTAAGCAAAAATGGAAAATATTTAGCGTGGCTAGAATGGGATTTACCTTACATGCCATGGGACGCATGTGAGCTATGGATAGGAGAAATAGACTTAACAGGCAACTTAACAAATAAAAAGAAAATAGACGGTGGAGAAAAACGTCCAGTCTTTCAACCAGAATGGGGAGATGATAATCAATTATATTATATTAGCAAAAACAATGACTTTGGAAATATTTTTACATGGAACGGAAAAAATAAAAACTTAGTTATACCAATTAATGGAGATTTCTATCGGCCTCAATGGATATTCGGTATGAGCAGTTATAAAGTCTTATCAAGCGAAATTATAATAGGTTCAATTTGGAAAAATGGTTTGATGTATCTTATTTTAATAAATTTAAAATCAAAAGAGTGGAAAATTATTACTAACAAAATAAAAAGCATTGAAGATATAGAAATCACAGATGACTTAATAATAATATCAGGTTCAACAAGAACTATTTCAAATAATATCTTTTATATAAGAAAAAAAGATATTGAAAAAATCTCTTTATCAGAAGATTCTGTTGATACAAATATCATAAAAATTAATCATAACAATCAGTCTGTCTATGGACAGTATTATACTCCTGATAAAAATCTTGATCAAAATTCTTGCCCTTTAATCTTATCGATCCATGGAGGTCCTACGTCCATATCAAAAAGAGGTTATTCAATAGAACGAGAATACTGGAGATCAAAAGGTTTTGGTATTCTTGAAGTTGATTATCGCGGCAGCATTGGATATGGAACAAAATATAGAGATTCTCTATATGGCTATTGGGGCATACATGATGTTGAAGATGTAATAGCATTTGCAAAACATATGATAAAAGAAAATGCTTGTGATAAAAGTAAAATCATACTTCGGGGTTCTAGCTCAGCAGGCCTTACAATATTAAATACCCTCATCAAAACAAATATTTTTGCATGTGCTTCAAGTTATTATGGAGTATCTGATTTAGAAAAACTCCATACCGATACACATAAATTTGAATCAGGATATCTCGAAAGGCTTATTGGTCATAATTTTAATACCAAAAAAGGTAAGATTGCTTTCAAAAAAAGATCACCGCTAAGTCATTGTGATAAAATTAAATCTCCAATAATTTTCTTTCAAGGGCTTAAAGATATGGTCGTTCCTCCCAATCAAACCAGAACAATAGTTAATGCTTTGAACAAAAATAATATATATAATGAATTTTATGAATTTAAAGACGAAGGTCACGGATTTCGCAATGAAGAAACTATTATAAAAACATTAAATTTAGAATTTGAATTTTATAAAAAAATATTAAACTTAAACAGTATTAATTGAGAAGATAATGAATTTTACAAGTGATAACACCGAAATAATAGCAGAACCAATATTAAATGCGATCTTGAAAGCGAATAAATATCCCGTTAAATCTTACGGTGAAGATGAAATTACAAAAAAAGCAAAAGAAAAAATTTGTGATCTGTTTAATATTGATGCTGAAATTTATTTTGTTACTAGCGGTACCGCAGCCAATGCATTGGGAATATCCAGTGTAACTCCACCGTATGGTTCAGTTTTTTGCCATAACGAAAGTCATATACATCTTGAGGAGTGTGGAGCGCCTGAGTTTTATACAGGCGGATGCAAATTAATCCCAATTAATGGATTTGCTGGTAAAATCTCAAAAGAGAGTTTTGCAAGCGCTATCAATGACTACCCTTCAGATAAGTATGGTTTTAAACCTTCGTGTCTAAGTATTACACAATCGACAGAATGTGGAACTGTTTATAGCGAAAAAGAAGTCACCGAACTATCATCATTAGCCAATAAACATAGTATTAAAGTGCATATGGATGGAGCGAGATTTGCTAACGCAATATCTACGTTAAAAATAAAACCGTCAAAAATAACTTGGGAATCTGGCATTGATCTAATGTCTTTTGGGACAACAAAAAATGGAACCATGTCAGCCGAAGCCATAATAATTTTTAATAAAAAAATTTCAAAAGATATGAATTTACGGATAAAAAGATCTGGCCACTTACTATCTAAAATGCGTTTCCTATCCATACAAATGGATTCATATATTACGAATAATTTATGGATTGATCTTGCTAATAAAGCTAATTCAATGGCAAAATATATGTATCAGGAACTATTGTTAATAGACTATATTGATATACCATGGAAAGTAGAGGCTAACGAAGTATTCATCCTCTTGCCAAAAAGAATTGAAAAAAAATTAATAAAACTTGGTATCCAATTTCACAAATGGTCTAAAATTGGAATAAAGCCTCTTATTTCTAATGATGACAAGGAGTTTATAAGGCTTGTGACTTCATACAACACAACCAAGAATGAAATTGATCAATTTATTGCAATACTAAATGATATTAACAGATAGATAGGCTCTATTTAGACACTCATAATATTTATGCGATACTTACAATAACGGCATCATCATTAGAAATATTAAAATTATTTATTAAATTTTTTTAACATATCTATTGCTTGATTATGTAAACTCTGACTTGCCGAGGCAATAACAGAGCCTCCGCGATTAGGAGAACCTCCATCCCATGATGTAATAAATCCTCCAGCCGCTTCAATTAATGGAACGATTGCAACAATATCGTAAGGTTGAAGACTTGATTCAACTATTATATCCATATGACCAGCTGCCAACAGTGAATAAAAATAAGAATCTCCGCCACTCCTCGTTATTTTTACCTGCTCATATATATTATCAAATACCAACTGATCATTCTTAGTTTTAAACATATCATATGAAGTAAAACCTAACCTTGCATCGTTAATGGATTGACAATTACTGGTATTTATTTTTTCTGATTTATTATTCTTTATAAGGTAGGCTTGATCTTCTATTGCTATATATCTTTCATCAAGACACGGGTGATCGATAACTCCACACACAGGTTTTTGATTAAATTCTAGACCAATTAATGTACCCCACAAAGGAACACCTGAAATAAATGACTTCGTTCCATCAATTGGGTCAATAAACCAACAATATTTAGAATTAACATCTTTTATCCCCATTTCCTCGCCATAAATACCATGATCCGGGTGTGTATTTTCAATCTTAGCCCTTATAACGTATTCAATTTTTTTATCAATTTCAGTTACAGGATCAAAGATTTCACCAAGTTCAGCTTTATTCTCTAAAGCGTACTCTTCTTTAAAATATAATTGAGAAATATTTCTCGCTTGATCGGCTAAATTATTCATAAATTTAAAAATATAATCATTCTTCATAAGATTATTCCACATTATTATTGTAACAGATACTATCAAAAATAATAAATATCTTAGAAATTAAAAAGTAATTAATAAAAAAATGGTGGGCGCGACAAGGATTGAACTTGTGACCCCTACGATGTCACCGTAGTGCTCTCCCACTGAGCTACGCGCCCAAAAAAATATTATATAATTGAACATACTAGTTATGTTTTTATAGAGGTACAAGATTTTCTTCAAAAATTATTATGAAACTTAAATAACCAAAACTTTCGAAGTATCTTCAAGAAATAATTCCTGATTATTCTGCGACTTTATTACAAGTGAGACATGAATCAATTACTAATATTGATATATTATTAACAAATATCATGTAAATGATTGTAATAATGAATTTTATTTGATTAAATTCTAATAAATATGAGGGGGAATGGCATTGCTTGCAAGAGGAGGTTTTAGAACAGGTGCTGGGAGGCATAATAAATACAATTTAAAAGAATGCTTTATGATAGCTAACGTTTGCGAAAAAATTTGGTATACTAGAAAAAATGTAAAAAATAATTCTATATTTGTAACTATAATTCCTGATAATTACAAAGAATATAGTTATCAGATATGGGATGCTAATATAAAAAAGAAATTAGATCAAAAGAAAATCAATATAGATTTAAAGCTACCAACAACATCCTACAATAGATTTAAATTAATAAACAAATTGTTTGATAACGAGAATAAAAAAGAGTCATGTATATACAAAAATCCTATAAATAGAAATGAAAGTTTAAAAATATCAATACAAATTATATCTCGATTAATGCCAGATAAATTTCATAGATATAGTATGATTGAAAGTATATGGAAAAATTATAAAAATAAATAAATATATAAGTTCCTGTAATATATCATTAAATATGAATTAATAACAGAATAACATATTATAAATACAATTAAATAAAAAAACTTATATATTTCTTTGTTATTCTCGTTAGTATCGAATCAGACTGATTATAAAACATGTGATATAAAATGAGTCAAAACAATAAAATAGAAATTATTCCACTATCGGGCTCTTTAGGGGCAGAAATATATAATATTGATCTCACGCTTATTACATCTAAAAATTTCATTGAAATATACAAAGCCTTTAATGAACATCAGGTTATTTTTTTTCATAACCAAAACATGAATCCAGAGATTTTTTTAAATTTTGCAAAAAAATGGGGAGAAATGCACCACCATCCATTTATGAAGAGTTTAGAAAATTATCCTGATATTCTTGAAATACTAAAAACAGAAGATGATTCAAAAGCTTTTGGGAATGTTTGGCATACAGACCAAATGTTTACCGAAGTACCGGCTAAATGCACAATATTATATTCATTAGAAATGCCAGAAGTTGGTGGGGATACATTATTTACTAATTTATATGAAGCCTATAATAAACTTTCGTCTGGACTTAAGCATATGTTAGAGAATATAAACGCTCTTAATATTGGAGATAAACAACCCTCCATTGGTGGTCAATCCAGAAAAGATAGACACGATGGAACTATGAGTAACATGCAAGTTAAAGATCCTGGAAAAGTGAAAACTGAATCAATGCATCCAGTAATTCGAACTCACCCAGACACAAAGAAAAAAGCTCTATTTATAGGGGGGCATACATCACAATTTGAGAACATGACCTTAGAAGAAAGCCAACCTCTCCTTAACTATTTAAAAAAACATATAACTAGACCTGAATTTACATGCAGATTTAGATGGAAAGTAGGTTCTGTTGCCATCTGGGATAATCGTTGCACTTTGCATTATGCTATTGACGACTACTCCGGTTACAGAAGGAAAATGCATCGCATCACAATCAAGGGCGAAGAAAAACCTTACTAATAAACTAAACAATTTTGTTGTAAATAATACCAATTTTTTCAATCTCTACTTCTACACTATCCCCATTTTTTAAATATACGGGTGGATTCGAACCAATGCCAACTCCAGCTGGTGTACCAGTGGCAATTATATCAGCAATCTCAAACGTCATAGTCTTGGATATTGTAGAAATAAGATTAGGAATATCAAATATTAAATTACTAATATATGAACTTTGTCTTGTTTCTCCATTTACTCTTGTCTCAATTTTTAGCTTTGTTACATCATCAATTTCATCTGCAGTTACAATAACAGGCCCCATAGGACAATAGGTATCAGGACTCTTTCCAATAAACCATTGCTCGTGCTGTCTTTGTATCTGTCTAGCAGATACATCATTAATTACTGTATAACCATATACTTTATTGTAAGCTTCATCCGCTTGAATATTTTTACCCCCATAACCAAGTATGACGCCTAATTCACCTTCGTAATCTGTTGTGTTAGTATAATCATTAGCAAGAATAATGTTATCTTCTGTACCAATTACAGATGTTGTTGCTTTTGTAAAAATTACTGGAAAATCTGCAACTGCTTGCTTTCCACTTGAATCAAAACCAGAATTATGAAATTCTGCGGCATGATCATGGTAATTCTTACCCACGCAGATAATATTTCTAGAAGGCCTGGGAATAGGAGCAACAATTTTAACTGAATTAGTCTCTATAGATTTTACTTTATCATGATTAATATCATTTATTTTATCAAGCCCGGATTCACCTAACTTAATTAGTTCATTCATATCATTAGGCAGACCATGTTCTTCTAGATTTATGATCTGTTTGTCATCATTTATAATAAGTCCTGTCTTGTTCTCATTATTAGTATTTTTGTAAGTTATTAGTCTCATTTTTACCTAGCTATTAATTATATTTAACGTTGATAATAAAATTTTTGAATATCAATAGCATATAATAATATCTATTGCACCCACAAAAAGTAACGAGAATTCTAACTGAATGAAATAGCTTAACGTGTTGACGTTACATTATAATTAGAGTTTTACGGCGATTATTTATTTAAAAAATTTAAAATTTATAATATTTTTTCATTTAATTTTAAATATGTGATAAGAAATAAGATTATTATTTAATTATGAAATTTCTATTAAATCGCATTCTTATTAAAGAAGAATATTTTTAAAAAAATATTAAAAATACAAATGAATCTTATAAAGCAAAACATTTATGGAATTATAGCAGTAACTACACTAGTTATTATTTCTATAATAATTGGTAAAATTTTATTAAGCTATGAACTGTTTATATCACCAGCATTTATTAGTATTTTTTTAGGTTTAGTTATTGGAAATTTCTTTAAATCCAACGATCAAATAGAATGGTTTGTAAATTTTTCATTAAAAAAAATTCTGCGTGTTGGGATTGCTTTTCTAGGAATTAGCTTAAGCTTTTCAGAACTATTTGATTATGGAACAATATCTTTTTTACTCGTCTTAGCTAATGTTATAATAGTATTCTTATTTGTATATATTTCATGTAGATTATTTAAAATACCAAAGAATCTCGGTTATTTAATTGCAATGGGAACAAGTATATGTGGTGTTACAGCAGTAATTGCAGCATCGTCAATTATAAAGCCAAGCAAGGATGAAACCAGTTATGCGGTAGGTATTATAACTCTTTTTGGTATGATTGCTGTATTTACTTACCCTTATTTAGCGCATTTTTTATTCAATAATGATGCTGTATTAGCGGGTATATTTTTAGGAACATCTATTCACGATACCGCGCAAGTAAGTGCAGCCGGCTTAGTTTATTCAGAAATGTATGACAGTGAAATTGCAATGAACTCAGCAATGACAACAAAACTATTAAGAAATTCTTTTCTAATATTTTTAATACCTCTATTGGCATATTTCTATAACAATAAAAATGATAACAACATTAAGAATTCGATAAAAACTTTTTTCCCGTATTTTGTTATTGGATTTCTAGGATTGTCTATTTTTAGAACTTTCGGTGATTTGTTAATTGTAAATGAAGATTTTTTTCCTTACTGGGAATATTTTGTTCATTCAATAAAGACTGTTTCTAAATATTGCATTCTTTTTGCTATGGTTTCGCTTGGATTACAAACGAATCTTAAGAGTATATCAAAACTTGGATTCAAGCCCCTTCTTATCGGATTAATTACTGCAATTGCGATTGGAATTACTAGCATTTTATATTTAAAATATTTTATATAAATTTTTAAATTATCTAATAATTATTTATTAATAATG
>Ga0308019_10001177_pt1 | contig 16135 bp, 16 predicted proteins | sample Neamet284_FD_203135 | JGI IMG/M metagenome (GOLD analysis project Ga0308019, IMG submission 203135) | Marine microbial communities from water near the shore, Antarctic Ocean - #284 | ecosystem: Environmental > Aquatic > Marine > Unclassified | place: Southern Ocean | collected 2014-10-01 | reverse complement strand
TGGCGAAGAAGCGAGTTTTATCGTCATAACCGATGGACGCACCGTGCTGCCATTAGCGACCTCACAGGATCACAAGGCGCGCGACGAGGGCGATACCGGGCCGAACACAGGTGGTATGGGTGCGTACTCCCCGGCCCCCGTCGTAAGTCCTGAGATCGAACGGCGAATCATGAGTGAAATCATCGAACCGACACTCGATGGTATGCGTATCGATGGTCACCCGTATCTTGGATTCTTGTACGCCGGATTGATGATCATGGCGGATGGAACACCGAAGGTTATCGAATTCAACTGCCGCTTGGGCGACCCTGAAACCCAGCCAATATTGATGCGCCTTAAGTCAGACCTCGCGGCTATTTGTCTAGCAACGGTTAACGGGACTTTGGCTGGGCAGACTACTGAATGGGATTCTCGAGCCGCGCTCGGTGTGGTTCTGGCTGCAGGTGGCTATCCCCTGAGCTACACAAAGGGAATGGGTATTACGGGCCTCGCCGATGCGAATAGCGAAGTCCAGAAGGTATTTCATGCCGCCACTGCCAGTAATAATGGCGACGTTGTAACCAGCGGCGGGCGCGTACTGTGCGTTGTCGGTCTTGGCGATTCCGTCGCGACGGCAGCAGCATATGCTTATGAGTCAGTAGATAAAATTCATTGGCAGGATGTCTATTCTCGACGCGACATCGGCCATCGGGCAATCGCACGAGAGAAGAGCTGAAGGTGCTGTGCTAACTACAACAGAAGCGCTCGAAGCCGTGTTGGCCGAAGCAAAGGCCTTCACTACAGAAACAGTTGCTGCCGACGATGCCACTGGGCGCGTGCTGCAGCAGATCGTACGAGCAGAACGCAGCCAGCCGCCATTTGATCGTGTGATGATGGACGGCATTGCACTGTCCTGGGTCGACTACGATAGCGGCCAGCGCACATTTCCAATTCAGGCGATGCAGGCGGCGGGCGATAAAGTATTGTCGCTGCAGACCGGTCATTGCATAGAAATCATGACCGGCGCATCGCTACCCGATAATGCGGATTGCATTGTCCCAGTTGAGCGAATTTCCGTTGCTGATGGCACAGCCGAAATCGAGGCTAATTACGAGCTAAAGAAGAATCGCTTCATTCATCCACACGGCTCAGACTTTGCGGAAGGCGCGCATCTGATGACACCCGGGAAACGAATTTCGCCGCTCGACATAGCAATCATTGCCTCCTGTGGAGAGACGGAAGTGATCGTCGCCAAAGATCCAGTCATACGGGTCATCTCTACTGGCAACGAGCTGGTGGCCGCCGGCGATGCGATCGAAGCACACCAGATTCGAATGTCAAACGGGCCGGCGATAGTGTCTTTGCTTGGGAGTCATCACTACAAACGCATAAGTCATGACCACATAGTTGATGACGTTTCCGAACTGCGTCATCGTTTAGCCACACACCTCGACGAAGCCGACGTCGTCATTTTGAGCGGCGGCGTTTCGATGGGAAAGGCCGACTATGTTCCGCAGGTCCTTACTGATCTCGGGGTCGAGGTCGTGTTCCATAAGGTTAGTCAGCGGCCTGGAAAGCCACTGTGGTTTGGTAAGGGACCGAACGGCCAGGTGGTTTTTGCGCTGCCAGGCAACCCGGTATCAGCGCTAGTCTGTTGTCGACAATATGTCATCGCGGCACTAGCCAGCGCATCCGGCGCCTCTGAATCACCGCCTGAGTTCGCTGCAGTCGCGTCAAATATCTCATTTAAGCCAGCACTCACCTGTTTCCTACCCGTGAAACTGATTTCTAATGCGGCCGGTCAAACGCTTGCCATGCCCGTCAAAACCAACACATCTGGGGACTTCGCGTCACTGTCGGCGACGGATGGCTACATCGAACTGACTAAGGATCAGACTGATTTCCCAGCCGGCACAGCCGTGTTCCTGCACCGATGGATTGCTCAATAATCGTCATTCAGGTTACTGTTCATAAATGATATCTGCTACTGATGCACTTGAGCGCCTTCGCGACGGTAACCGTCGATTTATATCCAATGAGATTAGCGAAGAGGTGTTGGCCATTCGTGAGCATCGCGCTGGAGCGGCGGCGCCACAAAACCCTTTCGCGATAATCCTCGCGTGTTCTGACTCTCGAGTTCCAACAGAACTCATATTCGATCAGGGTATCGGCGACCTGTTTGTGATCAGAGTTGCCGGCAATATCGTCGCGCCCTCACAAATCGGCAGCATCGAGTATGCAGCCAAACAGTTCGGCACTCGTCTGGTTGTTGTACTTGGACACAGTAATTGCGGTGCGATTATCGCGACCTTGCGCGAGCTTGCGCTTAAGGAATCTCACCGCTCGCCCAATCTACGGGCTATTGTTGATCGCATCCGTCCAGCCCTGGATCCAGTACTCGAAGAATACTATGACGTCGAAGACGAAGCGGTTGTTGCGAGCTGTGTGCACGCTAACGTTCAAGCGTCAGTTGATGGCCTACAACATGGCTCCTTGATCCTTGAGCAACTCATCGAAGCCAAAGAGCTCAATATTATTGGCGCTGAATATTCTATCGAGACAGGTTATATCGACTTCTTCGAAAGCGATTGAGATATCGACCTTCTCTAGTCATTATTTTTGCAGTTCCATAACGAAAACAGGGCTCTTGCTTCGCAGCAAGAGCCCCGCTTCCTAATCGGCTATAGAATCGTCTCTAGCGTTTCATCGCCTCAAAGAACTGCGTATTGGTTTTCGTGTCCTGCAGCTTATTGAGCAGGAACTCGATTGCCGCAAGCTCGTCCATGGGGTGCAATACTTTTCGTAGCACCCACATCTTCTGCAACTCGTCGGGGTTCGTCAGATACTCTTCTTTTCGAGTGCCGGAACGATTGATGTGGATCGCCGGGTAGGTGCGCTTTTCAGCAATTCGGCGATCCAAATGGATTTCCATATTACCGGTGCCCTTAAACTCCTCGTAAATCACCTCGTCCATCTTCGAACCAGTATCAACAAGCGCTGTCGCCAGAATAGTCAGGCTACCGCCCTCTTCGATGTTTCGTGCAGCACCAAAGAAACGTTTCGGTCTGTGCAGTGCGTTCGCATCAACACCACCGGTCAGCACCTTACCTGACGACGGTACGACAGTATTGTATGCCCGAGCCAGTCGAGTGATTGAATCGAGAAGAATAACGACGTCGCGTTTGTGCTCAACAAGGCGTTTTGCCTTTTCGATAACCATGTCCGCAACCTGGACGTGACGACTTGCAGGCTCATCAAACGTTGATGAAACCACTTCGCCACGCACCGTTCGCTCCATTTCCGTCACTTCTTCCGGTCGCTCATCAATAAGTAGAACGATAAGATCGACTTCCGGGTTATTCGCAACGATTGCAGACGCGATATTTTGCAGTAGCATTGTCTTACCGGCTTTCGGCGGTGACACGATAAGTCCGCGCTGGCCTTTACCGATCGGCGCAACCATATCAATGATGCGAGCCGTTAGATCTTCGGTACTGCCATTACCCTGCTCCAGAGTCAGACGGTCTTTCGGAAACAACGGCGTCAGATTCTCAAACAGAACCTTGCTTCGAGCATTCTCCGGAGCGTCATGATTGATCTGACCGACTTTCAGCAGAGCGAAATAACGCTCGCCTTCTTTCGGTGGACGAATCAGTCCTGAAACCGTATCACCAGTCCGTAGATTGAATCGTCTAATCTGACTTGGACTTACGTAGATGTCATCCGGACCGGCAAGATAGGAGCTATCCGACGAGCGCAGAAAACCGAATCCATCCTGCAATATTTCCAGAACACCATCGCCGTAAATATTTTCACCGCTCTTGGCGTGCGCCTTGAGGATGGAAAAGATGATATCTTGCTTGCGTGAGCGTGCGAGATTCTCAACGCCTAGTGACTCACCCAGCTCAACCAACGCCGTTGCCGGACGGGTTTTGAGCTCCGTCAGGTTCATAACATTCTTGCTGGCTTCAAGCTGATCTGCTGGAATTACCTCCAACGAACCCTCATCATCATCAGGATATTCGCTCTGCGGTGGACGGCGGCGGCGGCGGCGGTTTGGATTGCCCTTGCCACCTTTGTTGCTAGCTCGACTATTAGAGCGTGGATTCTGTGGTGCATTTGTATTAGACAAGTAATCTCTCTCAGATATTAGCGTCAATAAACTCAGCAAGCTGCGATTTGGACATCGCGCCGAGTTTCTGTGCCTGAAGGGCACCGTCTTTGAAAAGAATCAAAGTAGGTATACTGCGGACGCCGAACTTTGCGGCGGAACTTGGATTCTCATCAATATTTAACTTAACGATGTCGAGTTTATCCGCATATTCATCCGCTGCTTCGTCCAGCAACGGTGCGATCATTTTACATGGCGCGCACCATTCGGCCCAAAAATCGACCAGTACAGGTTTTGCATTATTAACTACGTCGGTATCGAAACTACCGTCCGTGGTGTGCACAATCTTGTCGCTCACCGGCTATATCCTCCAAATGAAAGGTTTTGATAAAAGTGATTTTTGCCCGCAGTCAGCCCCTCTGACGAACGAACATTGATAAAACGGATGACGCTGCCTTAACTATCAGGCAATATGTCGCAGCTTTGTTGCCGACTATTTCCGGCTTCTTTCTGGATCGTAAGGAAAGCGAAACTGGCGGGTGCGACGATTGTCGCGTCGTGTAAAAACCAATTTGACCGCTTCGCAAGCCAATTTGCAAGCTTTTAACGCATATTTTCTGGTTCTAACTTTATGTCTGAAAATCATCTGACCGACCTCAGATTCGACTCCTTGCAGTTGCACGAGAGTCTACAGGCGGGCATCCGTGATGCTGGCTTTGAATTCTGTACGCCAATCCAGGCCAATACGTTGCCAATTGCACTCAAACCCCTTGATGTTGCAGGTCAGGCTCAAACGGGTACCGGTAAGACCGCTGCCTTCCTAGTCGCAGCCTACCAACGCTTACTGACAGATCAAGAGGATGCGCCGGAAGGACAAAAGCAGCCGCGGGTATTTGCGTTGGCACCGACCCGAGAGCTAGCGATCCAAATCGCCAAGGACGCCGAGCTTTTGGGTAAACACACCGGTTTGACCATCGGCCTTGCGTATGGCGGCACGGATTATGAAAAACAGCGCAAGACGCTCACTGATGGTGTTGATCTAATTATCGGCACACCGGGCCGCATTATCGATTACTTCAAACAGGGCGTATTCAAGCTCGATCAGATCCAGGTTGCAATTCTGGACGAAGCTGACCGCATGTTCGATCTTGGCTTCATTAAGGATATACGCTACCTGTTGAGACGCCTTCCAAGCCCGGAGAAGCGACTTAATATGTTGTTTTCAGCAACATTATCTCAACGTGTTCTGGAGCTCGCCTACGAGCACATGAACGAGCCGGAACTTATTCGTATCGAGCCTGAAAAGATTACTGCCGATAAGGTTCGACAAGCCATATTTTATCCTTCCAACAAAGACAAGATGCAGCTTCTGGTTGGTCTGGTTCGCGAAATCGGCGACGTCCGCACGATGGTATTCGTCAACATGAAGCGTGAAGCCGAGAAGGTCCAGGATTACCTCGAGGCCAATGGCATTAACGCGGCAGCGATCTCCGGTGACGTGCCGCAGAAGAAGCGCGAACGTTTACTGTCAGATTTTCAGGAAGGAAAACTGCGTGTCCTTATCGGCACAGATGTTGCGTCACGCGGACTACACATCCCCGACGTCGAATATGTCATTAACTATGATTTGCCAAATGACGCGGAAGACTATGTCCATAGAATTGGCCGAACGGCTCGAGCCGGCGCCTCCGGACATGCTCTGAGTCTCGCCTGTGAAACCTATGCGATGTCCTTACCGGACATCGAGAAGTACATTGGTAACAAGATTCCATTTGCGAATTATGAACCAGCAGACCTGCCAGAACTCATCCGACCGAAGGCGCGACCACGAAAACCGCAACAGCGTCGTAGTGGCGGTGGTGGTGCCCGACCAGGCGGTGGACGTTCGCACGGGCAACGACGCTAGTTACAACATTTCGGCTACCCGTTTGACTCCTTCGAATTCGGAGGAGTTTTTCTCCACAACTCTCGTATCGGGCTGTGTGACCTTCAGTAGCATTTCGATGCCATATTTTGCTGCACTGCGCAGAACATACGAGCTGTCATCAACGAAGAGTGTTGTCTTCAAGTTGAAGCCAACGTCATCCTGTAACGCACCCCAGAAATGCTGACTCTCCTTTGCGTACCCGTAGTCATGTGAGCTGTGCATTCCGTCGAAGTAATCACCGAGACCTGTGACTGCATCTTTCAAGTTCAAGGTTTCGCGATGCGAATTTGTCACGAGCAGAACGCGAGCTTTATGACTGAAGGCGCGCTTTAAGAACGCAAGGGCACCCGGCAGGTAACCGATCCGATGACTGGCATCGTGATGCAATTGAATAACGTCGAACCCTAGGTATTCCGACCAGTGGTCAAGGCAATACCAGCGCAAATTACCCTGGGCGAGAGCGAACTTGTCTGCCAGAATTTGCCGCGCGTCCTCATGCGGGATGTCGTTCTCGAGCGCGTAGTGGCGAGGAATATGTTCGAGCCACATGTAATTATCGTAGGCGAGATCGAGTATCGTCCCGTCCATGTCCAGCATCAAGGTCTCGACGTTTTCCAAGACTAATTTTGAGTCCTTTATCATTGTTATACTGCGCGCCTCGAATGTCTACAGGAACCGGAATGAAGTCTCTAATTGATCCCGTTGTCGCTTTAGCCGAAGCCGCTGGTAAAGCGATCCTCGAAGTCTACTCGTCCGATTTCGAGGTGCAAAGCAAAGAAGACAGTTCACCGTTGACGCAAGCCGACCTCGCGGCACACTTTTGTATCGTCGCCGGGCTCGAAGAGCTAACACCTGGTATGCCAATTATTTCCGAAGAAGCCGATTTGCCGGACTATGCCGAACGTGGTCAATGGGACAGATATTGGCTTATCGATCCGCTGGACGGAACTAAAGAATTCGTCAACCGGAACGGAGAATTCACTGTGAATATCGCGCTGATAGACCATCAGGAACCGGTCTTCGGCGTAGTCCATGTCCCCGTTCAAGGCATGACTTACATCGGCTGCAAAGACTACGGTGCTGAGCGCCGGGATAGCAATGGCGGCCGAGAATCGATCAGTGTGTCACCTCATAGCTCGAGTCCGGTTCGAGTCGTCGGTAGCCGCTCTCATCGAGATCCGAGTCTTGACGCGTATCTCGAGAATCTTGGCAATTACGACATGATTCTAATGGGCAGTTCGCTCAAGTTTTGTATTATTGCCGAGGGTAGCGCGGACCTTTATCCGAGACTTGGACTAACCTCTGAATGGGATACGGCTGCGGCCCAAGCTGTTGTAGAGCAAGCCGGTGGAAGTGTCGTCACGCTTGACGGTAAACCTATGAAATATAATGCGAAAGAGAACATCCTAAACCCCCACTTTTTCGTCATTGGGGCCGCGGACCGAGACTGGTTGGCACTACTGCCTGACAGCGAGTAGCATGACTAAATGACCGAGAAAATTGATACTGAATCATTTAAGGAACTCGATCAACTTCGAGAGCTTCGCGTCAGTCACAGGAACCTCAATTCTCTTATTGACCAGCTCCAGCATGACCCTATGGTCGATCAACTTCGCATTCGTCGACTCAAGAAACGGAAGTTGCTCCTGAAGGATATGATCATAAATTTAGAGAGTGAATTGATCCCAGATCTGGATGCCTAAGCCCGCGCATTAGACTGACTCTTGCTTTTGTTTCCATGGCAAGAATAACGACCAACGTAAGGAGATTCGCACTCACCATACCGCCCAACATCGATGCGGCAATACGCCACATGCCTTCCGATCCGCTGCCGCTACCGCTACCGCTACCGCTACCGCTACCGCTACCGCTACCAAACATTATCAGCAGCAAACCACCAATCGTCGCGATGACCGTCATCATGAGCGGGATGACGCAAGGAAATTCGTCAGGTTTTCGGCCCAATATGCTGACTTCCACGCTCAGCGGCCAGTCGCACTTGCTTTCGACGCTCCTCAAGACGCAGCAGCCGGTCTTCATCAGCTTCATTGACGCATTGCGGGCAGGAAACGCCTTCGCGGTAATCGGGCGACACCAGGTCTACGGTATTCAATGGACGACGGCAAGCGTGACATTGCACATATCCGCCCTCTGCGAGATCCCGGTCGACAGCGACACGAGTATCAAAAACAAAGCACTCGCCGCTCCATTTGTTCTCAATATCATCCACTTCGGTCAGGTAATTCAGAATTCCGCCCTGCAGATGATAGACATCGTCAAAACCAAGCTCGAGCATAAGCGCTGTCGCTTTTTCGCAGCGAATGCCGCCCGTACAGAACATCGCAAGCGGGCGATCTGTCGACTGTTTTGCAAGCTCTTTCGCGAAGTCTGGAAACTCTCGAAAACTGTCATTACCCGGATCGATAGCCCCCGGGAAAGTGCCAACTTCGATTTCGTAGTGGTTGCGAGTGTCGATCACCAACACACTTGGGTCTGAGATCAGTTCGTTCCAACGCTCGGCGCCGACATGCTGGCCAGATCTCTTGTGCGGCAGAATATCCGGGCGACCTAATGTGACGATTTCCTTCTTAACCTTTACCTGCATTTTTCGAAATGGCGCTTCGTCTGACTCAGTCCAACGTGCGTCGAGTTCCTCATCGATATTGAATCGATCGCGAATCCAGTCCATAACTATGCGAACCGCCGATTCGCTGCCGGCCAGGGTGCCATTAAATCCTTCCGTGGCGACGAGTATCGTGCCGAGCAAGCCCTGCTCGTCGCAGAGTTTCTTGAGTTGATCTCGAAATGAGTCCGGGTTCTCGATGTCCAGGAACCGATATAGCGATACTACTTTCATTGTCTTTTCTATTCAGAAACCGTGAGTGACAAGATGCTATGACGAATTTCCTCACCGAGTACCAAGCGCGCGTCTACACCGATACTCGTCAGGCCCTCGTCAAATTCAATGAGTCCGCCTGAGTTACGCCGAAGCACCTCAAGATCCTGCAGGGTACATATGAAATCATGGAACAAGGTCTTATCAAAGAAGTCTGGTGAGTGAAGTCCGTAGATCATCGATAGACGCTCGGCGCTTTGCTGGCACATACCCTCGAGTCGGGCGCGGGACAATATACCTGAACCATTGCCGACCAGAATCGCGATAACAAGATAGAAACGTTGCAGCATCGGCACCATCGACTGGCCGAGCATGAGCAATTGAAATGCCTCCGCAGAGCCTGCCGGTGGTCGTACGAGGTCCTTCTTCCTGCTGCCATAGGTCAAGACATCAAGATCAATCAGTGACTTGATCGCATCTGTCGTCACACTATCCATATCGTCCTGCTCCCACTTCAAACACAGCTCTTTCTTCATAAATGGGTAAATCAGGCGAATCAGTCGCTGCAGCTCCTTGTGTTCCAGCTGTCGGCCCTGAATAAAGCAGCACGCGACTGAAGCCGGTACTGCGAATAAATGCAGTATGTTATTCCGAAAGTAGGTCATCAGAACAGCGGTCCGCTCGGTCATGTGAATGACCTCGCCCATCGGATGGGTGGAACGACTGATCACCTCAAGTTTTTCGCCATGCAGAATGATCTGGTCAGCACTCCAATCCGGCAGGGTGACGGAGTCAGAGTACTTGAAGCGCTGCAGAAGCCTGAGACTGACCTCCAGCTGTCTGCGCAGCTCATCCAGTCCGATCGTTTGCCTGGGCGTGGCGAGCAAAACATAGGCAAGCAAACTAATCGGTGTCACTGCAGCAGCCGAGTTGATGCCCTGCATAATTTGGCCGCCGAGCTCATCTACGATGCCGGCAAGCCATGGTGGTCGCTCGCCGTTCTCCGATTCGTATTCACGCCATTCGGGATACAGCCGATCGAGTATCGGCTCAAGTTCGATTGGCTCCGCAATATTGACGTATACCTTGCCAAACTGGTCTCGAAGCGACTTGATGGAACTAAATAATCCGCCAATCGATTCTTTTTTCTTCTTGGCACCACCAAGCTCATTGATAAAGGAATCGCCTTCTATCAGTTTCTCGTAGCCAAAGTAGATGGGTACGAAAACAATCGGGCGCTGCGGGCTCTTGACGTAAGAATTGACCGTCATTACGAGCATGCCACCTTTGGGTGCCAAAAGTCGCCCCGTGCGGCTGCGACCACCTTCGACGAAATATTCCATCGAATAGCCCTTGACGAGAATCTGATTGATGTACGCGTAAAACACCGCTGCGTACAGACGATTCCCCTTGAAACTGCGACGCAGAAAAAATGCACCACCGCGGCGCAGAATGCCGCCGACCAAGGGCATATTAAGATTGATGCCTGCGGCCACATGTGGAAGATGCAGGCCTTCTTCGTAGGTAACGTAGCCAAGCAACAGATAGTCGATGTGACTGCGATGACACGGTACGTAAATGACTTCCTTATTCTTGGCGACGTCGTGAAGTCGCTCCATATGGTTAACTTCCACACCGTCGTAGATGCGATTCCAGAGCCATCCCAACAAACGAATAAGAATGCGAATTGTCGGATAGGAAATGTCTGCAGCGATCTCGAGCGCATATTTTTCTGCTTTGCGTCTCGCGACCTCCTGTTTGCGATAGTCATCGCCCGCCTCAGCGTCGATAACACGGCGCACTGTGGGTGCCTGCAGTACCTGCTTTACGAACGTGCGGCGATGAGATAAATCCGGTCCGACCGTCGCGGTTCTACGTTGTCGAAAATGCACACGAAGGATTCTGGATGCTTTTCGAAACGCGACATTTGAATTGATATCGCCCGTACATATCGAACGAATAGGCAGTGCATGGCTAAAACGAAGCAAAGTGTTTCGTCCGTGCAGCAGCGTTACAAAGAGTTTTCTCGTTCTTCCTATAATGTCCCAGTTTTCGGACAACATCAGCTTGAAGACCGAACGCTCCTTCTCCGGAGACCGGCCCCAATAGATCGCAACTGGGATCAGCAATAGTTCCTGACTACAGTTCTCGGCGCCTTCTACCAGCCGCTTGAGCCGGCGCGAGCCGCTCACTCGCGGATAGCGGAACCAGAAGCCCTCCAATTGCCGCATGATAATTAAGCGGTTTACCTCACGAACACCACAGAAATCGAATGATTTGGTTGGTGAAGGCATGCCGTGTATCGCACAGGCCCGCTCCAAAGCAAGCACGTCGGTCAGGCCACCCGTCTCTAGGACATAGCAAACAGCCGCGTCGCTATCGGTTAAGAGCTCGGCAGGAGCTTCGGGCTGGATCGCGGGGCGCGCCCAACTCGAGAACACCTTCCCGGATACCCAATACAACGGGCGAAGAATGAATCCTGCGATGTTCATGGCGGACAATTCTACCCAAAAGATGGCCCCTGTAGACCGTTGACTTTCAAGAAAATTAGGCATCGTAAATGCCGTACACTCTCTCTTCTTTGCCGACGGTGAGCTTCCAGGTCGCGATATGAGCCTGCTCGACTCGATGACAGACGAAAAAAGGGCTGGAGTGATATTCATTCACATGAATCACACGAGCCCTTTATTAATCAACAGCAGTCCGCAATAAGTAGAAGTTGAACGTCGCGGGCATCAAATCGCCCGCGAAGGATTGCGCTTACCGCTATAGCTTTGGCACCGCTTAGTCGCTCGTTGCGCCTTCTGCATCTTCAACTGCGTCATGCGTACCGTCTGCAGCTTCTTCAACGATACTTCCTGCCGACTCAGCGACTTCTTCAGCCATCTCTTCTGCTACGTCTGCTACGTCTGCTACGTCTGCTACGTCTGCTACGTCTGCTACGTCTGCTACGTCTGCTACGTCTGCTACGTCTGCCGCAGTATCCGCTGAATCGTTACCGCCACATGCGAACAGAGCCAGACTCGCAAGTAAGATTAGTGATTGCTTCATTGCTTTCTCCCTTAAATGTTCATTAGTTACTGATTCTTATCAAAAATTGTCTTAAATATCCATTAATCTGGTCAATATTCCTTGTTAGCCGGTGATCCCCGTTCACCAGATGTAGCGTCGCAGAACACTCACGCGCGTAACGAATACTATTTTCGACCGGCACAACATCATCATGCCAGCCGTGCACAATGCAAATCGGCATAGTTGGTGGTGGCGGTGTCAGCTCCTCATGGCCTTCCATGAAGTAGGCTGGCGCTAATACAAACAATCCTGCGGCGCCTAGGGACTCTGCCGCTGCTGTCGCGACGTGACCACCCATACTGGAACCGACCAGGATCAACGAATCGTCGATATTTGAACATTCGCGTACGAGTTTCTCCACGCGCTCCGTCGGATCGGCGATGCCTTGATAATCGATACTGTCGACGCCGCAACCATGCTTCTTCATAACATCCGACATTGCTCGAATCTTGGTTCCCCAGGGTCCACTTTCCTGGCCGTGGGAGAAAATTACCATGGTCATACGATTATCCCGTCTCCGTCTGACTGCTTCGAAAAGCAATTCTTAAACCTGACCGTCACCCCCAAGTCTTTTTACAAGTCGGGTTCTTGCCGTCTGCCAAAGCCTGATTGTAGATAGGAAGCGTTTTTTGCCATTGCGAAATAAGATTTTCGATTCGGGTTTCACTTGCAGGGTGAGTCGACAAATGCTCTGGTGGTTTCTTGCCACCCAGCGCCGCCATGTTCTGCCACAAATCGACGGCCGCACGTGGATCAAAACCCGCTTTAGCCATGTACTCGAGACCGACAACGTCCGCCTCCGATTCCTGGCCCCGGCCCATTGGTAGCTCCATGCCCAACGCCGCACCTGCACTCATGACTTGTTGTGCGGTATACGCACCACCGGTGTAACCACCACCCATGATGATCGCTAACGCTTCAATACCAATTCCGGTGAGCATCCCGCGTGAGGCACGCTCATTCACATGCCTCGCAGTTACATGCGCGATTTCGTGGCCGATAACCGCTGCGAGTTGATGTTCATTTTCAGTGACGTCGAGAATGCCGGTATACACGCCGATCTTGCCGCCAGGCATGGCGAATGCATTAACTTGATTTTGCTCAAATATCGCGAGCTCCCACTCAAAATCGCTGTACGGTGGGTCAAGTTCAGCAACAACGGCTCCTGCGACACAAGCGACAAAATCGATTTTCGCGCGATCAGTGGTCAGCGGCAGCGTTGCCCGGTACGCGTTAAACGTCGATCGAGCTTGTGCCTCGAGCTCTGCGTTGGACTTTAAGATTAGCTGTCCGCGGCCAGTCGGTGACGTAGAGCAGGATGCGATAAAAAGCATAAAAACTAATGTTATCAATAATTTGGAACGGACCATGCTCTTCTACCCCTTACCCGGTACGGCTCTTTATATTCGGCGATTATAACGCTCTCGAGCACCAATGGCCTCGTCATTGATTCGACCACGAGCGGATACTTCAGTTCCACACTCTCAGCGCGGTAGACGAGACTCGAACTTCTGGCGCCAGCTCGCTGCGTCGGCTTTTTGAAGGGCGCTGTCGATGCCGCCCATCAAGCGCTTTTGCAGCGGTTGTTTAATCTTGTATGTCACCAAGTAGATGTCGCGTGTAGTCGCACGCGTACTCAGCAATTCATCGCTTGTCTGAATATGATCGGCTAGTCCGATCCCCAGGGCGCGAGTTCCGTACCAGTGTTCGCCCGTTGCAATTTTCTCGAGGTCCATGTCAGGCCTGTAGGCAGCCACGGCATCCTTGAAGAGCGTGTGCACGTCTTCTAGCTCTTCTTTCAGCTTGGCTCTGTCTTCATCCGTGTTCTCACCGAACATGGTGACGCTGCGCTTGTGCTTACCCGCCGTAACCTGTTCAAAATCAACGCCGTGACTGTCTAACAAGCGATTGAAATTCGGTATCTGCGCAAGCACACCGATAGACCCAAGTATCGCAAACGGTGCTGCGTGAATTTCTGTTGCAACGCAGGCCATTAGGTAACCACCACTCGCAGCCACTTTGTCTACACACACGGTCAGTGGAATATTGTGATCTCGTATACGAACGAGCTGCGATGCCGCGAGACCATGCTCGTGCACAACGCCACCATGATTCTCAAGACGCATAATCACTTCATCGTCGGATGTCGCCACGTCCAGAATCGCACTGACCTCCTCCCGTAGCGAGGGAACGGCGCTCGCCTTCAGGTCACCCTTGAAGTCGATGACAAAGCTGCGTGGTCGTATAGACGCGTCTTTGGCGTCAGCCTTATTCTTTTTCTTTTTCTCTTTAGCCGCTTTCTTCTGCTGATCTTTGCTCGACACAGCTGTTCGTAAAGCTTCAACCAGAAACTCGTGTTTCTCGTTAAGGTTTTCGACTTCCAGGCCTTCATGCGCACCCTTACGTCCTGCCGAGGCAACGACCACGATGACGGCGATAATACCTACGACTACAGTAATTACTTTGAGCAGGAATAATCCGTACTCCGCTAGAAATTCAATCATATTGCGATGCCAACGTTATTTTTTTGTAAGACCTGTTCGGCCCGATAGCTCGAGCGCACCATCGGCCCGGCGACTACTTCCATGAAACCCTTCTCCAGTCCTTCAGCACGATAGGCCTCAAACTCTTCCGGCGTAACGTAACGCTCTATAGCGAGATGGTGTGGGGTCGGTCGCAAGTACTGACCAAGCGTCAGGATGTCGACATTCGCCGCTCTGAGATCATCCATTGTCTGCATGATTTCATCATCTTTCTCGCCGAGTCCGAGCATCAGGCTCGTTTTAGTGAGCACATCCGGACGATATGCCTTCGCGTGACGCAGTACTTCGATCGTCTGCTCATAACTCGCGCGCGGATCGCGTACAGGGTGTGTTAGACGCTTCACTGTTTCGACGTTTTGGGCGAAAACCTCCAGACCTGAATCAACCACCAGTTCAACGTGCTCCCGAACGCCGTTGAAGTCAGGTGTCAGAGCCTCGACAGCCGTATTTGGATTCAGCTTCTTGATTTCCTGAACGCAGGCCGCGTAATGCGACGCTCCGCCATCGGCCAGATCGTCGCGATCAACTGACGTAATCACGACATATTCAAGCCCCATGAGCTCGACCGCCTTCGCCGAATTCCTGGGCTCTTGCGCATCCAGCCAACCTTTCGGATTGCCGGTGTCCACAGCGCAGAAACGACAGGCTCTCGTGCAAACCGAACCCATGACCATGATCGTCGCCGTACCGGCGTTCCAGCACTCTCCGATATTCGGACACATGGACTCCTCACAGACCGTACTCAAGCGATGCTCATGCACAATCTTCCGAGTATTCGAATAACCCAATCCTGACGGCATTTTCGCGCGCAGCCATTTCGGCTTATCGCCACGCACCATCGGTTTGCTGTTACGACGCTGTTTTTGGCCGTTCTTGACGGCCGAAAAACCTGCATCAGTCTGGTATTTCTCGCCGCTTTTAACCTGTCCGGTCTGGACTATAGGTATGCCGCGAAATAACTTATTGTCGTTGCTCATGCGTCAGCCAGAGGGCCATGCGTTGGGGCACGCATTGTCGCATAAATGGGTGCCGACTCAACAATTCAGAATCGAGTAATCCATAAAAATTTAGCATAAGTCACATTCAACTTGATTCTGAAGTAAAATTTCGCCTTAGGCGCCATCGTCCATAGATTTGAGCCGCTAGCATATTTAACATGGTCGTCAACTTGCTGAATCTTCAGTAGAGCTTACGGGCAAGACACACGGAAATTGAATAAATGACCGCTAATACCGGACTCGTAAAAATTATCCTACTCGGCATTCTTCTTGCCGTATCAGGCAGTGGGCTCACTCAGGACGAACTGAGAGATACCTTCCTCAAGGAAGCGGATGCTGCGAAAGCAGCGGCCGAAGCTGTCAACGCAAAATTATTCGCGCCGAAGGGCTTCCAAAGCGGAATGAAAGAATATGATGACGCTGAAGATCTATTGAAGCGCGGCCGAAACATTAATTACGTACGCTCAACTACAGCGGACGCAGTTAAGTATTTCAAGGCCGCTGCCAGAACAGCCGAATTTGCACAAACCACGCTGGCACAAGCAGTCAAGAGTCGCCAAGATGGTGCCAATGCCGAGGCCCCAAAACGATCGCCCGAACTATGGAGCAGTGCGCAACAAAAATTCATCCGCGCAGTTCAACTACTAGAGCGCGGTGACCTCAAGAATG
>Ga0308019_10001176_pt1 | contig 16147 bp, 16 predicted proteins | sample Neamet284_FD_203135 | JGI IMG/M metagenome (GOLD analysis project Ga0308019, IMG submission 203135) | Marine microbial communities from water near the shore, Antarctic Ocean - #284 | ecosystem: Environmental > Aquatic > Marine > Unclassified | place: Southern Ocean | collected 2014-10-01 | reverse complement strand
ATTTTCCATTTTTATCTTTAATAACAATAATCATCTCACCTTGAATGCAAAAAAAGTAACTTGTTCTATTTTTATGCATATGAGGACCTTTAATCTCTCCTGGATTAACTGAATTTAGGTAAATCATCTCTGGTTTGTTTATTATTTCATCCCAGTCTCTCCAGATTACTGTCAAGTCTCCATTGATATGTGAGTCTAAAACATCCTTAGTTTCATGATTTTCTAATTGAAATACCGAAAAATCTTCTTTTTTCATCTGAAATAGTACTCAATTTGAGCAATAAAAGTTTGATTACTTTTTCGTTCGTAAGCAGCATATCCTTTTAAGAATATAATTTTGTAATTAATCATGAAACTTTTAGTTACGGGAGGAGATGGATTTATTGGAAGTAATTTTATTTTACACACATTAACAAATTTTCCAAAATTTGAAATTATTAATCTTGATGCTGGATTTTATGGATCTAATAAATTAAATCTTGATGAAATTTTCAATTATAATAATTATGAATTTGTTAAAGGTAACATAAATGATTCAAAAATTGTTGATAAATTAGTTTCTAAATGTGACGCAGTAATTAATTTTGCAGCAGAATCTTTTGTAGACCGAAGTATTGCTGATGCTAAACCATTTCTTCGATCAAATATAGATGGTGTTTTTACTATTCTTGAATCAATTAAAAAATACAAAAAAAAATTCCTTCAAATTTCAACTGATGAAGTATTTGGAAGTCTTGATAAAGAATCAGCATCAGAAACTTTTCAATATAATCCTTCTAGTCCATATGCTGCTACTAAAGCATCTGCAGAGATGTTAGTCAATTCATATCATATTACATATGGTTGTGATACTTTGATAACTAGATGTACAAATAATTATGGTCCAAGACAATTTCCTGAAAAATTAATTCCAAAAACATTACTTTTAGCAAAAAATAATAAAAAAATTCCTGTTTATGGAACCGGTAAAAATTTACGTGATTGGCTTTATGTTGATGATCACTGTGCTGCAATTTTATCCTGTTTGCATAATGGAAAATCTGGGGAATCATACAATATTTCATCTGGTAATGAAATTGATAATTTAACTATTATTAAGAAAATTCTTTCTATAATGGATAAATCTGAAGATTTAATAGAATTTGTAGATGATAGACCTGGTCATGATTTTAGATATAGTATGAATTCAAATAAATTACAAAATGAATTAGGTTGGAAATCTAAAACTAGTTTCGAATCAGGAATAACAAATACTGTAAATTGGTATTTGAAAAATCCTAAATGGTGGGAAAATTTGTCAGAAAGCATATTTGAGCATACTCCATGGAAAAAATAGAATTATTTTATTAAGAGAGATTTTATTCTTTATAATATGAAAGGAATTTTACTTCATGCTGGTCATGGAACCCGATTACGCCCTTTAACCCACACTGGTCCTAAACAACTTCTTCCGATTGCAAATAAACCCATGTCTGAATATTGTATTGAATCAATGAAAGATGCTGGAGTTACAGAAATTGCAATAATTATTGGAGGAATTGGTTTCAATAAAGTTCGTGAATATTATGGTAATGGAAAAAAATTTAATGTAAAAATAACGTATGTCAAACAGGATGAACCATTAGGAATATCTCATGCAATTAATTTATGTCGTACTTTTATTGGTGATCAGAAATTTCTAGTTTTTCTTGGAGATAATATTATTCAAAAAAATATTTATAATTTTGCAAATGAATTTCTAAACTCTAATGATGATGCTTCTATTTTATTATGTAAAGTTGATAATCCTTCTAGATTTGGAATTGCAGATATGCATGAAGGTAAAATTACTAAAATTATGGAAAAACCAAAAGATCCTCCAACAAATTTTGCCGTAACTGGAATATATTTTCTTACTCCAAAAATATTTGATGTTATTGATAATCTAAAACCTTCTTGGCGAAATGAATTAGAAATTACTGATGCTTTACAAATACTTCTTGAAAATAATAATAATATTTCTTATCATATTATTACTGATTACTGGAAAGATACGGGAACTCCTGAAGATATTATTAATGCAAACAGAGCAATTCTTCAGAATAAAGAGAGTTATTTTTATGGAGAAAAAAGTGACTCTGTATCTTTAACTGGTATTGTTTTAATTGGAAAGGGGACAAAAATTTTAGGTAACTCACAAATTATGGGTCCCGTAATAGTTGGTGAAAATTGTATTCTTGATAATGTCTGTATTGGACCCAATTCTAGTATTGGTAATAATTCACAAATTACTAATTCTGACATTCAAAATAGTATAGTCATGTCTGATTGTATCATAAATACTTCTATAAAAATTCGTAACAGTATAATTTCTTCTAATTCTAAAATAGAATTTAAAAATAACTCTCAAGATGAAAAAATATTTCTTTTAGGTGAAGGAACAAAAATTCTTCTTTAATCAATTTTAATAAAATTTCTTTTTATTCTTTGATTAGTTAATTTTTCATACCCTTTTTTTGTAAATCCTATAATGGTATATCCGTTTGGTTCATAAAGTAATTCTAAAATTCTATATTTTTCTCTAATAGTTTTTAATTCATATTTTTCTAATGCTGATTTTGAACTGAGTTTTTTAGAAATATTAGTTTGAGAAATGGGTAATTTTTCATTATTTTTACTTCCTATATCAAAAAGTAATCCATTTGTATCTACACTTATTCCAAATATTACATATCCAAATAATCCTGATTTTTCAAATAAATCATAAATTGTTTTCGAATCATATAGTGTTTCATTAATGTGTAAAAGTGAATCTACAATCAATGAATTTTCTTCTTCAATATTTTCAAATTTTAAATTCCAACCATAATCAAATTTATTTAATCCTATATCTCTAACTAATTTTATCCCTGTTTCATAATCTGTTTTATCTTTTCCAAGCATGATCGAAATTAATTCTTTATTCAACATTCGTTTATGTCCTCCTAATTTTCCATAAACATAAAGAAATATCATCCCATCTTCATTCAACATTTTTGATAAAATCTGCAATCCTTCGTTTGGATCTGAAAGATGATGTAATACACCCATACATAAAATTGAATCAAATTTTCCTATCTCGTTAGTTTTATCTAGAATATTTTTTTCTATAAATTGTATGTTTGTAATTTTCTCTTTATTTTTTAATTCATTTGCTATCGCTAATGAATTTTTTGAGATATCAATACCTGTAAAATTACAATCTTTAAAATATTTTGCAACATTAATAATTCTATGACCACTACCAGAACCTGCGTCTAAAATTTTTAATTTTGTAATTTTCTCTTTATTTTCAATTTCAAATATTTTTAATAAATTTACTAATTCATTTGTTTGAGATATTTCTCTTGATGGTGATGGATAAGGATATTTTAGATACATTTCTTTTACTTGCTTTGTTATATTATCTTCAGATTTTGACAATTCCTACTTTTACCTATGAAAAGAATCATTTTAGCTACATATTTAATTAATCACTAATTTTCAATCTTACTAATGGATGACATGCCTAATTTTTTAAAATTAAAGAATGTTGAAAAATCTGTAGATGAAATATCTACTTTTTTACACGATAAAATATTTGAAAAATTTCACAAACATGGAGCAGTTGTTGGATTAAGTGGAGGCATTGATTCTGCGGTAACTATGGCATTATGTGTGAAAGCATTAGGATCAAAAAAAGTTTTAGGATTAACTATGTTTGAAAAAGAATCTAGTCAGAATAATAAATCTTTGATTAATAAAATATCTCAAAATTATGATATTGAAATTAAGAATATTGACATTACTACAATTTTAGACTCTTATGGTGTTTATTCAAATCGAGAAAAAATTGTTAAAAATAATTTTTCAAATTTTAACTCTGATTGTAAATATAGAATAGTGGTTCCTCCAAATTTTAATTCAATTGGAATGCCATACTTGGAAGTTTTAGATGATAAAAATAAACAGCATAAATTAAAAATTACTTCTTCAGATTTTTTATCTCTTACAGCTGCAACCTCAATCAAACATAGAGTTAGAATGAGTTTATTATATTATCATGCTGAAAAAAATAACTTATCTGTAGTTGGTACTACAAACAAATCTGAATATTTACAAGGTTATTTTGTAAAATATGGTGATGGAGGTTCAGATATTGAACCATTAGTCAATCTGTATAAATCTCAAGTTTACCAAATTGGTAATTTTTTAAATATTGATCATGACATTATGATTAATGCTGCATCTCCTGATGTTTGGAGTTATAACACTACTGATGAAGAGTTTTTTTATACTGTACCCTATAATGTGGTTGATTTGATTTTATATTCTAGAGTAAACAATCTTTCTATATCTGAAATTAAAAAACTCTCTAATTTATCTGAAGAAAAAATACAAAGTTTAATTAAATTTCAAAACATTAAAGAACAAAAAAGTAAACATATGCGAGAATTACCTCATAAATGGGAGCCTAAGTTTCTTTAACTTTTATGTTTATTTTAAAATTGAATGATATGACTTTAACAACTGATCCAAATATAACTGATGAATCTATCTCAAATGATTTAATCAGTATAATTATTTTAAATTATAATGCTGGTGATTTATTGTTAGACTGTGTAAAATCTATTTTTGAATCAAATTATAAAAATTTTGAAATAATTTTAGTTGATAATGTATCTAAAGATCTAAGTCATAAAAAATGCAAAGAAAAATTTCCTGATATTAATTTAATAGAAAATTCTGAAAATTTAGGTTATTGTGAAGGAAATAATGTTGGATTACAAAAAGTGAATGGTGAGTTTATTGTTGTCTTAAATCCTGATACTATAGTCGACCCTGATTGGTTAAATCAACTATTGAAAGCATACAGGAAAAATGGAGATGGTTTGTATCAACCAAAGTTTTTAGCAACAACCGATCATTCTATGGTTCTAAGTACTGGTCAAATGATTCAAATTTTTGGTTTTGGTTATTCTCGTTCTAAGGGTGAAAAAGATAACCAATACTTTGAAAAATTTGAACAAATAGATTATGCATCAGGTACATGTCTTTTTACATCTACATTATTAATGAAAAAAATTGGATTTTTTGATCCTTTCTTATTTGCATTTCATGATGACCTAGAACTATCTTGGCGTGCAGCAATTATGAAAATTTCTTCATTTTATGTTCCAAAAGCCATTGTATATCATCCCAGAGAAGGATATAGTTTCAAATGGAATCCAATTAAATTTAAACTCATGGAAAGAAATCGAAAATATTGTTTACTTACTCTCTATGATCATTCAACAATAATCAAAATGCTTCCTGCATTATTGGTAATAGATATAGCTGTTTTCTTTTTTTATTTGAGTCGTGGTATTGGAAAAATGAAAATTTTAGCTGATTGGGAATTATTAATGAATTTAAAAATAATTAATCAGAAATATCGATCTAACCAAAAAATTAAAGAAATTCCTGATTATGAATTAATTAAACAATTTAAAAATGAAATTTTAATTCCTTCTTGGATAATTAATAGAAAATTAAATTCTTTTTTTAATAATTTTCTAAATTCTTTAGCTAAAATCACTAGAAAATTCCTTAACTAGAATTTTATTTTTCCGAAATTACTGTTGATATGGCAAATAACTTTTCATGAGTAGAGCTAACTAAAAATTTGTAAGTATTATCATTTTTTAAACTAACAACTGGTTTTGAATTTTCATAATTAGTTATTATATCGAATAGTTTAATTTGTTTTTTGATTGATTTTATTACTGCTTCTTTAATTGCAAATTTTGAGGCAAATATCTCTGCAGAATTTTTTTTATTTAAACAATATTTAATTTCAGATTCGGTAAATATTTTTTTATAAAAATGCATATTTTTTTCAAAAGGTTTTTCCTGAAATCTTTTAATCTCTACTATGTCAATTCCAATTCCAAAATTTTTAAGCATGTAGAAATTAGTAAATAGGTTTATTTATTATCCACTCATTTTTTTATTATATCATGAGTACAGATATTGAAAGTATAGTCCAAAACATTTTCTTTGAAGTATTTCCAAATTTATCTAAATCTGATTTCTCATGGAATAAAGAACAAAAAGATTATGAACATTGGGATTCTTTTGCTCAATTAAATTTAATAACTTTAACTGAGGCTAGATTTGATATTTCTTTTACTTTAGACGAATCTATTGACATTAAATCTGCTAGTGATCTTCTTAAAAATATTAAATCTCATTTATCATGAATATTGTTGATTTTTTAAAAAATTCAGCAAATAAATACCCAAAAAAACCTGCTCTCGTTTGTGAAAATGAATCCTTTACTTTTAGTGAACTTTGGAAATTAGTAAAAAATTTTTCATTACCTGTAGAATTACTCAATCCACAAAATGTAATTAGTTTAATTTCTGAAAATTCACCATATTTTGTTATTGCGTACCTAGGAATAATGAATTTAGGTAAAACTGTTCATTTAGTATCTCCAGAAATTTCTGAAATAAATTTAACAAACCAAATTACTTCCTCAAATTCATCTATGATTGTTTGTTCAGATACCGTTTTTAATAAAATTTCTAAGTTTAATTCAATAAAAATACCTATTTTTCAATTAAATAATATTCCTAAAAATACTGATAGTTTTTCTTCTGAATCTAATGAAATAGCATATTTGATTTATACCTCTGGAACTACATCTGAAGCTAAAGGAGTTGGAATTAATCATTCTATAGTTGAATTTGCAACTAAAAATATTGTTCAAGTTTTAAAATATTCTAATTCTGATGTTGATGTTTTACCACTACCACTACATCATTCATTTGGATTGGGATGTTTACATGTGTCATTATTTGTAGGTTCTACACTAATATTATTAAAAAATTCTTCTGATTTACAGAATATTTTAGATACTATAAAAAAATATAACGCAACTACTTTTGCAGCAGTACCTGCTACCTTAACAAAATTTTTAAAATTTAATGAAAATAATTTAAACGATTATTTTTCTAATATTCGATTAGTTATTACTAATACTACAAAAATTCCTATAAATACAATTAATTTTTTTAAAACAATTATTTCCCATGGTAATTTGGCAACATATTATGGTTTAACTGAAGCTTCCAGAAGTAGTTTTATGATTTTTAATAAAGATACTTCTTTTGATCAATCTGTTGGTAAGCCTGCTCCTCAAGTAGATATAAAAATTGATAATCAAATTAATGAATCAAAAATTGGTGAGATTTTAATTAAAGGTAATAATGTAATTAAAAAATATTGGAAAAATATAGAGTCTGATAAAAATATAATTGATGGTTGGTTAAGAACTGGTGATCTGGGATTTTTTGATGATCATGGTTATCTTTACCTTGTTGGTAGATTTGATGATGTAATCAATATTGGCGGTGAAAAAGTAATGCCTGATGAAATTGAAGAAATTGTAAAACAAATTGATGGTGTGGAGAATGCTGCGGCATTTGGAATTGATCATGAAATTTTTGGCCAAGTAATAAAATTACATGTAGTAAAATCTAAAAATTCTAATCTACAAAAATTATCTATTCTTAGATTTTGTATGAAAAATCTTGAAAAATATAAAATTCCATCAAAAATTGATTTTGTAACAAATATACCTCAAACTGATTACGGAAAAGTTAAACGCTTTATGTTAAAATAAGATTAGAAATCATGAATGAATCCAATAATTTTAAAAATAATGAATCTGAATTAATGCAGTACTATGGGTATACGGGAAACATTGGCAAAATTAAACTCCGTTTAAAATTTCTTAAAAGTTGGATGTTACATTCCTTAGCATATTCTTCACCTCTTCCAAATTTTGTAATAAAACTTCAACGTTCTCGTGGCGTAAAAATTGGAAAGAATTGTCATTTTTCACCCTATGTTTTAATTGATTTATTACATCCTGAGTTAATTACTATTGAAGACAATGTTACCATTGCTTCAAACTCTATGATTTTTGCTCATGTCAATCCTACTACAAATGAATTTTTAAAAAACCATGGGTATCCTAGAACAATTAAACCAGTTGTTATCAAAAATGGTGCAATAGTTAGTGTTGGATGTATCATTATTGCAGGTGTCACTATCGGCGAAAATTCTATTGTAGGTGCTGGAAGTGTAGTATCTCAAGATATTCCTGATTTTTGTATTGCTGTGGGCAATCCTGCAAGAGTAATTAAAAGAATTGATCATTAGTAGCTGTTAACTGTTATTAACTAATTTATTTTTTTTAATATGTTGAATATACTTGGAATTGATTTTGAAGAATGGTTTCATCCTGAATTAATTCAATCTGTTTTAACACATGAAAAAAAATCTTTTAAAATTGTGAATGGATTAGATAAAATTTTAACATTTCTTGAAAAACATGATACTTATGCCACATTTTTTGTGGTTGGTGAAATCCTTCAAAAATTTCCTGAAATTTTAGATAAGATTTTAGATCATGGACATGAAATTGGATTTCATACTATGTATCATTCTAGACTAGATTCTAAAAATTTTAAAGAAAAATTTTCAAAAGAATTAGATGATTTTGCTATACTTAGTAATAATAAAAGTAAAGGATTTCGTGCTCCCACATTTTCTTTAAATCAAACATCATCGTGGGCAATTAATACTCTTGAACAACATGGTTATGTTTATGATAGTAGTATTGTACCTGCAAAAACTAGTATGTATGGAATTCCTAATGCTCCAAAACATCCTTACAAAATCACTAGTAATTTTTTAGATTGTGATAATCCAAAAGGAAAAATTATTGAATTTCCATTAATGACAACAAAATTTTTAGGAAAAACAGTTCCTGTTGGAGGTGGATTTTATTTACGAACATTACCGTTTGGTACAACAAAAAATGCACTCAAAACATATGATGAAAAAAATATCCCTGGAGTATTTTATATACATTCTTGGGAATTGACGCCTGAACATATGCCTAAAATTAAACTTTCAGTAAAAAATAATTTTATTACATATCATAATTTGGATAAAGTTTTTGAAAGAATGGATTATTTACTTTCAAATTTTCAATTTACCTCATTTGAAAAATATTTACAGAATAAATCTTAATTATTTTACAAATTATTATCTTTAAAATATTTCAAAGTTTTTTCAATTCCAACTTTTACTGATATTTTTGGTTTCCATCCTAATGATCTTATTTTTAAATTACTAACAACAAAATTTCCAACATCTACTTTTTTTGTATACTTTGGTGGTTTTACATATTTTGTTTTTGCATCAGTTAATTTTTCAAGCGTATTACCAATTTCATAAAACCATGTTTTTTTACTAGATGAAATCCAATACAATTCCCCTTGTTTTCCTTTTGTCATAATTTTATTTATTGCACTTACTACATCTGAAATATATATTAAATCTCTAAAAAATTTTCCATTATTATAAATTGTAATAGCCTCTCCTTTGAACCCTCTATATATTAAATAATTTATTGCATTTTTCTTAGGAATTATTTGCTCTTTAGGTCCAAATGAATTAGTAATTCTAAAAATATTAGTATTCAAACCATACACTTGATTGTAAATTTTTGTATAATATTCACTTGATAATCTGTTTACACCATACATTGTAGTTGGATTGCATGGAGTTTGTTCATTAACTGGAAGTTTAAGGGGTTTACCAATTACTACAAATGTACTACCTAGAATGAATTTACATTTTGGTATTTCCTTTCTTATAATTTCAAGTATATTTAATGTCGATTTAGTATTTGAATCAAGATCATTAAATGGTGATTCAAATGATTTGGAATGTGATGTATTACCTGCTAAATGAATAATCACGTCTGGTTTCTTTTTAATAATGAATTTTTCTAATTTTACATAGTTTGTTACATCAATTTTTTCAAGTTGTATTTTCTTCCTTATATGATCAACATTTTTTACACTTGTTTTTGTACATATTATAATTTTATGACTCTTTTTTAACAAATATTCTGCAAGATGACTGCCTACAAAACCTGCTCCACCAGTAATCATAATTTTCATACAACTACCCATTATTGATTCCTTAAAAATTTTCCATTAGAATATTTTCAAAAAATTGATAAATTTGTGATAGAATATCCTATGGCTGATTCACATCCTGAATTGTTGGTTGAATTAAAAGAAATTTTGTTGAGACAAAATTTTAAGATAGAAACTAAAAAATAATTTTTAGATATTGGATTTTTATATCCTAAAAAATCTAATTTTTTATAATTATGCCTAATCCTTGATTACCTTTTACTTTTACTACATACTTTTTTACATTGTTTACACTAGTAAAATCATAAAATGCATCATTATCTATTATGTCGTCTGAAATAATTATTCCATCTTTTTTTATTTTTTTAATTATTGTATTAAATTCAAACATCATATTTTCATATGTATGTGAACTATCATGAATAAAAATATCCAAATCCTTAACTTCATTTGAAATTTTTTCTAATTTTTCTGTAGATTTTCCAATTATTAATTTCCATTTATTTTTTAATTTTTTGGGAATTATACTGCCAATCATTTCTTCAGTTTGCCATGGTCTAAAGATAGAATCTATTGAATATAATTTTCCAAATTTATTATCCTCTAATGCTTGTAAAATATATGAACTACTAATTCCATATGCTACTCCTGTTTCTATAACGTTTTTTGGTTTTAAAATTCTACATAAGTAATACAAAAATTTTCTTGAATCTGAATTAATTGAATAATCTGTTGGATAAGGTTTTTTCTTTGATGGGTATTTTTCATTTTTTAATTTTTCCAAATTTTGTTCTACGTGCAATTCTAATTTTTCCAATTTTATTTCATTTACTTTTTTTGTTGGAAATATTTTTTTAAAAAAATCTTCAATTGAATCAAAATCATAGGCATATTTATGATTCTTATGATCTTCATTTTCTTGACTTTGCCTTCTTTCTTCAAGCGCATCTTTTACTAATCTTGGTTTAAAAATTGATTTTGTTAATATTTGAAAAATAATCGATATTTTATTCATTCTTATTTTTATTCATAAATTTTACATATATTAGTTAGATTTTATAATAATTCTTATATTTTATGATGGTACATTGTTTACTTTAACTAGAAGTATAATAACAAAAAATGTTAGAATATGAAAATTGCACTAACATGTCCTGCCTCATTACCTGCAACTCAGTTTGGAGGAATAATGTTTCTTTGTATTCATGTAGCAAAAAAGCTTTCAAACGAAGGACATGATTTAACAATTTACACTACTGATCTTGATTTTGCAAATACAACCAAATTCAATAAAAAATTACCTAAAAAAGAAAAAATTGAAAATTTTTTTATAAAGAGGACCCATGTTTGGGCCTCTTCCTTTCTTTTCTTCTTTAATCCTGGAATGTATAGTCAAATGATGAATGACAACTTTGATCTAATTCATACAATAGGAATTAGAAGTTTTCAAGCATTTGTATCTGCTTTAGTGTCTAAAAGAAAAAAAATCCCATTAATAATTTCTGATCAGGGCGGTCTAACTACTCATCCTGATTTAAAAAAGAGTTCATTTAAAAAAAAAATTTTAATAAAATTACAACAACCATTAATTAAATTCATAATTAATCAAGCAAGTAATGTAATTGTTGCAAATGAATATGAGAAAAAAATTTTTCTAGAATTTTGTGATGAATCAAAGATTTCAATTATTAAAAATGGAATTGATTTAAATGAATTAAATTTATCTACTGTAAATTTTAGTGAAAAATATGAAATTAAAGAAGAATTTATTTTATTCTTAGGTAGGTTTCATAAAGTTAAAGGTATTGACACTCTGTTAGAATCTATTAATTTAATTAAAAATAATATTATTTTTAAAAAACATAAAATTGTGATAATGGGAGTTGATTTTGGTTTTGAATCTAAAATGTTTGAATTAATTAAAAAATTTAATTTATCTGATCAGGTGATTGTAATAAAAAATCCTCCAAGATTAGATGTTTTAGGTGCATATTCTCAGTCAAAATTTCTTGTTTTGCCTTCAAAATGGGAGTTATCTCCTTTGACACCTCTAGAGGGATTTGCATTTAAAAAAGCAGTAATTAGCACAACTGCTCATGGAATTCCATTTACTTTAACAAATAATGAAAATTCTATTTTAGTTGACCCTGATGATTCTGATGAATTAGCAAATGCAATTCTGGATTTACTAAAAAATCCTAAAAAATGTGATAATCTGGGCTTATCTGGATTCAAATTAATTCACGAAACTTGTAATTCTGATATAATGTCTTTAAACTATCTAAAAATATATCAAAAAACTTTAAACAATCATATTTAGAACTTACTATCAATTATTTCATTAAATTTTAAAAAATAAAAAAATTGTCAAACAATAAATAATTTAATTCTGTACATAAAGAATTGAAATCAAAAAAAGATGCATTTAATGATAATTCTATATCTGTGCCTTTTGTAATTCCTATGATTACAAAAGATGATAAAATTGCTATTAATGATGCATTAAATTCAGTATTACTAACTGATGGGCCTAAATTATTAGAATTTGAAAAAATGTTTAGTAAATATACCAATTCCTCTTCTTCAATTGGTGTATCTAATGCAACATCTGCCTTGATGTTATCTTTAAAATCCTGTGGAATTGGAAAAGGTGATGAAGTTATAGTTCCAGATTTAACTTTTGTTGCAACTGCTAGTGCAGTACTTCATTGTGGTGCAACTCCCGTTTTAGCTGATGTAGAAGAGGATACCATGAATATTGATCCTTTATCTGTACAAAGAAGTCTAACTAAAAAAACTAAAGCAATAATTCCTGTTCATTTTGCTGGTAGAATTTGTAAAATTAAAGATATTTTAAAAATTTCTAAAGAAAATAATTTAAAAATTATTGAAGATTGTGCCCATGCATTAGGTTCTAGAATTGGTAAAAAACATGCAGGAACATTTGGAGATGTTGGATGTTTTAGTTTCTACCCTACTAAGAATTTTACAACTATTGAAGGTGGAATGATAATAACTAATTTAAAACAAATTTCTGATTATACAAAATCTGCAAGAAATCATGGAATGACAAGATCCTTGAATAATCGATTTTCTTCTGGTAAACCTTGGGAGTATGATGTTAAAGAAATTGGTTTTAATTTTAGATTGGATGAAATACGTTCAGCGTTGGGATTAAGTCAAATGAAAAGACTGGATAAATCTAATGATTTGCGTAAAAAAGCATCTGAATATTATACTTCTCAATTAAGTGGTGTCAAGGGAATTATTACTCCGATGGATTCAAAAAACAATGAAAATTCTTTTCATCTGTATATTATTCGAATAACTAAAGATTTTCCTATTACTCGTGATGTTTTATTCAAAAAATTATTGGATAATGGAATTCGAACATCCGTTCATTACAAACCTTTGAATCAATTTAGTTTATTTAAAAAAATGGCAAAATCATATGATAAATTAAAAATTTCTGATATGTTATATGATGAAATCTTATCCCTTCCAATGTACCCTACAATTAGAAAATCTGATCAAAATTATGTAATTAAACATATTTTAAATTAATCTAAAAAAGTATTTTTTAATAAAATTATCATTAATGACAATAATTTAGGCTGTAATTTTATGTTACATCATTTAAGTTTAATTCATTTATTGAATAATAAAATATTTTTTTTGATTTCGAGTAAATTAACTAGCAAGTTTTGTATTAATACTTTTTAAATGTTAAAATTCTCGTATATTTCTAAATGGATAATATTTACCAACAAAATTCCAATTTCTTTTACAAATAATTAAATTAAAGAAGTTATTTTTATTTTTATGAATAATTACCCTTACCCAAAATCATTTTCTGATGATGAAAAAATTAAATTTTGTGACTTTTTACGTAATCATACTACTGTAGAATGGGGTGGAAATAATCTTTATGATGGAACACATTCCCATTTACAACAAATTCCTGAAGAGTTAACAGAAACTATTTTCTTCTTAAAAAATTATGAAAAATCTAATAATATAAAATTAAAGAAATTTTTGGAAATTGGATTTTATACTGGTTATACAAATACAATTTTAAATAAAATCTTTGAATTTGATGAAATTGTGGGCATTGATACATTTGAGCAATTTGTAGATGGGAATTCCCTAATGGCAAATCACAGATTTAAAAATCTTATTTTAGTTTGTGGAGATTCAACTTCGAAAAGAACAATTTCAATTACTAAAAAATTTAAACCATTTGATTTAATCTTAATTGATGGAGATCATGATTATGAATTTATCAAAAAAGATTTTGAAAATTATAAATCAATGATTTCAAAAAATTGTTTTATTTTATTGCATGATATAAAAAATAAAAATTTTCCTGGTGTCTCAAAATTTTGGAAAGAAATATCTAATTCAAAACAATTTATTTCTAAAGAATTTATTTGTGGTGATTATCCGATGAAAGCAGGAATTGGTTTGCTACAAAAACTATGATTATTGTTTTGTTACAGTATTGTGTTTCTCAAAGACTTCTATCTAATTTCAAACTCCTTCAGTAATTTTAAATTTAATTCTCTAAGTGAATTGATTACTATGTCTGATTGATATTTTTTAGGTTTTATTAAATTCTTATATCTGCCTTTTAGTAATCTAACTGTTTGAAATCCTAGTGGTTTTATGCCTACAAAATCTTTGTTAGGATCATCTCCAACATATACGACTTCTTTTGGTTCAACATTTTCTATATTACAAATTTTTAGAAAACAATATGGGGATGGTTTTGCATTTTTTAATCCATAATTTGAAGTAAGAAAACATTTTTTCATAAATTTTTCTAATCCTAACGCCTTTATCTTATTTAATTGAACTAATTTATTACCATCTGTTACAATATAGCATGTATTTTTTTTTAAATTTTTTAAACAATATATTGCATCTGCTGAAATTTTAATTTTTGGGAAATGCATTCTATAAATTGATAAGCATTTTCTAACTCGACTTTTAGAATATATGTTAAAATTTATTAACATATCATCAATAATTTTTTTTCTATTTTCCTTGTTTCTATTTTTTAAAAACATTAAAATCTTATTTTTAGGAATATTGTATTCATTTGAAATAAAATTTACTATTGCATCTATTCCACTATGATAAAATGACTTTTCTTCATATAGTACATCATCTAAATCAAAAACTATTATCAACTTATGAACATATCTTTAGAATATCTAATTAGAGTTTTCTTTGGTATTTTTTTTACTCGCTTGCTTAATTTTTGGCCTAAACTTTCTTTTATAAACCAATTAAATGAATCTAAGCCACATTCAATACTTAGAGATGATCCTCCTCCAAATCTACTATTACATTCTATAAGATAGATTTTATCTTTTGAATCAACTAATACTTGAATAATTATGTGACCATAAAAATTAAAGTTTTTTATAATTTTGTAAAAAACCTGTTCTATTTTTTTATTTGTTATAACCTGGGAAATTTTTGATTCTCCACCTACAACCAAATTTCTTTTTCTCACAACAATTCCTTGAATTTTCTTATTTTTTGTTACATACCCATCTATACTAAATTCTTCTCCTGTGATATGTGGCTGAAAAATTGGATTTTGTAAAATTTTTGCATAATTAATGGCATTTTGTTTTGTTAAATTTAATCCAATTTGGATAGAACCTGAACCAAATCTTTCTTTTACCACATATTTGTTAGATTTTATTTCCTGAATATTTTCAGAAGTTTGAATTACTGGAAGATTTACTTTTTTTCCATTTTTATAAAAACTGATTTTATCCAAACAAAAATTAATTGTTTTTAAGCTGGAAATCATCACAAAAATTTTATTTTTTAATAATATTGATTTATTTTTTGAAAAATAAATTAAATCTCCATCTCTTGTTGGTATGATGTACTTAATTTTATTTATTTTACAATATTTTATCAATTTTTCTATTTCTAAATTTTTTATCAAAGGCATTTTCCAAAATTTTTCTACAAAATATTTTCCAATACAATTCACATTTGAATCTCCACCAAAAATTTTTATATTAAAATTAGAAGAATTTCTTACTTGATCAATAAGTGTTATTTTATTTGAAATACTTGTAATTAAGATATTTTTTTGATCATTATCTATTTTTTTAACAAAT
>Ga0308019_10001175_pt1 | contig 16167 bp, 16 predicted proteins | sample Neamet284_FD_203135 | JGI IMG/M metagenome (GOLD analysis project Ga0308019, IMG submission 203135) | Marine microbial communities from water near the shore, Antarctic Ocean - #284 | ecosystem: Environmental > Aquatic > Marine > Unclassified | place: Southern Ocean | collected 2014-10-01 | reverse complement strand
GTCAAACGGCAAAAATGCTCTCAACCGTTTATGATGATGAGGCGGTTCGCGAAGTCCTCAAGTCAAGTATTCCCAAGTCGGTGATTGAATGGTTGATTGAAGCCGATGGGCTGTTTCGGCTTTCCACGTTTGAAACTGGTGTCCACGCAGGATGATTACTTTCTGAAGATCTTCTTTTTGACTTCTTTTTTAATTTGGTCCTTCGCCATCTGTTTAACTTTTTTATCAGCCTTTGCCTTGATTCCGCTTGCCATGGATGCCATTTTATTCCTTGCTGCTTCTTTAACAGGCTTTGTCACTTCATCAATCACTTGACGCTTGGCGGATTCTGCGGCAGCCTTGCCTGCTTTCTTCGCAGCATTACCTGCTGCACCGGCGGCTTTACCTGCGAGTTTCTTAACCATGATTCATCGAATGCTTCGACGCACAAAAGGCTTGTGCCGTCATTCATCCGATGCGACAACGACTCGGGCGACTAAAAGAATACGTTGCTTGTACATGTAGCCGGCTTCAAGAACATCAACAATACAACCAGCGGCAAAGACATCTGATGCTGGAATTGTTGTGATGGCTTCCATTTTGGCAGGATCGAACGGTTTGTCTTTTGCTTCAATTGGAGTGACTCCATCTGCTGAAAGTTCATGCCACATCTTGTTTCTCAAGAGGCGTAGGCCTTGGGCGACTGCTGAAGAATCATCTTTGTCGAGGTTGTCGATAGCACGGTCTACATCACCAAGAACCGTGAGCATGCGCCGAGCAAGCCCCATCCCACTGTATTGTATGAGGTCTGCCTTTTCTGCCATCAAACGCTTTCGTACATTTTGGATTTCAGCATCTTTGTAGGCGATTTCTTTTTCGGCTTTATCTGCCCGAGCAAGTGCTTCTTCCAAGGGGTCAAGCACCTCCACTTCAACGGAATCTGCCAAGTCAATGGTCTCGGTTCCTTCTTCGACAATTGGTATTGAATCATCGACTTCGATGATGTTTTCTTCCGGTTCTTCTGAAGGCAATTCGTCACTCATCATGTAAGGCGTTACGGAAGTGGTCTTTGAACCCCTCGACTAATCGAGAAGGTACTGTCTGAGATTCCAGAGGCCGTGACCCCATTGGTCAGCCTTGAGATGTTCCCTACCCAATACTCCGACAAGTAAGGGATTTGCTTCACAGAGTGTAATCGTGTAAACCAATGCACGGGTGGCTCGGTCATGAGCCTCATAGGTTGGAACAATCTTCGGATCTTCACTTTCATCGAGTGTTTCACCGAGTTGCTTTCTGCGACCCATCCAGTCCAAACAAACCAATTCTGCGAATTCATCTTCTGGAATACCATTGAGTCGCTGTGTGAGTTCTTGCCAGGTAGATTCTGAATAGAGTTCTTGACTGTCAGCAATTGTTCGTCCCAATGCCACATCCAAATAGAGGAAAGCTCGGCCTTCCCACACTTCCCATGCCCCGGGACTGGCCCATTTCATGAGATGGAGCAAACCTTGGGAGCCATCGGGTGAAGTTCGTAAGACCTCTAAAACTGTGCCAGTATGTTCGCCTTCAAGAGAATCCATCCAATCGAGAATCTCGGCTTCACAATCGATATCAAATGCACGTTTTAATCGTCCATCATAGGTAGGCCTTTGGTCACGGAATTGACCTTTTTCCATTCCCTGATAAAGTTCGTTCCATGTGTGATTGAGAAGCATCTTCAAACTTGGTTCATCGACAAGCAAGAGAACCAATTCTATGCCCATAACCGAATCGAAAGCGTTGATTGGTTTGATGTCATCGGCGCAGAGAGGAAGAAACCAAAGCAGTATATCCACGGATTCAAGAGAAGAGCATTGAAGAAGAACGGTTGGTCCGAGACAAATGGAGGCTTTGTAATGGCGACAATTAAGGAGCAGATCGATTTGATCCGCGTTGAGATTGATAAGACCCAAAAAAACAAGGCCACTAACGCTCACATTGGTAAACTTAAGGCCAAAATCGCTCAATTGAAAATCAAGGAAGAAAAGGCGCACGCACACTCCAAAGCAAGTGGTGGCGGTAAAGGGTTTGAAATTAAAAAGTCAGGCGATGCAACCGTTGCTTTGGTCGGTTTCCCTTCAGTCGGGAAATCAACACTGATCTCTAAGGTCACCGATGCACACTCCGAAGTGGCCGGTTATGCCTTTACGACACTGACATGTATTCCTGGTGTGATGGAACACCGAGGGGCGAAAATTCAGATTCTGGATTTACCTGGACTCATCAAAGGAGCGGCAGAAGGAAAAGGACGTGGAAGAGAAATTCTCAATGTGATTCGCAGTGCAGACATGGTACTCTACATCGTTGACCCCTTCCAAGATGCCCACTTCAACGTCTTACATCGTGAATTGCACAACGCTGGTCTTCGACTCAATGAAACAAAACCACCCGTCTTCATCAAGCGTACAGACCGAGGTGGAATTGATGTTCGGACAACCGTTGAACAAACTTACCTTTCCAATGAGGAAATGAGTGAAATCATTCGCTCATTTGGTTATACTTCAGCCATTGTGACCTTGCGTAACAACACTACTGCAGAACAAATCGTCGACTGTTTAGCGGAAAATAGAATCTATGAAAAAGCAGTAATTGCAATCAACAAAATTGATATTGCTACCGAGGAAGATTTAGTTCGTTCTCGCAAATCCTTACCCGAAGATTGGCCTGTTATGCGAATCTCGGCATTCAAGGATATCGGGCTCGATGAATTGAAGGATTTCATTTACGATAACCTCGGGTTCATGAGAGTCTATCTCAAGCCTCAAGGTCAAGATGCAGATATGGAAGAACCACTCATTGTCAAGGATGATACAACTGTTGAGCACATCTGTAACAAATTACACAGAGACTTTGTTCGCAAGTTCCGCTATGCTCGTGTGAAGGGGCCAAGTGCAAAATTCGACTGGCAACGCGTCGGGTTAGACCATCTTCTCAAAGATGGCGATTTGGTAACAATTGTTGTTCGTCGTTGAATCAATCCCATATGCCCATGTCCATTCGGGCATCTTCTGTTGCGTGGATTTTTGGATCCCATCGTGGGGCCCAAACAAGATTGATGTGGACGCTTTCGAGCCCTACAGTTTGTAATGCTGCTCGATGAGCGGCAGCCATAATCTCAGGTGCAGCAGGGCAACCTGGTGAGGTGAGAGTCAAATCGATTTCAGCATGAGCGATTCCGTCTTTTTCTTCAAAACGCACATCATATACGAGTCCTAATTCGACAATGGACAATTCCAATTCTGGGTCTTCAACTTCATCTAATTGCGTCATAACATCTTGCTTTTCAACCATAAAAATACCTCATTGAAGTCCCCGAATATCTCTCATCACTTTATCAAACATATTTCGGAATCCGTTTGAACGACTTGGAGAGAGTGTGCTAAGAATTCCCATTTCTTCTGCGAAATCTGGTGAGAGAAGTAAGACCTGAGCTGGAGCATATCCGTTGATAGCAATACTCAGAATACCCATGAGGCCTTGAACAAGTTTTGCATCAGCACCGGCTAATAAGAGCACCTTTCCATCGTCGAGTTCCACGTGGACATGGGCTTCAGATTGGCAACCCAGAACCCTTGATTCATCATCCCAACGTTCAATTGGGTAAGGAACCACTTCATCAGCCATATCAAACACCATTTCAAGGCGCTCCATCTTGTCATGAACTTCTTGGAATTCTTCGATCAATTCAGTCAACACTTCCGGATAGGTCATCCGAACCTCTCCGTAATTATTTTGAGTTGTTCGATGAAGAGTATCGCTTCATCCATCGTATTATACAAATAAAATGAGGCTCGAACCGTACTCGAAATACCTAACCGATTGAGCAATGGTTGTGCGCAATGATGGCCAGTACGGACTGCAAAGCCACGTGAATCGAATAAATGAGCTAAATCTTCACTGTGGATACTTGGATGATTGAATGAGACCACGGCACTGTCGTTTTTCTCATGACGCCCATAGACAGCCATGCCCATCGTTCGTAATTGTTCAGCAACCCAACTCCCGATCTCAATCAAGCGTTGATGTTCCTTTTCTAAATCAAGTGTTGACATCCAATCCAATGCAGCACTCCAACCTACGGCTTCTGCAATTTTTGGAGTTCCTGCTTCGAATTTATGTTCATCCGTTTGATAGGTAGAACCAGTGATTGTGACGGTTTCAATCATATCGCCACCACCCATGAATGGTGGCATTGTTTCAAACACCTCTGCATTGATAAGAAGAGCACCGATTCCAGTCGGCCCACACATTTTGTGGGCAGAAAAGGCCATGAAATCAGCACCAAATTCTTTGAAATTAATACGTTCATGTGGAACGCCCTGGGCTGCATCAACCAACACCAAAGCACCCTTTGAATGTGCAAGTTCGATGATTTCTTCCATTGGATTACGAACACCCAATACATTGGAAGTATGTACCACACAGACGAGTTTTGCACCATCTAATGATGCAGCATATGCTTCCATATCAAGCGTAAAATCGTCCATGACTGGAACATACCGCAACTCAATATTCCGTTCTTCGGCAAGCATTTGCCAAGGAACAATATCTGAATGGTGTTCCATTTCTGTCAAGACGATAACATCGCCTTCAGTTAGATTTGCTCGACCCCATGAATGGGCGACGAGGTTGATGGCTTCGGTGGTTCCACTGGTGAGGACTGCACGATCTGCATTGAACCAATCCTTCAACTTGGTTCTGCATGCTTCATACCCTTCTGTCGCTTCACCGGCTAGGGTGTGTACTGCACGGTGAACATTTGCGTTTGAAGAGGTGTAATAGTTGTTCATTGCATCCAAAACAACTTGTGGTTTCTGTGTCGTTGCTGCATTATCCAGGTAAATCAACGGAAAACCGTTGACTTTACGTTTGAGGATCGGAAAATCATCACGCAAAGCCATGTAATCACCGCTTCAATTCGCATTCAAGATGAACAGTAAGTCGTGTTCGCATTTCTTCGATGAGATGTTTGTTCGTCAAATTCGAAAAAGCGTTGAGAAGAAAACCATTGACAATCATAGCTTGTGATTCTTCGGGACTCAAACCCCTTGACATCAAATAATGCATTTGTTCTTTGTCAACAGGTGCACTGGCAGCACCGTGAGCAGCAGATACATCATCAGCATGAACTTCAAGTTCAGGAATTGCTTCTGCTCTTGCTTTTTCAGAAAGAAGAAGATTACGGAATACTTGTGATGCATCAGATTTATTGGCACCTTCAGCAATCGTGAGCAAGCCAGTACCGATGAAGTGACTGCTTCCTGCACATGCTGAATTCATCACCAAATCGGAATTTGTATGGCCATGAAGGTGGTGAATTTCGACATGCTCGTCTTCATGACGAGCACCAATGGCATTGACTGTGACGGATTGGCGTATTGAAGCGCCTGTTCCATTCAATGTGCTGCGAAGATCTGATTTGCATCGGAACCCGCCGACAGAAAGAGTTGCATGTTCAAGTTCACTGTCGCGTTCAATCATCCAATCCTCGCAACGAAGGAACTTGGTATTCGAGTCGAGTTCATTGATGAAACCAAAGGAGAGTTGAGCATTTGGATGGACCTTGCCTGTAATGTGAAGTCCAACCCATTCCGGTTCGCCTGATATGTGAATGAAAACGACTGCTGAACCTTTGACTTCAAGGTCTAAATGTCCAACTGCCACATGTCCTGATGCTCGAGCATTGATGTGAATCGGTTCAGATTCTTCATTGATGACTAAACGATTGTATGAGCCACCTGCAGCTTGTAAAAAAGCTCGGGCAATGTCATCAAAACTACCTTCTGGTTGTGGTGTTTTTTCGAACGCTGCTCCGCCTTCGAGTGAAAAAATTACATCGTCAGCAACTGGTACTTCTTCGGTTACACTTGGATGGATTCGAGGCCAGGGAGTATAGCGCCACAAATGTTCTGAACGAGGTGGGATAGCCATCTGTTGGTAGATCATCCAATGGAACCCTCCATTTCCAATTCGAGTAGCTTGTTCAGTTCCACTGCGTATTCCATAGGGAGTTCTCTGGTGAAGGGTTCAAAGAATCCATTGACAATCAAGCCCATTGCTGCATCTTCGGTAAATCCACGGCTCATGAGATAGAACAGTTGGTCACTCGAAACCTTAGAAACACTTGCTTCGTGTTCCAAGTCAGCGGTTGAATTACCGATTTCCATAGTTGGATAGGTGTCTGAACGTGAACTGCCATCAAAGATGAGGGCATCACAGACAATCTTTGAGCGACAGCCCGTTGATTTAGGACTGACTTGGAGTAATCCACGGTAAGAGGAACGTCCACCTTTCTTCGAAATTGATTTTGAGAGGATATTGGATGTTGTGTTTGAGGCAAGATGGTGAACTTTAGCACCTGTATCTTGATGTTGTCCTTCTCCTGCATAAGCAACCGAGATGACTTCTGCGTGGGCACCTTCGCCCTTGAGAAGAACAGAAGGGTACTTCATGGTCAATTTGGAGCCAATGTTTCCATCAACCCATTCGATGGTTGCATTTTTATGAGCAACAGCACGCTTTGTAACCAAGTTGTAGACGTTACTCGACCAGTTCTGAACGGTGGAGTAACGGATTTTGGCACCTTCCATTGCAATGAGTTCAACAACTGCAGAGTGCAAAGAATCTGTTGAATACGTTGGAGCAGTACAGCCTTCCACATAGTGGACTGAACTTCCTTCATCAGCAATGATGAGGGTTCGCTCAAATTGACCCATGTTCTTCGCATTGATACGGAAATAGGCTTGAACTGGCATTTCGACACTGACGCCTTTGGGGATGTAGAGGAATGAGCCACCTGACCATACAGCAGTATTGAGGGCAGAGAACTTGTTGTCGCTGTGAGGGATAACCGTTCCGAAATACTTTTTGATGAGTTCTGGGTATTGTTTGAGTCCAGAGTCCATGTCAAGGAAAATGACGCCCTGTTCTTCTAGATCTTCTCGGATGGAGTGATACACTGCTTCGGATTCGTATTGTGCAGTCACGCCACCGAGCCATTTCTGTTCAGCATCTGGAATTCCAAGCCGATCGAAGGTGTTCTTGATATCAGCAGGAACTTCATCCCATGACTTTTCAGTTTTTGTTGAGGAACGCAAGAAATAGATAATACTCTCAAAATCAATCTGGTCCAAGAGTGAACAATTACCCCATTCTGGCATCACACGTTCAACGAAATGGCGGTAGGCTTTGACACGAATATCCGTCATCCATTGAGGTTCATTTTTGAGTTCTGAGATGTCTCGTACCACTTGTTCTGAAAGACCCTTATCAAAACGAATTGTTGAATTCTCAGGGTCGTGGAAACCATAGCGGTAGTCGCCGATTACATCTTGCGCTTCATCAGTCATTTCAACACCTCAAGCAGTTACATCGAGCCATTCATAGCCCCGTTCTTCAAGTTCAAGCGCCAATTCTGGACCGCCGGTTTGAACAATTGCCCCATCGATCATTGCGTGGACGTAGTGTGGTTTGACTAAGTCCAGTAGACGTTGATAGTGAGTGATAATCAAACATGCTGAATCGACGGCAACTTCATTGATTCCTTTTGCGACGATTCGCAATGCATCAATATCCAACCCGGAATCGGTTTCATCGAGTAAGGCGAGTTGTGGTTTCAGCAAAAGCATCTGCAAAATTTCGAGTCGCTTCTTTTCTCCACCGCTAAAACCATCATTGACATAGCGTGAAAGGAAACTCTTGTCCATGGACAATTGTTCCATGGCTGCAGTTAATTCTTTGCGGAATTCTCGACCCTTTGGTGGCTCGTCACGAACCGAGGTGACGGACTTCTTGAGAAAGGTTCCCACTTGGACACCGGGAATAACCGCTGGATATTGGAACGAAAGGAACATACCAGCACGAGCCCGTTCGAAAACGGCGAGTTCTTCCAACGCCTGGCCTTTGTAAAAGATACTGCCTTCGGTAATCACGTAGGCTGGATGGCCCATGACAACATTTGCCAGAGTGGACTTCCCTGCACCGTTCCGACCCATGATTGCATGGATCTCACCGCGGTGAATTGTGAGGTTGACACCTTTGAGAATGAGCGTACCTTCAACACTGACATGGAGGTTTTCAATTCGTAAGATCTCCTCCGTCATCACTCTCACCCGTTTACCCCTCGCAGAACTCCTTTATCAAGTGGTGTAATCTTCACCAATACCGGTTACGGCGAGGATACCTCACCGATAATACACTTGAAGAGGAAGAGCGGTGACCGAGAGGCATGACCGACGATGACCTCGTGGCAAAGTATGCGGCCGAAGCAAAGGCAGCAATGTCCGCCGAGGCAAGCCGTCGAATCAAAGATATGACCGACCCTGTTGAAGAAGAACGACTTCGTTCATCTTCGTTGCTCACATTCATCGGAACGGGTGATTTTGTTCCGGCTTTACTTTCACGTTTGGGTGATGTTCGTGCAGCACTCGATGGACACGGAGGTGGCATTGCAGTTTCAGCACTCGAGTGGGGTGAAAGCGATACATCAGAACTTGATCTTGTGCTGGATTTGACCGGTGCTTGCCTCTCATGCGGCGCTGCCCCAGGGACACTTGAAGGTGTGAAAACCGACTTGGAAGCAGATAAGGAAATATGCCGCATACGGTTTTCTTCAGCCCTCCTCGATACATTTGACGAATTAGGGAGAGAATTCATTCTTGCCCACGGTGCAGTCGAGTTTGTTTGAATGATTCACACCGACTTGAATGGATGGGTTGAAAGATACGAAGGAAAGGGTCGATTGTATGGGAGCATGGACAGAAGGCCGTCGAGAAGACCCCATACCATGTCGAGAAGTCGACAGAGGGTTGTTTGAAATCACAACACGCGACGGTCGAGGACGTATCGGACGCTTGCATACTGAGCACGGAATATTGGAAACGCCTGCCTTGTTGCCGGTCATCAATCCGAACATCAGAACCATCGAACCCCGTGAGATGTGGGACCGATATGGAATCGGCGCCCTCATCACGAATTCATACATTATTTGGAAACACGAAGGACTCAAAGAAACCGCTATCGCTGAAGGCGTTCACAAACTCTTGGACTACCCTGGTGTAGTCATGACCGATTCTGGTACCTTTCAGGCATATATCTACGGTGATGTCGAAGTCGGTGTCGAAGAAATCGTTGAATTTCAACGAAGTATCGGCGTTGATATTGCGACCATGCTCGATGTGTTTTCACGCCCTGATATGACAGAGGCTCAAGTGGCAAAGTGCGTCCAGGAAACGATTGAGCGTGCCCCTGCAAGCGTCGCAGCATCCGGAACAACAATGCTCAACGGTCCGATTCAAGGTGGTATCTTCAAGCATCTACGAACTGAATCAGCTCAAGGCATGGGCGAATTCGATTTCGCCATACACCCGATCGGTGGAATCGTTCCAGTAATGGAACGTCACCTCTACAAAGATTATGCCAAAATCATGTTGGCTTCGCTGCCACATCTCCCTCCAAATCGACCTGTTCACATGTTTGGCTGTGGCCATCCAATGCTGTTCCCAATGTCAATTGCTTTAGGCGCTGACTTATTCGATTCTGCCGCCTATGCGCTCTTTGCTCGTGATGGTCGTCTGTTAACACCTTGGGGGACTCAGAAAATCGAGTCACTGGTCGAATGGCCTGAACGGATGCCTTGTGTTGCTGCTTGCACGCCAGCCGAGGTTCGAGCATTGGGTCGGAAGGAGAAAACTGCACTCCTAGCACGGTATAATCTCGAGGTGACTTTATCTGAACTCGACCGTTGTAAACAGGCGATTCGAGATGGAACCATTTGGCGGTTGGCTGAACGACGAAGCCATCAGCATCCAGCACTTCGCGAGGCGTTTTTATGGCTCTCCACAAGTCCTCACAATAAGAAACTCAACTTACAGTTCTTGGAAGAACTTGTCCTTGATGACCGAGATGCTGCTCGTGATCTCGACCAAAATGCTGGAAAGTGGGAACATGCTTGGAATTGGATTGTCGAATCACAAGAATCTCCTCGTAAAGGCGGTGAGCCATGGGGGGGTGAAGACACCCAAGTCAGACCTCACATCAATGCTGCAAAGAAGGCATTAAAGGCACATTGGAGACCTCGCAATAAGGAAGGCAAAGGGGCAGATGAAGTACTGATTGCCTACGGTTCATCAGGACCTTGGCGAGAGCGATTAAGTGACCTCATGGCTCGGTTGGAACATCATTGTCCAGCATTGGAAGTGATGATCCAAACACCTATTGGTTTACTCCCTTACTCACTTGAAGACCTCAATCCATTCACGCACATCGATGGGCCTCAATGGCTCTGGCGTCGCCGTCCGAATCCTGCTGTAATCCGAGAGGAACTCGAACACTACGGCTTGGGAGAGCGACGAATTATTCTCGTAGATTTACTTGGAGATGGCATTCAATCTCGAGCGTTCAACGCACTGCATCAAGCTGGTGTTGTCGATGGACTCACCGATACCGACGCCAGTGCACAGCCCTTGGAAAAAGAACAGCGTGATGAAGCTAAATTACGCCTTCAACAACGACATGTCGCTGATAAAATGGTGCTCTTACTCAATTTGAAGCAAGATTTGGTTCAGACGATGTTAGCGGATTCCACCTTCGTCGTCAACCGATTGGGTCGTGTGAAAAATGCAATGCTTTCCAATGGGACACATATTGTCAGTCCACGATTAACCGATGGAGGGTTATCGCTCACCACCGGAGGGGCGATTGAAATTCATGCACATCGCGAAGTGCCACTTCCGGATGGATTTGGAAAGATTGAAGGTGAAAGTCATCTCTCCAAAGGTCCTGCATGGGTCGTTGTCAATGACGATGCTGAACCCTTTGTTCGCCAAGGTCGAAATGTATTCCATGGGTTCATTCTTGCGTGTGACTCTTGGGTTTCACCTGGTGACACCTGTCTCCTGGTCAATAAGAAAGGTGAACTCATTGGACATGGGATTTCTCACTGCACACCCGCCGATATGCAACATTTTCAAAAGGGTGTGGCAGTAAAAACTCGCGGTGGAATAGCACCGTAAGTGTCTTCGAATCCTCCGCAAACCGAGGTATACTTCAAAAAGCGTCTCGGCTCTCTTGTTCTTGGGGGAGAGGGCTGTGCAAGACGACCTCATCATCAAAACCACAAACTTGACCAAATCATATGGTCAACATGTGGCATTGGATAAACTCAATCTTTCGGTTCCTAAAGGGGCAACAGGGTTACTTGGACCCAACGGTGCAGGTAAATCTACATTCTTGAAAACCATCCTTGGTTTAATCCACACGACCGAAGGAGAAGGCACTGTTCTTGGTCTTGACATTCGTACGCAAGGTGATGAAATCCGTTCTCGAATTGGATACATGCCTGAATACGATTGCTTGAATCCAGATATGGAAGCGATTCATCAAGTGCGATATTCGGGAGAATTACTCGGTATGAATCCGACAATTGCTCTTGCCCGTGCACACGAAACATTGCAGTATGTAGGCTTGGGAGAACAGCGTTATCGCAATATTGGAAGCTACTCAACTGGAATGAAACAAGCGACTAAACTCGCATGTGCTCTTGTCCATGACCCCGAATTAATCATTGCAGATGAACCTTCAAATGGTCTTGATATCGTTGCACGTAATTACATGATTGAAACACTCACTAACACGGTCAAGACAGGAAACCGTTCAGTACTCATGGCTTCGCATTTAATGGATGATGTGGAACGAGTCTGTGAAAACTTTATTCTCTTACACAAAGGAAAACTAGCCGCTCAAGGTCGTATTGAGGACCTCAAAGCATTTGACCGTGAAATTGAGATTCACGTATGGGGTGGGGCAACACGCTTGGAAGAGGCAATGGTTTCCCGAGGCTTGAATGTTCGAAGAGAGGGCCGGATTATGCGGATTCTCCATGAACAAGAAGACACAACTTCAATGATCTTACAATGTGCTGCTGATGTCGGTGCACAAATCCGCCGAATGCATGAATATGAGGCATCGTTGGAAGATTTGTTTCTCTCGATTATGGAAAACTTGGGCTACGAAGTGAAGACAAGTGAAGACCTGTTGGCGTCTCCAATGCAAGCACGAAAGGTGGATGCACCTGGACACATGGGAGGCGGTGCGGCTTGACGACTCTTGAGAATACACCATCGGTGTTCCCACCAGTGGCACAACAACCGGTTGAGTTTGCTGCCGAAACACCCGTCACTGGAAAGGTACGTCTCGAAGCGGCTTGGGGCTCAACTGAAGGTGATGAAGACCTCACAACATCAACCGCTTCTGCGCCGAAGACCGATGGCCAAATCTTCAAGCAACAATACAAGCAGTGGAACGGTCAACTCAATCCACGCTGGATGCGGAATTGGGCCATCCTACGCCACCATTTACTCGGAATATTCAAGAAAGGCCACCGACCTTGGGGGATGCCAATTCGATTGTACCTCTTGGTTGTCTTCATTGCATCATTGTCTGATGTTGGCATGACGCTGCTCTCCGGCTTAATCGGCGACTCTGGCCTCCACTCAATATGGGGTGTGAGTCGGGATAATCTCTATGGCCATGTGCTCGGATTCTTCCCACGAAATATGCTCTACTATCCGGTTGTTGCTGCTTTATTGGTGGGAGGCGTCATCTCCGAAGACCGACAACACGGTACTTCTGCACTCTATTTTTCTCGTCCGATTACACGATTTGATTACGTGGGAATGAAGTTTCTTTCTGTTGCTCTGATTCAAGGATTACTCATCTTGGTCACATTAGCGCTCTACTATTTTGCTGAAATTGCAACAATGGGCCGTGGCTGGGCTTGGATTATTGACACATTCCCTCTGTTCCTTGCCACTGTATTCAGCGCCATATTACTAATTTTCACCTACACCAGTATTGGACTTTCTTTATCCAGTGTTTCCAAGGGTAAGTTTTTCCCTGGAATTGCATTACTTTCAATTATTCTCGGCACCAAAGTGTTGGCATTCATCGTCTCCAATCTCTTTGACCGAGAAATCCTTTATCTCATCTCACCCTACGATTGTCTTGCCCATGTAGGCCAAGCAATAATCGGAACACAACCAACCTATGACCAATACTCATGGACCTGGTCTTTGGCGTCACTTGTGGCCATGAATGCTTTGTCACTGTATGTCTTGAGCACCCGTGTTTCATCAATGGAGGTGACTCGTGAATGATTCCCGATTTTGATCAACAAGGCAAGGCGGAAACCAAGGAGTGGGTGCCCGATGTAACTGCACCTGCGATACTTTTAGAGAATGTATCGAAAAGTTATGGAAGGATTTTTGCTTTATCAAACATTACTCTGGCTTTGAACGGTGGCGTCACGGGAGTATTAGGGATGAATGGAGCAGGAAAGTCGACCTTGTTCAATTTGCTGATGGGGAAACTCAAAGTGAGCCAAGGCAGCATCAAATTGTTTGGTACTGACCCTTGGAAAAATCCTGCACCTTATGCACGTGTTGGCTTTGTTCCGGAACATGAGAAGATGTATGATTGGATGACTGGGCATGGCTTTGTATCGACGTTTGCACGACTCAATGGTTTGACACGTGATGAAGCGAGTATTGAAGCGAACCGAGTCTTAGAATTCGTTGGATTAACCGATGTGGCGCACAAGAAAATCGGACAATATTCCAAGGGTATGCGCCAACGAACAAAAATCGCTCATGCACTGGTAAATGATCCTGAACTGATCATACTCGACGAACCACTGCAAGGTTGTGACCCTCTCGCCCGAACAACCATCATGAATGTCATTCGAGAACTTGGACGAATGGGGCGAACAGTACTTGTCAGCAGTCACATCTTACAAGAGATCGAACGGATTACAGAACAAATAATAATTCTACATCAAGGACGATTACTTGCTTTAGGAAATCTTCATTCTATTCGAGAACGCCTTGATAAAATCCCTCACAGGATTTCAATCCAAGCAGAGAATCCCAAAGAACTGGCCAAAGATGTAATCGATATCGATGAAGTCTTTGGTGTCTCTTTCCCAGATGGCAAAAACATCTCAATTCAAACGCATAACCTCGGTGCGATTCATTCACAACTCCCTCGTATAATCGTTGATAATAATCACAAAGTTTCAACCATCGATAATCCCGATGACGATTTAGCTTCAATCTTGGGCTATCTCACTTCAGGAGGGGGAATGTGATGGCGACCAAGCCGGATACCATCTATCGCGCCTTTGACCGTAAGGCTTCTGCAATTGTCGAATTTACCCTTCGCCAATACCGGACAAAAACTTCCACATGGGTTGTTCTCGGCGTCGGCTTCACTGCACTGGCTTTGATATTCTTGATCTACATCGATGTGATGGGTTCTGAATTTGACTCGATTGATAACGATGGTGATTCTACTGATTATGACAACGACGGGTATCCAAAGGGACAAGAAATTCGCTTAGGCACCGATCCTTGGGACAGTGAATCGCACCCAGGGTTGTTTGATACTCCGATTGAACCGGACCCGATTTCGATGTACATCAATGAAGATGGTTTTGATTGGGATATTAATTCCAAACTCGGCACACAAACAACGGGAATTGATGATGATGGAGATTGTTTGAATTCGAACAAAACAGATTCACAGAAGGATTCCAATAAAAACGGTATACCTTGCGACATTGTCGTCGACTTCTACAGGTTGTCTGATGGTCGGATTTACTCCAATATTCTTGCTGATTCAGGTGTCGACGAAGATCCGGATGAAGATGCGTATTCACGTGAAGCAATCCATATGGCATTCGTCCTCTCCATCGGAAAATTAGGCTTTGTTCTCTTGCTGGGTATTTTCTTACCCTTGTTCATGGCAACTGGCCTTATTCGTGACGAAATGTCTTCTGGAACAATGCACTTTATGCTTGCCAAACCAATTGCACGTTCAGAAGTATTCCTCTACCGTACGTTGGGGTATCTCGGAATAGTTTGGCCTTATGTCATCGTTCTTGGGATTCTTGGTGCTCTGATTTCTGGATTTGCTGGTTCTGGTGATGCTTTCTTTAGATTTGCGGATCTCGGAGTTTGGTTGGCTATAATTTTCGCCACAATGATGGCGACACTCGTGTATGGAATGTTATTCAACGCACTCGGAGTCTTATGGAAATACGGAATTATTCTTGCCATACCATTTGCTGCATGGGAACTGGGAATGGCTTTGCTTTCGATGGGTGCGCCTGATGCCATGTTACTGAGGTTTTCAGTGATCGGATGGGCATTGATGATTGTGGATGCTGCGGCAATGCAGGTCTGGCCAAACCTCGATTTATTCATCGTCATGGGCCAGTGGGGTGGCGGAGGAGAAGGAAGTGGATGGAACTTTGACTCATCTTTAGAAGGTTCTGGACCACTGGATTTCTTTTCCTCAAAACCTGGCCTCGGGCTTTCGGCTTTCCCTGCAATGATTATATCCACGTTAGTGCTGCTGTTTCAAGCAGCGATACTCTGGTTCATTGGTGGCGCTATATTCAAGGGTAAGGAGATTCAATAATGCCTGAGATGACTACCTTTTCGGGAGATCTTTCCAAACTGTGGTCATTACAAGAACGACCACCTCTCAATCATCTCACTTGGGATTGGTGGTGGTGGTTGGTCATGCTCGACGACCCAGAAGGACGTCCGAGTGGTCGTCAACTGATGGTACTCTGGTCAACCAAGGACAACGCTTTGGTTGAAGTGAATGGAGTGCCTTGGATGCCTGCTGGAAGGCCTGGGATTGATGACGAAAAGGGGATGGCATTAGATGGAATGGTTTGTGCCTGGTGGTTCGATGGCAAGCAAATGCATGAGCCGGTTATTCAACAAATATGCCGCATTATTTCACTTCCTGACACCCATCCAAATTGGCCGGAGAAATCAGCCCATTCAGGCAAAGGTGGTGGAGCAGTCGTACCTCTCTTGGAAAAAGACCTTTCAATGGGATTGAAAAGTGATTTAAGTGCATTTTGGATTCGATTAGCCACAGACGAAGAGGCTTCACATGCAAAGGTTCCAAAAATCTTTGACCTTCAACTCACCCCTTGGAATTCGGCGTTATCAACTGCACGTCAAGCGAGTGCGAATTATGCAGCAAATATGGGCTACGATATCCTACGATTACATGGCACACGTGTGCAAGGGAAATTGGATGACGAAGAAGTATCAGGCACAGCTTATTTCCAGA
>Ga0308019_10001174_pt1 | contig 16168 bp, 17 predicted proteins | sample Neamet284_FD_203135 | JGI IMG/M metagenome (GOLD analysis project Ga0308019, IMG submission 203135) | Marine microbial communities from water near the shore, Antarctic Ocean - #284 | ecosystem: Environmental > Aquatic > Marine > Unclassified | place: Southern Ocean | collected 2014-10-01 | reverse complement strand
CATTTTTAATTTCATTAATAGTTTTTCCATGTTCGGTTAAAAGGTGACTTCCAGTAACTATTAAAAAATAATCTAATTTTTTAGATTTAGAAATTTCTTTAAGAATAGGTCTTAATTTAGTATAATCAGCACGCCGTTCAGTTACTAAAAGTATTTTTCTTTTCATTTAATATCACTCCACATTAATTGAGTATTTTTTAAAATATTCCTTTTAGCTGTTTTCCCAATAATTTGTTTATAATTTTCTGCCTTAATTTTTCCAGTTCCAGGTCTTTTTACCCAAATATTTTTCTCATTAAATATTTCATCTTTTTTAATATTAATAATTGAAACAACACAAGAATAAGCAAAATTTATGGTTGGTTTTTCATCTTTTAGTATTGTTTTATGACCATTAAGGGATTCATGAATTGCATTACTACCAATTAGTAAATCTTTCAAATCACCAGGATCAATTGAAACTTGGATATCAGGCCCTGACCAAGATTTATTGGATGTAAAATGTTTCTCTATTATTGATGCTCCTAAAGAAATCGAAGCAAATGCCGTATAATTCCCCACAGAATGATCACTTAATCCAATTACAGTATTTTTAAAATTATTTTTTAGATCAATTAGAGCACCTAATCTCACTTTATTGTATGGAGTTGGATATACGGAAGTAGTATGTAATAATGAGTAATCAACTTTAAATTTCTCTAAAATTTTAACACTCTTTGAAATACTTTTGATGTCATTCATTCCAGTACTAAGAATTATTGGTTTTCCAAATGATGCTATGTGTTCTATAAGTGGATAATTATTACATTCTCCAGAACCTATTTTATAACAAGAAACACCCATTTCTTCTAATCTATTTGCAGCATCACGAGAAAATGGCGTAGATAAATAAATCATTCCTAATTCTTCAGTATATTTTTTTAATTTTTTTTCTTGGTATTCATTAAATGAACATCGTTTCATAATTTTCCAAATTGATTCATTTGCATTTTTAGGAATTATATTATTTTCTATCATTTCATCTTCAATTATATGACATTGGAATTTTACACATTCTGCACCAGCAGTGTATGCATCTTTAATCATTTTTTTTGCTTTTGTAAAACTACCTTCATGATTAATTCCAATTTCAGGAATTATAAATGGAGGATAATGTGGACCTATTTTTCTCCCGTTAATTTTAAATATATTTTTTAACATCATAATTGTAAAAATTTTAAATAATAATAAAATTACGGTTTAATTGTTCTAATATTAACTTCAAATTTTTCATGTCAAATATCATCATAATATTGTTGAATCAGATCAGCATTATATTATTTGTCCATGATAGTCCAAAATTCTTTTATCAATATGCCTGTAAATTCTAAAAATTTATCAATAATTTCTTAGTATGATTTATAATCAAATTTGTTTACAAAAAGAATCATTTCTTCTTGTATGTTCATACTATATCTTGTACATCTAGAAGATATTTTACTTAGAAGTGACTGTCTAAATCTTTAATATTTTAACTATTGATTCAGCAGATATTTACTATTTCTATTTACAATATTTATTAAAAAACTACTTGCCAACATAGGTACGTTTACGATTCTATAGACATAATTAAAATATTCATTAAAATATTCATTATAATGTTAAAAAAATTCATTGAACTTTAATCATAAATAAATATGCTAATTAAATAAAACATAATGAATAATATTGAAGTTAAATAATCGATTAGAAAATAATTTTAATTATGTAGTATTATGTTATCATTATTTACGTCAAAATAAAGACATAGATCAATTTCCAAGAATTCTTGGAACAGACATTACTGAATTTAAATATCAGTTATCCATGTTACAAAAAAACTATAAATTTATTTCTCTTGATAACATAAGTAATTTATCAGTTAAAAAAATAAATGTAGATAAAAAGTCTTCAAAAATTCTTTTAACTTTTGATGATGGATTATCTGATCACTATACTGCAGCAAAAATTCTAAGTGAATTAAATATTTCAGGAGTATTCTTCATACCTACATGTATAATAGAAGATAAGTTACCTGCAAATCCAATAATAATTCATTATACACTTGCAATATTTGGAATAGAAAAATTTTTAGAAGAATATAGAAAAAATTTACAAATTCTAGAACTTGATTTAAATATATTAGATATATCTTATTCAAAAAATAAGGATAGTGTATGGAATATAATTGCTAAAATAAAATCTATTTTTAAATATGAATTAGGATACAAAAATTCGAGAAAAATTCTTCTAAATATTTATAAAAATTTACTTTGTAAAAAATATAAAAATCCCCTTAAAATAATGCATTTAAGTGAAAATCAAATTAAAGAAATGCTTGAAATGGGACATCATCTAGGAGCCCATACACATTCGCATATTTCAGTTGCTGCAACTGAATTAAATTCAAAAGATTTTATAAAAGAAATAATACACCCAAAAAATTATTTAGAAAAAAAATTTAATACTAAAGTAAATTCATTTAGTTATCCATTTGGAGGTAAGAATGATTGTTTATCATCTTCTGAATTAATTAAAAAAACAAATAAGTATAATATTGCTTTTACAGTTGAAGAAGTATTTAATACACAAACAACTCCACAGTACGAATTGGGTAGATATCAGATAACTAGTACTGATACGTCTTTAAAATTAAATAATATTATTAAAAAAATATTACAGGGAAATTAGAATGAAAGTTATTATTTTAACTAGTGATGGATTAAGACATAAATTTTTTGCAAATTCTTTAAGTTCAGAATTAGATGATACATTAATTATTTCAGAATCTAAACAAACTAATTCTGAAAATCTTAAATTAAATAATACAAACCTAATTGATGAACATTTCAAATTAAGAAACAAAACTGAAGAATCTTTTTTTCCAAATGATTCTTCTTTTATTAAAGAAGTATTGTCAATTCCATATAAGGATATTAATCGTGAAGATATTTTTCAAAAAATTAAAGAATTTAAACCAGACATAATATTCATTTATGGTTCATCAATCATCAAAGAACCTTTATTGTCTTTTACAACGAAAATTCCTACATTTAATCTTCATTTAGGTATCTCTCCATATTATAGAGGTAGCGGTACTAATTTTTGGCCTTTTGTTAATGAAGAATTAGAATATGTTGGTTCAACTATTTTACATATTAATTCTGGAATTGATACTGGAAATATTATTTGTCATACAAGACCTAAAATTGAATTTGATGATGATGTGCATTCAATTGGTTGTAAAGTAATTCAATCCAGTGTTCAATCTTTACTTAAAATTATGAAAATGGTTGATAAGGGGATTACACCACTTTCTAATTCACAGTGGTCTGTAGATAATGAAAGATATTATAAAACAAGTGATTTTAATGAAAAAGTTTTATTAAAATATAAAAATAATTTAAAAAATGGATTAATTAAAAATTATCTTTCAAATCCAAAAAAAATAATTAAATTAGTAAATCTTACAAATTCATAATTTTATTTTTTAATTATAGACATCTTAAGACAAATATAATTTTTCTATATCACAATATTAAATTGAATTATTTTATTATTTTATTCTTAAAATTAAAGATAATCAAATTAATATACGAATAAATTAAAAAAAAGAGATTGAAATCAATTTGTTTTATTGGAGCTCGAGCAGGTTCAAAAGGAGTACCAGGAAAAAATATTAGAAAAATGGGAAATATACCATTAATTGCTCATACAATTAAAACATCTTTAGAATCAGGAATTTTTAAGCATGTAATAGTTTCAACAGAAAATAAGGAAATAGCAAAAATTGCTAAATCATATGGTGCAGAAGTACCATTTGTTCGCCCAAAAAAATTAGCAACAGATACTGCAGGCATGGTAGACGTAATGGTTCATGGAATTGAAGAATTAAAAAAACAAGGATATGAATTTGATATATTTGTTAATCGTGATTGTACAGTTCCTTTCATTAGGAATGTAGATGTTAAAGGTGCAATCAATTTACTAAATAGAAAAAAATGTAATGCAGTGTACGGCGTGTATAAACAACATTTTAATCCATACTTCAACATGATGGAAATAAATTCTAATGGATTTCTAAAATTATCTAAAAAAATGAAAGAGAGACCAAAAAGTAGACAAGAGTCACCCACAGTTTATCAATTAAATGGTCTGTTTGTTTATGATGTAAAAAAATTATTAAAATATAAAACAGCAATTCTTCCAAAATCTTGCCCATATGAAATACCATTAGAATCAGGTTTCATGATAGATACTGAACTTGAATTTAAAATTGGAGAGATGATGTTTAAAAATAAAATATTTCTAAAATAATTACCAAGCCGTCCAACCCCCATCTAAAATTAAATTTCCACCAGTCATATATGATGAAGCATCTGAAGATAAGAAAAGGATTGCACCATTATATTCATCATCATTTGCCATACGACCTAGAATAGTTTTTTTAGAATAATTTTTTACAAATGTTTTATTCATGTAAGATTTATCGTGAACTCCACCTAATGACAGAGTATTTACGCGAATATTTTTTCCATGCCAATACGCTGCTAAATATTTAGTTAGATTAACTATCGCGCCCTTTGATGCAGCGTATGAAACTGGTGAATTCAATTTACTATTACCATAAATTCGTTGATCTGCTCCAACAAGCCCATATATGGATGCAATATTGATTATATTTCCATTTTTTTGTTTTTTCATAACATTTCCAATTATTTGGGAGCACAAAAATACTCCAGTCAAATTAACTTTTAATACATTATTCCAAAGATCTAAAGGAAATTCCTCAAATGGACACGTTGAATTTTTTGATTGGCTAGGATTAAAAAAAGCATTGTTAATTAAAACATCAATAGTTTTATATTTTTTTAATACAGCATTTTTCATTTTTTCAATTTCAGTTTTTTGAGAAATATCGACTTGACATATCATTGGATCCGTCTTAAAATTTTTAATTATGTATTGTTCTAATTTTTTATTTTTTTCAATTTCAATATCTGCTAAAACTACATTTGCTCCCGCCATACTAAGGATTTTGGCATATTGTGAACCTAATCTCCCTGAACTACCTGTAATTACAATAGTTTTTTTATCTAAATTAAATAATTTTGTTAGATTACTATTTTTCAATTGGATATTAACCTCTTTGATTTTGATGATTCAATTATATCTAATGCGGTTTTTAAAGTAGATATTCCATTATCAATATCATTATTAGTATTTTTATTCTTACTAATACAATCTAGAAAATATTTTATTTCATCAACATACATATCATTACGTTGATAATTTATGATATTAGTTTTTTCTATCCATTTTTTTAGTTTTATATCATAAAGTTTCACAATATTATTTTCAGAATCCCAATAAATTGTTCCATTTGTTCCAACTATTTTACAACAACGAAAATCAGGTTTTTGAAAAAAATCTAAATGTAGTTGAGCAATTATATTATTTGAAAATCTCAGTATAACTGAAGCAAGATCATCTACTTCAATATTTAGATCGCTAAATTTACCTGTAATTGCAAATAATTCTTCTATTTCACCAAAAAACCAATGTAAATAATCAATTTCATGAATGCATGTAAGAACTACACCCCCACCTAAATTTTCTTGTGAGGCATAACTATTTCTATAATCTTCATCAGGATGCCAGTCTGGAAGATATGAACCTGATTCAGCATTAACAAAAATTATTTTTCCAATTTCATTATTTTCTAATAATTCTTTTATTTTTTTAATGCAACTATGAAATCTTAAATTAAATCCCATAAAAGTTATGAGTTTTTTATCACATACAATATTAGATAATTTTTCAATATTTTCTAAATTGTTAGACAGGGGTTTTTCAATGAATAAATGTAAACCTGCAGAAGCAAGTTTTAATGCAGTTTGAATATGTAATGAAGTTACATTTGAGATAATAGCAGCTACAGGTTTTTCATTTATACAATCATTTAGTGATTCAAAAAATTTACATGTATTTTTTAATTTATCATCAACATTATTTCTATTAGTACAAATAATGATTTCAATATTAGGAATGGATAATAAATTATTTACATGGCGTTTTCCAATTGATCCAAATCCAACAACAAGTATTTTCAAACATTAATTCACTAATTTTCATGAATATTAGTTTTCACAAATTAATGTGAATGATTCAATCTAATCATATAGGGATATGATATTTTTCTGTAATTTTATTTAGTTTAGCAGTATATTCCAAAGTAACCAAATTAAGTTATGAAATACTATGAACATTATACCAATTTTTTCAGAAATATCAAGTTATACACCATAAAAGATAATGATATTTTGTATTCTATTCAACCTAAAAATTGTTATAAGATATAATGAATAATTGTGCCTAATGTATGAATGAATAAATTAAAAAAGGTTAAAAATACTAATCTTTGATCTCGAATTGTCCTAAAATGAAAGAAAAAAATAAAGTTCAAAATTTAGAATTAAAAAAGGAATTAAAAAATAAAGTCATTCTAGTTACAGGTGGTTCTGGGAGTATTGGATCTGCAATTGTAGAAGAATTATTAAATTATCAAGTTAAAGTAGTAAGAGTATTTGATATAGATGAATATGGATTAGCTAAATTAAAAAGAAAATTAAAAGATAATAGATTAAGATTTTTGTTAGGAAATATTTTAGATAAAGATAGAATAGAAATGGCATGTAATAATGTCGATATTATAATTCACACTGCAGCAATAAAAAATATTGAAATTTCAGAATTTAATCCAATTGAAACAATTGATGTAAATATCAATGGAACTGTAAATTTAATTAAAACATGTATTAAAACAAAACCAAAAAAAGTTTTGAATATTAGTACAGATAAAGCTGTTTTATCAACTACACTCTATGGAAGTACAAAACAAATGGGTGAAAAACTTATGAGTTGGGCAGGAATGCATTTAGAACCCATAAAATTTGGTTCGGTTAGATTAGGTAATGTAATGGAAACTAAAGGTAATGTATTTGAAATATGGAATGAGCAATTACAAAATAATGAAAAAATTTCTATTACAGTACCAGATATGAAAAGATATTTCTTTAAAATTGAAGAAGCAGTAGATTTCATATTAAATTGTATTCCTAAAATAAATAATGGAGAAATTTTTGTTCCAAAAATGAAATCATATACAATTAAATCACTTGCAGATAAAATTTCTAAAAAACAGAAAATTATAGGCTTAAGACAAGGTGAAAAATTAGAAGAAACTCTAATTACGGATTCAGAAAAAAAATTAGCTAAAAATCTTAAAAATATGTGGATAATTTCAGATTATAATTCTTTTTAGAATTTAAAAATTAATGATAAATTCTATTGAAAAGAAAATTTCTAAGTATTTTACTAATTCATTTTTAAACTCTTAATTTGTTAAAATATTTTCTACATTAATTTTTAATAGTAAATTATTAAAGATTTTATCATTTCTAAAATGACTATTGTTTGATGCATAGTAAATATTCTAATAAAAAACGTGCAAAAATAATTTTTTTAGTAAAATTTATTTTTTCCATTGGTTCCAATCATAATCCTTAAAATTGGTATTTTCCATTTCATTATCATTAGGTTTCCATGCTACATCTGCAAGTACAAGAACTTTTGAGATATTATTTGTAGGATTTATGATTGCAGCTGACATTTTATTTGGAACTGAAATTAAAATTGGAAGATCAGAATTGGATGGAATTTCATGAATTATGCCTTCATTATCTTCAATAACGATTACAATATCACCAGAAATACAATAAAAATACGTGGTTCTATTTTTATGAAGATGTGGTCCTTTGATTTCTTTTGGATTTACTGTATTAACATAGACCATTTCTGGATTTTTTGGAAGTAATTTATCCCAATCTCTCCAAATTACAGTTAATTCACCATTTATGTGAGAATCAGTTACATCCTTGGTTTGATGTTTTTCTAAATTAATTATAAAATTTTTATCATTCATTTACAAAAATTGGTATTTTTCAGCAATAAAAGTTTGGAGTTATAGTTACTATAAGTATACAATATTTTATAGTCTAATAGAAATTAAATTAATATGAAATTATTAGTAACTGGTGGGTGTGGATTTATTGGAAGTAATTTTATTTTAAAATTATTAGAAGAGTATGAAGAATTTAAGATTACAAATATCGATGCAGAATTAGGCGGTTCAAATCCAAAAAATCTTTTAAAAATAAATAATCATAAAAATTATAAATTTGTTAAAGGAAATATTACAAATCATGATTTAATGGATAATTTAATTAGTGAATCTGATGTGGTAGTTAACTTTGCAGCAGAATCATTTGTAGATAAAAGTATTAATGATGCAAATCCATTTTTAGTATCTAATATTTTAGGTACACATACTATTTTAGATATTATCACAAAACAAAAAAAGAAAATGATTCAAATATCTACGGATGAAGTTTTTGGCAGTTTAAAAAATGGAAGTGCTACAGAAAAATCAAAATTTAATCCTACTAATCCATATGCAGCTACAAAAGCATCAGCAGAACTTTTAGTCAATTCATATTTTACAACTTATAATTCAAATGTAATAATTACAAGATGTACTAATAATTATGGTCCAAGACAATTTCCAGAAAAATTAATTCCAAAAACCATTCTTTTAGCAGATCAAAATAAGAAAATTCCAATTTATGGAAATGGTGCAAACATACGAGATTGGATTTTTGTAGACGATCATTGTGATGCAATTTCTAATATTTTAATAAATGGAAAATCAGGAGAATCATATAATATTTCTGCAAGTAATGAAATTAATAACATTGAAATCGTAAAAAAAATTCTTGCATTAATGGATAAATCTGAAGATTTGATAGAATTTGTAGACGATCGTCCAGGTCATGATTTTAGATATAGTATGGACTCAGAAAAAACAAAAAAAGAATTGAATTGGCAAACTAAAGTTAATTTTGAAAAAGGGATTAAAAAAACAGTTGACTGGTATCTTTCCAATAGAGAATGGTGGAAAAATATAGTAAAAAATTCTTTAAATCAAACTCCATGGAAAATTTGATCTTAAATTATTAATATTAACAAATAATTAGATGGGTATGAAAGGAATTCTTCTTCATGGAGGTCATGGAACAAGATTAAGACCATTAACACATACGGGTCCAAAACAACTATTGCCCATTGCCAATAAACCAATGTCCGAATATTGTATAGAATCTATGAAAAGTGCAGGAGTAACAGAAATTGCAATTATCATAGGAGGAATAGGATCAGAAAAAGTTAAAGAATATTACGGTAATGGTGAGAAATTTGGAGTAAAAATTAATTATATTTTACAAGATTTTCCACGCGGAATATCACATGCAATTAGTTTATGTGAAGATTTTATTGGTAATGAAAAATTTTTAGTATTTTTAGGAGATAATATTATTCAAAAATCAATTAATGAATTTAGTATTGAATTTGAAAAATCAGATAATGCAGCTACAATTCTTTTGTGTGAAGTTGATAATCCTAGTAGATTTGGAATTGCAGATATACAAAATGGACAAATTAAAAAAATTATTGAAAAACCAAAAAATCCTCCATCAAATTTAGCAGTGACAGGGATTTATTTTTTAACTCCAATTATTTTTGATATTATTAAAAGATTAAAGCCATCATGGCGAAATGAATTAGAAATTACAGATGCGCTAGATATGTTATTGAATGAAAAACATTCTATCGCATACAAAATAATTACTCATTATTGGAAAGATACAGGTACTCCAGAAGATATCATCAATGCAAATAAAAATATTTTAGAAAATTTAATTCCACAATTTAAAGGAAAAAAAGATAGAACAATCATAATAGAAGGCAATGTTTCAGTAGGTGATGAAACATGCATTAATAATCAAGTAAAAATTAAGGGGCCAGTAATAATTGGAAAAAAGTGTATAATTTCAGGAGGTGCAGTAATTGGGCCAAATGCTAGTATTGGAAATGAGTGTATAATTTCAGGAGGAATAATCAGAGATTCAATTATAATGAATAATTGTGAAATTGGAAAAAATGTAAATTTAACAAATAGTATTATTTCATCAAATTCCACTATTAAAGAAAATAGTATAAAAAATGAGCAAGTTTTTCTTCTTGGTGAAGGTACAAAAATATTATTTTAGTAGTATGATTAATTTTTTAATATTAAAAACTAATTGAATGGAAAAGATATGGAAAAGGAAAAACCTCTGATAAGCATAATAATTTTGAATTACAATGCAGGTGATTTAATTTTTAATTGTATTAATTCAGTTTTCCAAACAAAATATGAAAATTATGAAGTTATACTAGTTGATAATATTTCAACAGATGGTAGTCATAAAAAATGTAAAGAAAACTTTGATGAAATTCAATTAATTGAGAATTCAAAAAACTGGGGATATTGTGAAGGAAATAACATTGGAATAAGAAAAGCTAAAGGAAAATTCATAGTAATTTTAAACCCAGATACAATTGTAGAACCAAATTGGTTAGATGAATTTTTAATTGGATATTCAAAATTTGGTGATGCATTGTATCAACCAAAAATCCTATCGCTTTATGAAGAAAAAACATTACAAAGTACTGGCAATATGATTCATCTTTTTGGATTTGGATTTGCTAGAGATAAAGGAATTAAAGATAAAAATCAATTTAATGAAATAGAAAAAATTGGATATGCATCAGGTACGTGTCTTTTTACATCATCTAAAGTTTTAGATAAAATTGGATTACTTGATCCATTTCTATTTCTTTATCATGATGATTTAGATTTAGGTTGGAGAGCAGCACAATTAGGAATTAACTCATATTTTGTTCCAAATGTAAAAATATTTCATGCAGAAAGTTATATTTTAAAATGGAGTGCAAAAAAATTCTATTGGTTAGAAAGAAATAGAAAATATTGTCTTTTAACTCATTTTTCTAAGTCAACATATAAAAAAATGAAAATAAAATTATTATTTGTTGATTTTCTTGTTTGGATATTTTATATTTCAAAAGGATTTTTACTAGTAAAAATTAAAGCTGAATTAGATATTAAGAGAAATAAAAAACATATTGAAAAAAAATATCTAGAATTACAAAATAAAAAAATTATTTCAGATGAAGAATTAATTAAAAGCTTTCCTGACAAAATTTTTGTTCCAGGAAATGTTACCAATGAAATTATAAATAAAATTTTTAATTCTATTTTAGAGATATTAAGCATTAAAGCAAAAAGAAAAATTTTATTTTAGAATTAATTAATTAATTCAGAAATAACAATTGCGATGGCATGATTACCTTCATGACTAACGCTAGCACGAAAAATATAATTTTTTGTGGAATCTAATAATGTGATCACAGGTTTTGAGTTGACATGAGATGTTTCTATTTTAGAAATATAGATATCCTCACTGATGGATTTTTTTACAGCCTCTTTTAAAGAAAATTTTCCAGCAAAATGAGATGAAGAATCTTGAAAATTCAAACAATAATTAATTTCAGATAATTGAAAAATTGATTGATAAAATTTAGGTTTCTTTTGGTATGGAATTTTTTTAAAATCAGATATATTGGAAATATCAATTCCAACTCCAATCTTTTCAATCATATCATTACTATTGAACAATGATTTTGGCAACACCATCAATTAGGCAAATTTTTGATTTATTAAAAATGGATGTACTAACGGTTATTATTTTTGTAGAATCACTTTTTTCGATTACTTCGCCAACAACCTCAATTTCATCATCAATATAACATGGAGAACAAAAATTTAGTGTCTGAGAAAAATATAAAGCATTTTTCCCAGGTAGGCGCATTCCAACTAATTGTGAAAAAAATGTAGATAAAAGCATACCATGAACTATTCTTTTTTTAAATGAACTAGATTCTGCAAATATAGTATCCATATGTAATGGATTTAAATCTCCAGAAAAATTACTAAATGTTTGAACCATTGACTCAGTAATTTTTATCATAAAACTTTCTTTTTGACCAATAAAAATATCATCGTAGGAATATTCATTTAGAGAATTAATCATTTAGAGATACACCATGATTTTTTAAATGACGTTTAATGTCTGCAACATTTTTTACATCCATTGCTTCATCTATAGAAAATTTCACATTGAAATTTGATTCTAATTCATACAAAAGTACATATCCATTAAAAGAAGTCCATGATGAAATTGTTGAAGGATCAGATTCATCGGTTATATTTTCATAATTTACATTCATTACTTTTGAAATAATTTTAAATAATTTTTCAGACATTATTCTTCACTCAATGTTAAAAAGTCAGGCATATTGAAAGGTTTATCTAAATTATAAATCCAAAAACCATCTTTTTCATAAAATTGACAACTAGGAAGAAAATTTTCAATAGGTTTATTTTTTTCTGTAGGAATAAATTTAGCTTTTAATCGTTTTATATTATTATTTTTTGCTTTAGTGATGATAAAATATAAAATTGCTTTTTCAGCTTCACGTCCCATTACTCTACAACTTAAAAGAAAAGTATCTAATAACCATTCATCAGAATTAATTTTTTTAACAATGAAAACCCCTGTAATTCCATTATCACCAAATTTATCTGTAATCTGTGCACATCCAATCAAAATATTTTTATCTTCTGAAAAATTTTTGATTTGATCCTCATGGTATCTTTTTGTGGTTAGATTAAATTGATTTGTTTTTAAAGTTAATTGGGATATTCTAGGAATTGTAAAAGTGTTTGTTTTTTTAATCTCTATTTTTAAATTTAATTTTTTTAAGAAATCAGAAATATCAGACATGGAATTTTTAGATTCAGTTCTTTGTTTTTGTTGTAAATACATTTGTCCACGATTAGTATCTTCAGAAGTAATTTGAAAAGTACTAAAATCATCTAATGATTGAATTACTTCAGAGTAAAGTGATGGATCATGAGGAAGTTCAGGAGTAGTTATTTCAGGCATGTTTTCTCTAATTAATTCTCTATTAATGGGATCATCATCAAAAAAGACAAAACTATCTAACCCAATATTCAATTCCTTAGAAATCTCGTACATATTTGATGCTTTATTATTCCAATTTATTTTAATGCAAGAAAAATCACTTTCGGTTAAAATCATAAAAGGATGTTCACGAATAACTTGAATTGCATCATTAAAATTATTCTTGCTATTGATTGCAAGTAATATTCCTCTTTGGGATAAGGCTTTTAGATATTTTTGAAATTCTATAAATGCATTACCAGGAGGTTGAGGACCCAAGCGTATTCCATCAAATCCATCCTCACCCACAATACCACCCCAAAGTGTATTATCTAAATCCACAACAATACATTTTTTTGTTAAACCCAAAAATGATATAATGTAAGGCATAAGTTCATTTGCTAAATATGGAATATAATTAAGTGAAATTTTAATATCACCAAAAAAATAATTTTGAAAATTAAATACATTATTTTCACCATGTTTAATAATAAATTTAAAAAAATCAAATAGATATACAGAATTAATATTAAGTAATTTTTCTTTTAATTTTTTATTAAAATCTATAATTGCATCATGAAAGCTATAATTAGTTTTTGTTTCTGCAATTCCATAAGGTGAATAATTAGGTAATGATAAATTTGTTATTATTAATTTAGAATTACTAGTTTCATTAAATGTTGTAATTAAATTAATTATTTCAGTAATTTTTTCATTTACAAAATTTTCTCTTTCTAATTTTGTTACAGAATAAGGAAAATAAAATAAATCACCAAAAATACTTCTTGTATCTAAAATTAAAAATGTAATATCAGGTAAAAAAGAATATAGACCACTTTTGCTATTCAAAATCTCTTGATTATATTGATTATAACCAGCAACATACGAATTACAGAAAATTTGTTTTTTTGAACATTTAACTTTTAATGATTCAGATAATCCATTAATTGTAAAACTAGATAAAAAAGCCACTTTAATTTTTTTGTTAAAATTATTTATATCCAATTTTTCTGAATCTAAAATATATTTTGATAGTGGTTCTTCGTTGTCCATCAATTCAAATATTTCAATTTTACCTTAAATATTTACTTGGTGTACTTATTCCAAACAAAATAGACTAATCTTTTCTTCATAAAGCTTAAAGCCAAAAACAAAAATGCCATAGTGTTTAAATGGAAAAATCTGAAGACGTTTTCTCAATTAATGAGCACGAAGTAATGGAATATTATGGGTTTGAAGGAGAAATTGGTAAAATCCAACTAAAAATCAAAATGTTAAGGTCATGGATCCTACATAAATGGGCATATTCATCACCATTGTCAAATTTTGTAATTAATCTACAAAAATCCAGAGGTGTAAAAATTGGTAAGAATTGTCATATTTCACCATATGTCTTAATAGATTTAGTATATCCAGAATTAATAGAAATTGAAGATAATGTCACAATAGGTTCAAATGCTATGATTTTTGCACACATTAATCCAACTGCAAATTTAATTTTAAAAAAAACACATTATCCACGAAAAATTGGTAAAGTTACAATAAAATCTGGAGCTGTAATTAATCCTGGAGCAATAATTACAGCAGGCATTACAATTGGCAAAAATGCAATTGTTTCAATTGGTAGTGCAGTTTTTGAAGATATACCAGATAATTGTGTTGTATTAGGGAATCCTGCACGGGTAATAAAAAAACTTGATTTTGAAAAAAAATAATTTTGTTAGAGGTATGAAATTAAATTGAATTTATTAGGAATAGATTTTGAAGATTGGTTTCATCCAGAATTGATCCAAAAAGTATTAACAAATGAAATAAAATCTTTTGAAGTTGTAAAAGGTATTGATAAAATTTTAGAATGTCTTAGAAAACATAATACATATGCTACTTTTTTTATGGTTGGAGAAATTCTTGAAAAATTTCCAGATATTTTAGATAAAATTTTAGATAATGGTCATGAAATTGGATTTCATACAATGTATCATTCTAGATTAGATTCAGTTAGTTTTCAAGAAAAATTTTCAAAAGAATTAGATGATTTTGCTAAACTCACTAATAATAAAAGTAAAGGATTTCGTGCTCCAACATTTTCTTTAAATGAAAAATCTGCATGGGCGATTGATATTCTTGAAAAACATAATTATCTTTATGATAGTAGTATCGTACCGGTAAAAACTAGTATGTATGGAAATTCTAGTGCACCAAAGAATCCTTATAAAATTACTAGTGATTCATTGTATAAAAATAATGATAATGGAAAAATTTTGGAATTTCCATTAATGACAACAAAATTTTTAGGAAAAACAGTCCCCTCAGGAGGAGGATTTTATCTAAGAACTTTACCATTCAGTGTAACAAAAAAAGCAATAAATGAATATGAAAAAGAAAATATTCCAGGAGTTTTTTATGTACATTCTTGGGAATTAACTCCTGAACATATGCCTAAAATTAAACTTTCTAGAAAAGATAATTTCATCACATATCATAATTTAGATAAAACTCCTAACCGAATGAATGATTTACTTTCTAATTTTAAATTTACATCATTTGAAAGATTTATTCAAAATAAATTTTAAATTTAATAGTATAGTCTAATATATCCTAAAATAAGTAGAATTATGAAAATTGCATTAGTTTGTCCTGCATCATTTCCAGCTACTCAGTTTGGTGGAATTGTATTTTTAGCAATTGATTTAGCTAGAGAAATTTCAGAAATTGGTCATGATGTAACAATATACACAACAGATTTAGATTTTAGTAATGGTGCAAATAAATTTAATAAGCAATTACCAAGGATTGAAAAATTTGAAAAATTTACTATTAATAGAACACATGTTTGGTTCTCATTAAAATTATTTTTTATAAATACTTCAATGTCTAGAGAAATTGAAAATAATAAACCAGACATAATACATACAATAGGATTACGTAGTTACCAATCAATTGTTGCTTGGCGTGTTTCAAAAAAACTTAAAATTCCTTTAGTAGTATCAGATCAAGGAGGATTAACAACACATCCATTTTTAAATGAATCAGGATTATTTTTAAAAATATTATACAAAATACAAAATTATTTTATAAAAAAAATAATTAATCATTCGACAATGGTTAGTGCAGCTAATGAATATGAAAAAAATATTTTTTTAAATATGAATAAAAAATCTCAAATT
>Ga0308019_10001173_pt1 | contig 16172 bp, 14 predicted proteins | sample Neamet284_FD_203135 | JGI IMG/M metagenome (GOLD analysis project Ga0308019, IMG submission 203135) | Marine microbial communities from water near the shore, Antarctic Ocean - #284 | ecosystem: Environmental > Aquatic > Marine > Unclassified | place: Southern Ocean | collected 2014-10-01 | reverse complement strand
AGGATCGGAAAAACGATGACCTTCGAAACGCTCAAACAGTTCTTCTAGCCCCTCGATGTTGTCTAAATCTTCGAAGCCTTCGAATCGTTTAAAGTTGAATTGATTAAATAATTCTTCAAATTCGCCGTCAACGAATGGGAAATCATCTTCATCGGGTTTTAATCGGAAGTTGCCTTTGGGACCATTGAACTCAAATCGGAACTCTTGGCGGCCTTCTCGAAAATGCTGACGACCGCTAAACGGAAGTCGTTTCAGGAAATCTTCTTCGCCAAACTCGTTGTCTAGTATTCCGAATGCTGGTTGTAATCGAGAAGATATGTCGAGATCAAGAATCCACTGAGGTGTGGCATCTATCCAAGCGTGTAACTCATCTGCTTCGGTGGCATCAATTTCACTGTCTTCGAGCATCCGGTCGATCGTAGTGTGGAGTTTCACAAGGTGATCTTGTTCCGCCAATTCAGTTTCGCTGTTCTTTAAGGCGTCGGAGAGTTCCTGAGGATTTAGCCCTAGAATCTCAGCCATGCGATCTTTGATGTCGTCGACTCCACTATGTCGAAACCGGTGTAGATCGATCCGTGGCATGTGGATCGATGGCGAACCGATAAGCGATGACGTCAGTTGGTTGAACAGTGCATCGTTCGCTGAATCAGGCCGTTCAGACACCCACTTAGTGAAATTGTCGGCTTCGTATTGATCGATAACTTCTGCAGCGACTAATCTTTCTATTACAGCCTCAAGCTGAGCATCCTGCGATTCTCGCCTTGCCTGATCATGGGCATCTTGTAGATCTGTTTGCGCGATGCTGAGTATTGCGGCTGCCCGTTCAAATACGTCGGCTCGTCGCGAATCATGTGATCCGCCGAAAGCCAGAACTGCACCACCTGTAAGCGCTAAAGCCATAGCTACAGCGATAAAACTTGCGGGTACCCAGCGTTTAAGCATCGTAATTCGTCCTTGTGATCCGTACAGATCGGGTTGGTTTCAACAGCGAAATAAATTTCTGTACCTAAGTTTTACTTGAGTGATGTCAAGACTTTGTGGAGAAACATGAATTTTCTAGAAATAGACCAGTCGATAATCTCCCAAAAAAAATTGGCTGAAGAAGAAGATGAGAGTGCACTACAGTTGACGATGGTCGCATTGACTGTCGCTCTTGGTGAACAATCAAACCGCAAGACCGATTTAGTTACTGATGCACAAGACGCTGCCGTTCGAGCTTAGATGTCTGGTTTTGCTGGTTTTGCAAGACTTCTAAAACAGGCACAAGCTACTTGAGATCGTATTATCGAGTTTTCCAATGATTATGAGCAAGAATCGACTCGCCTTGCTTATGCACAAATTTCACTAAGCGCCAAAATACAGGCTGTTGAAGACCAACGAGGCAAGATCGTTCGTCGATTGAAAACGATGAGTTCGCTAGCTGTTCGAGCTGGAGTTGAGTTTGGTATTGATAAGGAAGCTCAATTTCGACAGCCGTAGCATCAAATTGCTCCTCGTTTGATGCGACGACGTCCTCGTCGAGTTAGAGTCCATCGACTTCGAGCTTCGGAATTCAAATAAAAAAGATAATAAAAAAACCTCAGAAATGAGGTTTTTTATTATTTTTGCAACTTTGTTTTGATGGATACAAATAGCGTTTGTATATTGGTACCCCCGGAGGGACTCGAACCCACAACCTACAGGGTAGAAACCTGTTGCTCTGTCCAGTTGAGCTACGGGGGCACTACAAACCATTCTAAAGGCAGGTGTGTTAGTTATCGCCAGTCAGTTTGGTACGAAAATTAGCCAACTGCACCTTGATCGCGTAAACGCTTGATCTCATTTTCATCAAGAGATAACAATCCTGCCAATAGCCTATCAGTGTGTTCTCCGAGAGCTGGGCCCGGAGAATTAGCTTGATTCGAGCCCTCAGTAATGATTGGTGAGGCGACTTGTTTGATCGTCCCATATGAAGGGTGTTCGACATCAACGATCAATCCTCGCGCCTTGATCTGTTCATCTTCGAACGCCTCGTTGATCGAGTTGACGGGACCCGATGGAACGATTCCTCTGAACAGTTTTAGCCATTCTTCATTGGTCTTTTGCAAAAGCCGTTCAGAGAGCATCGGTATTAGTACAGATCGATTGACGTATCGAGAAGCGAATGTGGCGAACCGTTCGTCAGAAACTAGCTCAGGTATATCAATAAGTTCTGCGAATTTACGCCAGAAGTGCTCTTTGGCACAAAACACGCTTATCCAACCGTCACTTGTTTTGAAGTTTTGAGCGGGTACAAGCGTTTGGTGAGAAGAGCTTGGCGTGCGAACCGGCTGCCAATCGCTGTTCTGAGTCCACGATGCAAAGTAAGTCAGCATCGAAACTGCAGTGTCGAGAAGACTGACATCGACATCTCTGCCTACGCCAGTGGTTTTCGCTTCTAGCAAAGCGGCGACGAGTCCTAGTGCAGCGGCATAGCCTCCAGCGAAGTCAATAATTGACACCCCAGCTTTTCCCGGCGGCCCGTCTGGCTCGCCTGTAATCGACATGTATCCCGCTATACCCTGCATTATTGGGTCGTAACCCGGTTCTGCAGAGCGAGGGCCTGTACGACCAAATCCTGAAAGCGAACATGTGACGATTGCTGGATTTAATTCACGTAGCGATTCGTAGGTTAGTCCGAGTTTGTCAGGCAGGTGACCTCTGAGATTGTTGAATACTGCATCAGACTTTTTGACCAACTGATGAAATATCGTGACACCGTCGGAATTTCGTAAATCGATCGCTATAGATTTTTTCCCTCGATTGAATGACTGAAAGTACAGTGAGTCGCCGTCGTTTGTAGCCGGAGGCACATACCGCGCTACATCGCCACCAGTTGTAGGGTCTTCGATCTTTATGACTTCAGCGCCAAGATCTGCCAGATTCAACGTTGCGAACGGGCCTGCTCCAAACTGCGAAATCGCTAGTATACGAATTCCGTGAAGAGGTCCTTTCCGATCAGATTGTTCTGATTGAGAGTTTGGCACTTTAGGAATCTGTTCTCTGGGTCAACTTACCTTCGCCCAATGTTGCATGATCTCGTTTTGGGACGAGAACGTGCCGGCGAACGGTCATGACGCGCTCTTCACGTTGGTTGGTTACCTCTGTTTCGAGATAAACGACGCCTCGGTCTCCTTTCGAGGTTACGCGTAGTTCAAGAATCGTAGATGTCGTGTAGATTGTGTCGCCATGAAACGTTGGACCTTCATGCTTGACGGATTCGTAGTCTAGATTGGCTATCGCCCGCATCGAAATCTCGGCAACCGTTTGACCAACTGATATTGCGAGTACGAGCAAACCATTCACAAGATTTTGGCCGTGCTGCGTTGATTTCGCGTAGTTAGCGTCGATGTGTATTGGGTGCTGATTTTGGGTCAGTAGCGAAAACCATGAGTTGTCGGTTGCCGAAATGGTTCGACCCGGCCAGTGCTTGATTACTTCACCGACTTCAAAATCCTCGAAGTATCGCCCGTTGCTCATCTAATTTATTCCTAGTTTGATTGGTGAATTATTCCGAGATTCCTGCATCTCGGAGGACGTTTCTTGCACGGAGTATTACGGGCATGTCGATCATCTCGCCATCGAGTGATATCGAGCCTCGGCCTTCTGCTTCGCCTTCAGCTGCTATTTCTAATACCTGTTTAGCTCTTTGGATTTCTGCTGCCGTTGGTTTGAATACTGATTCAATAACTTCAACTTGAGCAGGGTGGATAGCAAGCTTTCCTTTGTAGCCGATGGATTTTGCCAATTGTGCATCGGCACGCAGTCCGTCAGTATCACGGAATTTAGTGAATGGAGTGTCGAGAGCGTGAACTCCGGCGGCTCGTGCCGCTATCGCAACTGCCGATCGTGGATACCCTAGCCCTGGTTCTCCAACTGTGGAAGAGTCTATTTCCGTTTCGTCGACTGTTCGACTAATGCCCATGTCTGCCGAGAAATCTTCCGCACCGAACGCCGCCCAGCGTATGCGATCGCTGGATTTACAGATTTGGTACGCATTGATCACGGCTTCAGCAGTTTCAAGCCAAGGAAGTATTGCAGTTCGACCAACTTCTACTCCTGCCCGTTTCTCTGCAGTGGCAACAATTTTCTCAAGTGCTGCTACTTCTTCAATATTGCCGATTTTGCCGATAGAAATTCCAATAATGTCGTTCGATACAACAGCGTTGATGTCAGCTTCTGCTAATCCAGACGACATCGAGTTGACCCGAGGGGCCAGCAGTTTGCCTACAGCTGCAAGCTTCGGGATGTATTCAGCGACAATTTCCCGGGCGGATTCTTTTTCGGCCGCCGGCACTGAATCTTCGAGATCGGGTATTAGCCATATTGTTTCGAACCCGACTGCTTTCAGAAGCATTTTTGGTTGGTTGCCGGGAACGAACAAGAGAGTTCGAGGATTGGATATGACTGCGGTCAATCTTGAGTCCTGATTCTGATAGTGCTGAATAGCTCGAAGAGCATTGCGAGAATGAATCATATTCCCTGATCAGCTAGTCAGGTGCCCGTTTTAACCCCGTTGCTTCTTATACGATTGAATTTCAGTTCCACACTAGGATTTTATTAGACTCGGACGAGTTATACCGATGGCGAACATTTATTTATTAACGACTGAGTCTGATCCCGTAGGTAACGCTGTCGAGTCTCTATTCGAGAAGTCGAGTCCACTCCAGCGGATATCTTCAATTGATTTGAGCGATATTGATTTCGGTGAAAGTGATGCTCTGATTCTGGGCGACGGCTTGTCTAACGAGTTCAGTACCGGCGATTTACCGGAATCTGGGCTAATTCAATTCATAGGATGTCGTCCAACCGCTGAACTGCTAGATCGTGCCGAGGATTCAGATGCTTTCGTAGTCGGAATCTCACCATCGATAGCTCCACGTGTTGCAAATCGAGTGATTGGTTTTACTGGTCCGCTCAAAACAAAAGTAATGCCTGATTGGGGAGTTATTGGGCTTGGCGAAGTCGGATCTGAAGTAACGAAGAAAGTAACCGCCAATCGATCACTCGTGGCGATTGCGGAAATGAGAACGCCACGTTCTGGCTTGATGGACGAGCTCGGAGTGCGCAGGCAATCACTTGATCTTCTCGTGGCAGGATCGGATGTAGTTTCGATTCATATTCATCAAGGACCGACAGCTGCACCGTTGATTTCTGAACGTGAATTGAATTTGATGAAATCAGACGCCGTACTAATCAACACGTCAAGTTCTACGGTGATTGATGAGGTTGCTGTAGTGGATGCACTGTCCAGAGGTCGACTCGCCGGTTATGCGACTGATTGTCCGGGCGAAGTAATAAACGGCGCTGACGAATCTCTAGCTACCACTGGCAAATTGATTATTACGACGAACCCGTTGACTAATCAGATTGGTGCCGCACAGCAGATAGCGAAGTATGTAGAAGCGAACGTAACCGCATTTTCAAATGGATCTAGAGTTCAAGGCAAGTTCGATGTGATCGGTTTTCCGTCTCTTGGCGACCCAAGTTTTTGGTCATCACAAATGAGTCCACGCCAAGACTGACCTTAGTCAGCCTCGTGTGATGATGACTCGATCTTGTCGATGCGTATCGCACACGCCTTGAATTCCGGCGTTTCAGTAATGAAATCGTATGCGTCAGACGTAAGACGATTCGTCTGTGTGAGTTCAGGGAACGCAAAACTCATAAACACCGTTCCGTGCGGCGATTTATCGGTGACTTTGATCGGCACCTTTACTGTTCCGCGACGTGAACTAACTCTGACCATTTGACCTTCGGTTAGTTCAAGCTGTTCAGCGTCATACGGATTGATCTCAGCCAGTTCTGAAGGGACGAGTAGGTCGAATCCACTGGCGCGGCCTGTTTGTGTGCCTGTGTGATAGGTCGAGCGGCGCCTGCCTGTAGTGAGAACTAGCGGGTATTCAGCATCGGTTGGCTCGGCAGGCGGAATATGGTCTACAGGCGCAAAGTAGCCCGGCATTCCCGAATCCATCTGGTCTTTGTGCAAATACTGTGTACCAGGATGATCTTCGGTAGGGCAGGGCCACTGGATTCCACTCTCCGCGTCGAGACGGTCGTACGTGATCCCTCCAAAGAGCGGAGATAGCTTCCGCATTTCGTCCCAAACGTCACTAGCTGAATGCAGGTCTTGAGGAACGTTGAATCGACTCATGAGATCGAGCAAAATATCCACGTCTGGGCGTGATTCTCCGACAGGTTTTATTGCTGGGCGAACTCGTTGAACTCGTCGTTCACTATTGGCAAAAGTACCGTCGGATTCAGCGAACGAAGCAGCAGGTAATACTACGTCCGCAAGCTTGGCTGTATCTGTCATGAAAATGTCTTGAACGACGATGAAGTCGGTCGCTTCGAGTGCCGCTTGAGCATGATTCGTATTAGGGTCGGAAATGACAGTGTTTTCGCCCATTATGTAGACGCCACGAACTCGTCCTCGGAGCATCTGATCCATCGCCGTTATTTTCGTGATTCCGCGCCGTTTTGGAAGCTCACTTCCCCACGCTTTTTCGAACTTCTCACGGACACCTGGACTCTCAATTTTCTGGTATCCAGGAAGGTCGGTTGGTAGGGCGCCAGAATCCGACGCCCCCTGTACGTTATTTTGTCCACGAAGTGGGTTTACACCAGCGTTAGGTTTTCCGAAATTCCCACCCAACATGCCGAGGTTGGCTACCGACTGAACGTTGTGAGATCCACAAGAATGTTCGGTGATGCCGAGTGTGTAGCAAATGGCTGCTTTTCCAGAAGCTGCGGCGTATTCCCGAGCTGCAGCAATTATTTCTTCTGCAGGAACTCCACAGATTTCAGCGGCGTATTCGGGAGTGTAAAACTCGACATGTTTGGCGAGCTCGTCAAAGCCTTCGGTCCGAGACTCGACATACTCTCGATCGTACAGATTTTCCTTGATCATGACGTGAGCGAACGCATTGAACAATGGAATATCGGTTCCAATTTTGATCTGAAGATGCCGAGTCGCCAATGTCGCGAGTTCGGTCTTACGTGGATCGATAACGATTAGTTTGGCACCGTTTCGAACTGCCCGTTTCATTCTTATAGCAATGACTGGGTGAGCTTCAGTAGTGTTCGAACCAGCTACCAGTAGCAGATCAGTGCCCGCTAACTCCTCAATAGAGTTAGTCATGGCACCCTTGCCAACCATGACCGCCATACCGGCGACCGTAGGAGCGTGTCAGGTACGAGAACAGTTATCGATATTGTTCGTACCGATACCTATTCGAGCGAACTTTTGCATTAGGTAGTTCGCTTCTGTCACCGAACGTGCCGATGACCAACAAACTAGAGAATCTGGTCCCGATTCATCGCGTATACCTGTGAATCGGTCAGTAATCAGATCGAGGGCCTCATCCCAAGAAGCGCGCCGAAAAGCGCCGTTTTCCTTGATGAGAGGGTACTTGAGTCGTTCTTCGCTCTTCACAAATTCCCAAGAAGCAAATTGACCCTTTACGCAAAGCGATCCACGACTCGGTGCATCGAAATCGGGTTCAGTTCCCTTTAACTTGCCGTCTTCAGTAAGCAGATGAATTCCACAGCCAACACCGCAATATGGGCAGATTGTCTTCGTGCGTTCAAGATTCTCGGCTTTCGTCGTTCCGACGATCTTTCGGTCGGTCAGAGCGCCGGTAGGGCAAGTGTTGATGCATTGCCCGCAGAACGTGCACGGTGATTCAAGGAGTTTGTTGTTGAAATAGGATGCGATCGAACTGTTTTGGCCACGGCCTTCGACAGTTATTGCACCTGCCTGTTCCCAGTCATTACAAATGTTTGTGCACCTAAAACACGAGATACAGTAGTCAGAGTCACGCTGAATGAACGGATTGTCATCTTGTGGAACTTCGCGGGGGATGAGAGACGGGAAGGCATCCCACTTCGCTCCGTATTCCTCGGCGGCGGTGTGGAGTTCACACTTTTTGAACGAGATGCACTTAGGACAGTTAGCCGGCGAAGAGGTTTCAGAGAGAAGCAGTTCGAGAATGGTCTTCCGATACTGCGTGATCGAATCAGAATGCGTGTCGATCGCCATTTTGTCCGATGAAAAAGCTGTGCAGGCGGCAACTTGCTGAGTTTGTCCGTCGACTTCAACGTCGACAAGGCACATGCGGCAGGTTCCCTGCGGTCCACTTCGTTCGTCGTAGCAGAGCGTAGGGACATCAAAGCCGGCTGATCGTATGGCGTCAAGAACTCTTGAGTCAGTATCACAACTGACTTCGATACCGTTTATTACGACGTTGAGTTTATTTTTTACTTGAGTCGTCATTGAGATGAGCTTAGTGAGCGGAGCGGGCTTTAAAGACATGCTACTAAGTAGTGACCATTGAAATATACCGTAGAAACGTTGTTTAACTGATCGAAGTAGTTTTACCGTTTACTTCGAAGATCGCCGAGTCATGGCGGATTCAGCTCGAACTTCTTTGATTCGTCGCCATACGATCCAGACGACCACCAGTGACAATGTACCAATGATCGGAATATCGAATGGTTTGGATACTTCACGGATAGATTCGTAGTTCTCTCCGAGCACGTACCCGCCCCACGCAAGCCCGATTGTCCACGGCAATGCACCTAAAAAGGTGAAGATGGCGAACCGGAGAACGTTCATACGGGCGATTCCGGCAGGAATCGATATGAATCCACGAACGCCTGGGATCATCCTTGCGACAAATACTGTTAATTCGCCGCGTGTTTTGAACCAGCTATCAGCTCGTTCGAGGTCTTTTTGAGTAATGAGGATGTACTTCCCGTACTTCTCGATGAAAGGACGCCCGCCCGCACGTGAGACGTAATACTCAGCGAGCGATCCGATCAGGCTTCCTACTGCGCCCCATAATCCTGCAAGGAAGACGTGACCAATTCCGTGGCCTTCATCTAGAACTAGTCTCCAGCCAGCCAACGGCATGATGATTTCGCTAGGCAGGGGTATGGCCGTGCTTTCGATCGACATAAGAACGACGACCCCGAACCAGCCCATGAAATCGTAAACATCGGTGGAGAAGGCGAGCACGAAGGTCTCGAGAAAGTGAATGAGATCGGTCAGCGCTTCTATTGAATCTTCTCCAGAGTGACATCGCACTGAATATCGTCGGTGTCATATGTGTTGGTAGGGCAGTGCGTGGTTCGAGAAGTTTAAATCAACTTGAAGGTCGAGCCACTATTCATCAAATTCTAGCAGTGGCTCAGTTGTAGACCGAACTAAATCACAGGAAATCAACGGGGTATGTGGAATGAGCAGTTTGAACTGAAGGATCAACGGAGAGGCGGTTCACCGACTTTCTTCGCTGTTTCCCTGTGTTGTGACCGAAAGATGAGCAGTGCGGAGCCCTATACGTGCCTTACAGATTACGAGAAATCACGTCTAAACACGACTCCGTGTAGCCATCCGGCTACCGGCTGAATTCGCCGCACACTCTGGGTGTATTGATCGTGATAGTTACGTGCAATATTTGCACAAAGAATGCATACGATATGAACTTTTAATGTAAGCGTGGTGCGCGTGATGTACGTATTTGATATAAGAACAAAACATACTAGAAATACTAAGGTTTATTTATATATATTCCTAAATAGTTTTATATTTGTACAAAACTAAAACCAAATAAGTTCGGAACATGTTCTTGACGAATTCGGGTGTTGTTGTGTACTCTTCTGAAGTCTGGTTTATGCGTTGTTTTGTCTTGCGGGATCGAACAGTAGCGAAGCGAAAGTGGTCGTAATACGTCCTCGTTTCACACGGTTATTCCGCAGGCGGGTAGTTACATTCGTATCTGCTACACAGCCGATCGACAGGGGATACGAATGCAAGGCTCAAAAACAAAGAAGATGGTTATCGCAGAACGAAAATTGCGGAGGCCTCTTGAACGTGCATTACCTGAAATGGTTAACGAGGTGGGTCTAACCGGTGCGGCCAAGCGCATTGGTGTTAGCAAAGCCACTTTGAGCTACTGGTTGTTGAAACTGGGCATCGAAATTCGACGTGTGGCATTGGCTCCCGGAGAAGAAATTGAGATCAGACGTATCTCAGGTTGATCTCAATCAAACTCGATTCAATCCACAAATATCAAACAAATTCGCTCCCGAATTGTCCCCTCTAGTTCATTGACCCTGTTTCGGGCTGTTGCTAACGTTAAATTACCAACGAATTTTCCGCTTGGTTTTCCACGTATCACGTATGTGGAGCGTCGAGATCATCTGAAGGACGAGATAGTGCCGGCTAAACACGTATATCTACTGATGGTGGCAATGATTGCAACCTTATTTGTATTTGCAGCTTGCTCAGAGGAAGTAATCCCTACTCAGGAGCCAGTTGAATTCCAGCCAACTGCCGCTGTAGAAGTTGACCGACCAGACAGCTCTGGTGATGATTCAGCGCCTGCTATCGAAACCATCGCTGAAGAAGCTCCTGTTATGGTCGCTGGTGATCCAGATGCGGGCCGAAACCTGTTTGTCAGCTGTAGTGCTTGCCACTCGACTGACGACAGTCAGCTTGTCGGACCTGGACTTGGCGCCGTGTACGCTCGAGCGGGTAGCCGAACTTCTCTTGACGCTGAGGCTTACCTCGAGCAGTCAATTCGAGAGCCAGGTGCATTCGTTGTAGATGGGTTCGCGCCAGTTATGCCATCATTCGACTACTTCAGCGATGAAGATGTGCAGAACGTGATCGCTTACTTAAAGTCACTCGGGTAACCGGTCTAAATCTTTCATAAGTAATTAAAACGCCCCGAATCGATTCGGGGCGTTTTAATTACTTATGATCTTGAACTAAGTTTTAGATTGAACTATTGCGTTGAGATAACTACGACCATGTTGCGCCAACGATTGAGGCCGCTTGATAGCCAGCTCCGAATCCGTTATCGATGTTCACGACGGATACTCCTGGGGCACACGAGTTCATCATTGCCAGTAATGCAGCTACTCCGCCTAGGCTCACCCCATAGCCAACAGAGGTGGGTAGGGCGATCACAGGTGCCCTCACAAGCCCACCAACGACGCTTGGTAATGCTCCCTCCATGCCCGCAACTACGATGACCACGCGTGCACTGTTGAGTTCGTCGATACGACCTGAGAGGCGATGCAGACCAGCAACTCCGACGTCGTTAATCATATTAACTTCGCAACCCATTAGTGTTGCAGTGAGAACTGCCTCTCTTGCGATCGGTAGATCAGAGGTACCTGCAGCGACGACAACAATGCCTGGAATTAGATCGTCTTCTGAACGTCTGTCAGCCCAGATCGCCCTTGGTCCGTCTTCCCATACTGCTTCTGGAACCGATTTTTGGAACAGTTCGAACGCTTCTTCGGAAGATTTAGTTACGAGAACCACATCGGAATGTTCATATATACGTGCGGCGATTTCGGCAGTGTCTTTTGGTGTTTTACTTAGACCGTATACAACTTCAGGAAATCCGATTCTGTCGGCGCGGTCATGATCAACTGTGGCGAATATAAGATCTGAAGTAGGAGCTGTAAGGCTGAGTTCAGACGTTGCTTTCTCGGCCGACATCTTGCCTTCTTCGACAAGTTTCAGCACTTCACTTATCCGTGAGTTATTCATTTATGAGGGGTTTTCTATTTAGTGAGAGCATCGCAATTGATCTGCTCAAGTAATTTCTTAAGAGCATTTTAGCTATGATTTCAACTTTTGCTAAAACATCATGTAAACCATGTCACGCTAAATTGACCAACCGTTGTAGTCGTACCTATACTGCGACCCTCTATACATTGGAATGGTGTGCGCGATTAAGTGAGTGAACAAGAGGATTGGTATGCAGGTAACTTGCCTTCGAGAGAATCTCAGTCGTGGTTTGGCTAACGTCAGCAGGGCAGTCGCTGCTCGGGCTACGCTGCCAGTGACCCAAAACGTGCTTCTTGAGGGTGACAACGGGCAGTTGAAGATTACCGCCACGAACACTGAAATTTCGATTAGTACGTGGATTGGTGCACAAATCGAAGGCGAGGGCACCGTGACTGTTCCAGCGCGTATGCTCACCGACTTTGTGAACTCACTTCCAGGTCAGACCGTGAATATTGAATTCAAGACCGAACCGGTCGGTGTTGTTGTCACATGTGACAAGTTCAACGGTACGATCAACGGGATTTCATCTGAAGAATTCCCCCCAATCCCTACAGTTGAGGGTGGCGCATCGGTCACGATTCCCGCTGACACGTTCCGTGGTGCACTAGAACGAGTAGTGTTTGCGGCCGCCACAGACGATTCCCGACCTGTATTGACCGGTGTGAAAATTGAGCTTGAAGGGGATTCATTCACACTTGCAGCTGCCGACGGATTCCGGCTAGCAGTTGAAAAAGGCAAGCTCGGCGGTGCGATTGAAAACGAAGTCGGCGTAATTGTTCCAGCGAAGACTCTTGCCGAAGTGGAACGTCTAATCGGTGATGGTTCTTCTAACGTTGAGCTTTCAATCGACAATAACGGTCGTTCAGCGAAATTCCGCTTGGACACATCTGAAATCGTCACAGCGCTGGTACAGGGAACATTTCCTGACTACGACAAGCTCATTCCGACGAGCTACGGCACAAAGGCCACTGTGGATCTGGCAAGCATGGTTCAGGCGACTCGAGCAGCATCTATTTTCGCAAGGGATGGAAGCGGGATCATTCGAGTGGTCGTTAGCCCTGGTGAGGCTGAAGGCGCCGGAGTTGTAAAAGTCATTTCTCGAGCAGAAGAAGTTGGTTCAAACGAGAACGAACTAGATGCGAAGATCGAGGGCGAAGAGACCAAAGTTGCATTCAACAGCAAATTCCTTATGGACGTTCTAAACGTACTGAATGGTGATTATGTTGATCTGGAAACAACTACTCCATCTAGCCCTGGCGTATTCAGGTCTGAGAAACACGCGGGCTACACACACGTTGTGATGCCGATGTTTGTTCAATGGTGATCTGAGTGGTGGGAATCAGCTGTTCTCAAGAGCAAATAGCGGCGAAAATTCGGCATACAGTAAGCAGCCAACAGATCTAGCTAAGAACGACCTCTTGGGTGCTTCTCGTAGCTAAGTTGTCCATCCCTCGATATACCCGCTAACCGGGGCAGATTGGTGCAGGACGGTCTCACCAAGTTTTAGCCACTAAATGTAGCCTGTACCCGCAATGTGATGACGCTTATTGTGCTCGAAGCGTCATATTCCGTAACTATTTTTTACGAGATATCTTCACTCGGCATCAGTTCGTTCGCGAGCATGGCACATCGTTCAAGCGATATTTCTGGATTTGGACCCTCGCACAGCATCACGATGTTCCCAAAAATTGCGTAGGAGCCGAATTTTGAACCGACACCACTGCCAATACTATCTGTACCGCCTCCGATGATAATCCTGCGATTCTTGACTCCTTCCTTGTAGGTGGCGTCATCTCCGCTGATGATCGCATCCGCGCCAGAACCTTCGATCGCCATGGCCGTCCCTATATCGACGGCAGCCTGATGCGATTCGTAGAATCTGACCTCGTATTCGTATGGTTCACCGCTGCCTATCTTCATAAACCCATAGCTGGCGTCTGAAGCTCCCGGAAGACCCTCGGTGGAATAGTTTTTCACCTCTTTGTACGGGGTGGCGATTAGTTCATCCAGGCTAAATACGCGACCAGGATCACTGATCTTGGGGAACAGTTCATCTTCGCTTTCACTCGATCCGCAAGCGACCCCAAATACAACTATGGAGGCTATAAGTAGGGCGAAAATGCGAAAGAATATTTTAGGTATACGTATAGTTATGGAAAAATTACCAGTGAACTGAATTAATGTAAGTCAATTGCTAAAAAAGAAAATTAAGGCATAGAAATACCGAGGTCAAGTTCAGAACTTAATGAATTGAACCAACCCACAACTTCTTTGTGATACGGAATACCGTCCTGTTTACGAATCTCTGTCTCTTCATGCTCCGGAAGACCTGCGTAGTACACACGATCGTGGCCTGGAGCTGGAGTCGTGTTGGCAAGCTTGGTCAGCAGTTTGTCCATGTCAGCCTTGAACTCGCCGACATCAACGAATGCTTCAACATTGAACGCCATAACGAAGAATGCATAGTCTTTATCGGCAATAAATCCAGGGCCGTTGCCTGAAAGTATCCCCGACATGATGTCGGCGATCGCAGCGAACCCGTATCCCTTATGTCCGCCGTTCTCTCGTGTGCCCCCAAATGGCAGCATTTGGAACGAGCCATTTTCAGGTACATCTACAGCTTCCATGATCGGGGAACCATCAAGATTTGCGATCCAGCCTGGCTCAATTTTCGAACCGATTCGACGTGTAAGTGCGAGCTTATTCGCTGCCACCTGAGTCGTTGCTACGTCAAAAACGAACGGAGGCATTTTGTCGGCAGGAGCCCCCCAAGCGATTGGTTGGGTGCCGAATGCTGGCTCAGCGCCGTTAGTCGGTACCTGAGCACCACCACCGGCTGATACCATCGCCATCCCAATCATGTCGTTATCAACAGCCTGCATCACGTAGTAGGCAAGCATTCCGAAGTGGCGAGTGTTCTTCACTGCGACAGCACCCATACCGTGCTCTTTTGCTTTATTTATAGCGAGATTCATTGCCCGTGGACCGAGATGAATACCAAGACCTCGGTCACCATCCCAAGTCGCAGTTACGGATGATTCACGAACGGTTTTTATATCTGGTCGTGCGTTGTACGATCCATCGCCGTAGCTTTCGACATATGCCCGAAGCATGTTCGAAATACCGTGACTCTCGCAGCCACGTAGATCGCTGGTAAGTAAGACATCTGCACATGAAGCGGCTTCGTCGGTTGGAATTCCCATCTTTTCGAATACAGCCTGAGTCCCAGCGCGAGCTTTCTCTTCAGAAACCAATACTTGATCTTTTTCCGGCACAAGGAAATGCTTCAGCATTTGTAAAATAGTCCTTAAAAATTTTCCACTAAACAGTATCGATCCGACCTGCCGATATGACGCACGATTCTACTCCAGACAGTCTATCCAAGTGATAGTTATCTACGGCGAAAACACCGCCACCGACTGTATTCATACCTCGCGGGTCATTTGCGGCTTGGAGCAAAATTTTCTATCGAGATCGCTCTCATCTGACATTGCTCCAGTGTAAAGTGCGCTATCGAGCCCACACCCGATGATGTTAGACAAGGAATAAGGAACAAATGGCAATAAAAACCGGCGCACAGTTCGTGGCGGAAACGATCAAATCCTACGGCGTCGATCACATATTTTTTGTTCCAGCCGTTTTGTACCAAGTCCTCGCCGAGTTTGAAAAATTAGGTGGAACGCCAGTAATGGCTCATTCGGAAAAATCAGCTGCCTACATGGCCGACGCCTACGCACGAGTGAGAAACGCCCCCGGTGTGGCATTCGGACAGTCAGTGGGTGCGATCAATCTTGCCGCCGGACTACAAGATGCGTTTCTAGCCCTGTCGCCGGTGGTGACACTCACAGGTCGTCGACAAGCCGGCTGGAGGCATCGTCACTCGTATCAAGAGGTCGACCACCGCGCTGCATACGATGCGGTTACCAAGTTCAATGCAGAAGTAGAAACTCAAGGCGAACTGCCTATGCTACTTCGTCAGGCGTTCCGCGAAGCAGTTTCAGGGGCGCCGGCCCCAACTCATCTCGATCTGCCGGGAATCAGCGGAACTGATCTGATGGGACCAATTAAAGATTTTAAAATTATTACCGAATCAAGATTTGGCTCGATTCCACCGTTCCGAGCGCACCCTGCGCCGGATGATATTGCCGCTGTGGCACGTTTATTTGCCGAAGCTAAACGCCCTGCGGTAATCGCTGGAGGCGGCGTGACTCTTTCCGCCGCTGCCGTTGAACTAAGGCAATTGGTTGAAAAGCTCAACGTTCCAATGGCATACGCACTGAACGCAAAGGGTCAGGTGCCAGATAATCACCCCCTCAACATCGGCTTGGTCGGCTCGTACTCCCGGTCGTCTGCCAACAAGTTCATCCGAGAAGCCGACTTCGTCCTGTACATCGGAAGCCGTACCGGTAGCCAAGTGACTCACGATTGGAAAATCCCTGGCCCGGGAGTGAAAGTAGCGCAGATCGATATTGAAGCCGCTGAGTTGGGACGAAACTATCCGAACACAGCGAGTGTTCTCGGTGATGCTCGTGAATCGCTAAAAATGTTGATCGATGCAGTCGATCCT
>Ga0308019_10001171_pt1 | contig 16212 bp, 11 predicted proteins | sample Neamet284_FD_203135 | JGI IMG/M metagenome (GOLD analysis project Ga0308019, IMG submission 203135) | Marine microbial communities from water near the shore, Antarctic Ocean - #284 | ecosystem: Environmental > Aquatic > Marine > Unclassified | place: Southern Ocean | collected 2014-10-01 | reverse complement strand
CTTGTTGTCATCATCCATTAGATAGACCACACAGTCTATGAACCCTAATTTTGCGATGGCGTGCTTTGCAACGGTCCAAACAATTTCATCAATTGTTCTTGTTTTTAGCAATTCCGAGGCGAATGTGTTGATGACCTCTAAATAGTGTGCGTTAGTGCGTACACTATTGTTTTCATTCGTTGAAGTTGCCGATTTCATTATTTAAAGATAAGCTATATATACATACAGGATGTGAAATAGATAGTGCTTCAAGTAATTTATATCACATAAATAACCCAGAATAAAAAGAATGCCTATATTGGCGTTTCTTCTTATCCAAGAAGGGAACAAAGAATAACATGAATTCTTTAAACAAAACGTAAATGTCAAATTTTAATCGTGATAGCTGGAGACATTCTTCATACACAGTAAAAGAAAAAATTCATGCCGAAATATTTGACACTTCAGAAGAGATTTCAAGGCTAATTGCAAATGAAATAGCTAACACGATTAAACTTCGGGCTAACGAAGGGAAACCATGTGTTCTGGGACTGGCTACAGGTTCATCTCCAATTAGCATCTACCAAGAACTTATTCGCCTTCATCAAGAAGAACAGTTAAGTTTTAAAAATGTCATTACATTCAATCTTGATGAATACTATCCTATGCAGCCGGGTGAACTGCAAAGCTATGTTCGATTCATGAATGAACACCTGTTCAATTATATCGACATTGAGAAAAAAAATATTCACGTGCCAGATGGCATGATACCTAAAGATAAGATTGAATCCTTTTGTGAAGATTATGAACAGAAAATTGCCCAAGCAGGGGGGTTAGACATACAGCTACTGGGAATAGGTCGTACTGGACATATCGGGTTCAATGAACCTGGTTCTTTAGAAAGTTCAAAAACAAGAATAATTAACTTAGATCATATTACTAGATTAGATGCGGCAAGTGATTTTTTCACAGAAGAAAATGTTCCTACTAAGGCTATAACAATGGGAATTGGCACCATTTTAAAAGCCAAGAAAATTATTCTCATTGCTTTAGGCGAAGGGAAAGCTTCAATCGTTAAACGTTCAATTGAAGGAGATATTAGCGATCAAGTTCCGGCTACTTATCTACAGAAACATACAAACACTGTCTTTGTTTTAGATACCGCCGCAAGTGCTGAATTAACAAGGGTAAAAACACCTTGGTTGTTAGGTGATGTACAATGGGATAACCAAACCACTAAACGAGCTGTTATATGGTTAAGTCAGAAATTGAAAACCCCGATATTAAAACTTACTGATCGTAATTATTCTGATTATGGAATGAGTGAGCTCATCATTAAAAAAGGCCCTGCACATAAAATTAACATTAACATCTTTAATTTGCTTCAATACACCATTACAGGATGGCCTGGAGGAAAACCTAATGTAGATGATACGAATCGGCCAGAAAGAGCAATGCCTGCTAAAAAGAGAGCGCTGATTTTTAGTCCACACCCAGATGACGATGTGATTTCTATGGGAGGGACTTTCCGTAGATTAGTCGATCAAGGACATGAAGTACACGTGGCCTATCAAACGTCAGGCAACATTGCTGTCTTTGACGATGACGTCATTCGGTTTGTTGATTTCGCTGTCGATCTTGACAATCATTTTGGCAGCAAATTGCCAAAAGAAGATATTTCACTTTACAATCAGGTTAAAAAATCTCTAAAAGAAAAAAATAAAGGAGATGTTGACACCGATGAAATCCAATTAATAAAAGGTTTAATCAGAAAAAGTGAAGCTAAAGCAGGTGCAAGACATGTAGGGATTGAGGACAATCAAATGCATTTTTTAGACTTGCCTTTCTACGAGACAGGCACCGTGAAGAAAAAACCCATCAGTGAAGAAGATGTAAAAATAACCGCAGATTTAATCAAGAAAATTAAGCCTCATCAAATATATGCTGCTGGTGACCTTTCTGATCCACATGGTACACATCGGGTTTGTTTATCCATCATCTACCAAGCCTTAGCTTCCTTAAAAGGAGAGCCTTTCTTAAAAGATTGTTGGATGTGGCTCTATCGTGGAGCTTGGCAAGAGTGGCCCATTGATGAAATCGATATGGCTGTCCCCCTAAGTCCCGATGAAGTGTTTAGAAAACGGAAAGCGATATTTAAACATCAATCACAAAAGGATTCAGCTTTGTTTCCAGGGCATGATGATAGAGAGTTTTGGGTTAGAGCTGAAGACAGAAATAAATCTACCGCCCAAAGATTTGATCAATTGGGGCTAGCGGAATATGAAGCTATGGAAGCTTTTAAGCAATACCATTTTACTTAAAAAAAATTCGAGAAAATGCAGTCTCATTAATTTATAAGAAATGAATAAACAAATTATATACTTACTTCTTACTGCGATATTGCCCTTTATTACCTATTCTCAATCGACTCAATACACCTCTATTGGTTCTAGTCAGTTGGTTCTAACAGTTGATTCAGATTTCCCCTCAATTAAGCAATACAAATTACTTAAAAACAATGCCGTTTTAAACGGAAATACATCAAGTAGTAGAGTAGTTTTAATCAATGGAATAGAATTTTCTCCTGAAGTAACATCCTCAGTTAAAGAGAACTCGATCATCTACACCATGAGTCTCGAAGATCTTAAGGTCTTGCTGAGCGTGAAGATCGAGGTGGTTGATGATATTGTGGAATTAAAATTCATTGAAATTAAGGAGTCAGGTGATTTTAAGGTGAATACCATTGCTTTTCCTGAGCATGACTTGTTAACGATTTCATCCAATGAAAAAAATGCAAGTTTCGCAGGAGCTAAAATGTATACCGCAGTTGGAAGTAATGACGGTGACGTTTTTCAAAAATTGAACAAAAAAACATTTTTAGACACTGTACCCCAAGGGTTCTTGTATGGCATATTGTCTAATCATGATCTTTCTGCCACCATATGGACAAACGCCGTTGAAGAAAAAACGGACAACAACAGGATTTTAAAAAAGACATATAAAAACAATAGCGTTGTTTACACAAGCCTTTGGAGTGGTTCATGGGTGTATCGTGCAGAGAGAACCAACTACACAAGCCAACTGCCTCACGTGAAAATAATTCTGACAGATGACGCCAATGGTGACATGGAATTAGATTGGCAAGATGGTGCTATCGCCTTTAGACGAATCATGAACAATCCCTATGGCGTGGAAAGAGTAAAAGACTGGGTTGTTTTTAGAATTCCTATGAACTTTGCAAGTCAGGCCACGAATCCCTTTTCAAAGTCACTAGACGAAACGAAGAGGATGTTTTTAAATACTGATGGACTTGGTCAGTTTGTCATCCTTAAAGGGTACGGAGGAGAAGGGCATGATTCTAACCATCCTGATTATGGATACATTGGAACGAGACAAGGTGGTGTCGAGGAAATGAATCTAATCTGTGATAAGGCCAATGAATACAATGCTGATATTGGAGTGCATATCAACGGAACAGAGTCTTATCCTGAAGCACAAATGTTTAGCGAATCTTTGGTCGTCAAGGAAAAGCTAGGTTGGAATTGGCTAGATCAGTCTTATCGAATAGACAAGAGAAATGATGCAATTGATGACAAAAGGTATCACCGATTAAGCTTGTTAAAAAGCCAAGTCCCAAATCTAGATTTTATCTACTTGGATGTCTGGTATGCTAGAGGAAATTGGGATAGCCGAAAGGTTGCAGATGAGATTAATTCTCTTGACTTGATCCTCGCGACAGAATTCCCGCAAGATTTAGAATATGATGCTGTTTGGAACCATTGGGCCGTTGACTATAAATATGGTGGGAAACAAATCAAAGGTTTTAATAGTAAAATTGTGCGCTTCATTCGAAATCATCAAAAAGACACGTGGATAGCCAAGCACCCTCTACTCGGAGGAGCGGAGATGGTAGATTACGAGGGTTGGCAAGGAAGGGTGAATTATGACAATTGCATTGACATCACTTTCCAAACCAATTTACCTACCAAATACCTACAGCATTTCCCTATTCTTAAATGGGGGGAAGGTGTCATTCAGTTGAAGAACGATGTGGTGGTTAAGACTCAATCTGGCAAAAAAGTAATCACAAAAGACAACAAAGTAATTTATCAGGACGATGCTTATTTATTGCCTTGGAGTCCTCTCGAAGAAAACAAGCTTTATCATTGGAATGAAAAAGGAGGCACAACAGATTGGAGCCTACCTAAGTCATGGTATGGCGCTACTACTGTTTTTCTTTATGAATTAAGTGACTTGGGGAAAACATTAATTCAAGAAATTACAACAGACAATGGCAGCCTGGAAATTTCTGCAAAAGCAAAAACTCCATATGTTCTTTATCAAGAACCACAGACTAATACTCAAATGAATTGGGGGGAAGGCACGCACGTAGAAAATGGGGGCTTCAATAGTGGCGACCTTGACGCTTGGGAAAGCAATGCTAGCGGGGCGCAAGTGGTCAGAGATAGTCTTGGGCAATACGCCTTACATATTGATCAAAGCAAGGAGGATGTGACCGTATCTCAACTACTCCCTAATCTATCCCAAGGCTCTTACTCAGCCGAAGTATATGTACAAACATCGGCGAACAGAAAAGCGACATTAAGACTTGAGTCAAGCACAGGCGTAAATGAAAATTACACAACACATTCTTTGTGGACGAACTACATAGCAGCCGACAGCAAGCATGGCAGTAAAATGCAAAAAATGCATGTCTTTTTTGATGTGGAGCAAACTCATGAGGACATCAACATCGTTCTTCATACGAGCAAAGGCGATTCTGCTGTTATTTATGATGATATCAGAGTAATTAAAACAAACAGGCAAATCGAAAATGACAGTGTTTATTTTCAAGAAGACTTTGAGCACATTCCCTCTGGATTACTTCCTTTTGTAAAAGGAGAAGCTGGTGGCGCGAACGACCCTCGAGTACATCTTGCAGAAAAACATAGTCCATATACTCAAAAAGGGTGGAATGGTAAAAAAGTTGACGATGTCCTAAACGGCAACTGGTCACTCAAGCTACACGAAGATGCCATGGGTCTAATCATTCAGACCATTCCCCAAAATTTAAGATTTGAACCTAATAAAAAATACAAAGTATCCTTTAAGTATCAAACTGAAAATGATGGCTATAATTTTGTATTGGGTGACAATACTACTGTCCTCTTTGAGAGTAAAGTAAATCTAGTAGTAGATACGGAACTGTTTGAATTTATTTTTACTGCTTCTACGTCTGGAAATTCATGGTTTGGAATTAAAAAAACAAATCATGAAACATCTGATTTCATTTTGGACGATTTAACAATCATCGAATTAGAGTAAAAACAACGAAGCATATATATCAACCGTTGTATCCAATTTGACACATGACCATCCGAGAAATATTAAATACGACAGATCACAGACCTTGGGCAGTCCCAAATGAAAGTTGGAAGTATTATCAAGAATGGAATCATTCTATCTTTCTTCATTGGCAAGTGGAGTTGAGCGAATTGCAAAAATTTGTACCGAAAGAATTAGAAATTGATCTTTTTGAAGGAAAGCCTTGGGTTTCCGTTGTTGCTTTTACGATGGAGAAGATTCGGCCAAAAAATCTGCCCGCTTTTTCACCGATTTCTAATTTTGACGAAATTAATATCCGGACCTATATAAAGTCAGGCAACAAAACTGGAGTTTATTTTTTAAGCATTGAAGGTGGAACGAGTTTGTCTTGTAAAATCGCAAAAGGAATGTCTGAACTTCCTTATCGATTTTCAAAAATGAAACGAACTGAAAATAAGTTTACATCATCTAACTCGAAGTTTAATGACGGATTTGACATTGAATTTGAAGTTGGAAAAGCCGTTACTCAAAAAACTGATCTTGACAAATGGCTGACTGAACGGTATGCTCTTTTCCAAGATTCTCAAAATTCATTGAACGAATTTGAAATACACCATTTAGAATGGCCAATTCATGAAGTTGACTTGAAAAAAGTTGAGGTGAATTATCCGAGATTCGACAAACTAATTAATAACACACCCAACAAAATACAATACTCGAACGGCGTGCAAGTAATCGCTTGGGGAAAGAACAAAAGAGACCGTACAGAAAGAAGGAAATGAACGCAAAGTCAAGGATAGCGTCAATAGTAAAAGCGAACAGTCTAGACGATTCAATTACGGGCTTAGACACTTTTAATTTGTCCGAATTGGAGTTAGCCAAGGATCTAGAATTTGAATTGCCCACCAATATAAGATTGGGCCATTTGGCAGAGAAAATTGTGTCTGAATTAATTAAATCATCTGCCAACTACAAGGTGCTTTATGAAAATGTTCAGCTCATTGAAGATAAAAAAACCATAGGTGAAATCGATTTCATTATTGAAGAAATCGCTACAAGCCAAGTAACCCACTTGGAATTAGCGTATAAGTTTTATCTATTTGACCCCAGTATTTCAGAGATCCCCATAAACAATTGGATTGGTCCCAATAGAAATGATTCCTTGAGAGAAAAGTTAGAGAAATTAAAACAAAAACAATTGCCTTTGCTGTACCACAACTGTGCTAAAGCGAAGTTTAAAAATATAGAAATTGACAAGGTTTCACAAGCCATCTGTTTGTTTGTTTCATTGTTTATCCCGTACGAATTCAAAGGGAGCTTCAGTCCCATTTATGAAAAAGCCATTCGTGGTTTTTATTTCAATTATGAAACATTTTCCAGCTTAGACAATTCATCAAAAGAATATCATTTGCCTCCAAAAAAGGAGTGGGGAATGAACCCGTCTGAAAACGAAAATTGGACAGGTTTTGGGGGTGTGGAAGCTTTTATTAAAACAGGTGTTCAAGAAAAACAAGCTTCTTTGTGTTGGCAAAAATGTGAAGACTCGTATTTAGCTTTTTTTATTGTCTGGTGGTAGGTTGGGATCCTGTGAGATTTAGTAATCTTTAGCTTAAACTGAAGGAACCACATATCTATTCGATATTGAGAATCAATTACCTTTAACATGAAATCAGACGCCAAAGATGAGCCCCAAATATATTTTCAAATCTGACAGACTGGGTTTTCGAGTTTGGACTAAAGGAGACCTTCATGAATTTGGAGAAATAAATGCCGATAAAGATGTCATGGAGCATTTTCCAAGACCCCTGACAATTGACGAAACCGACGAGTTTCTTGATCGACTGATAGCCCATTACGACAAACACGGATACCAATACTTTGCAACTGAGGTTTTAGAAACGCGTGAGTTAATCGGCTTTGTCGGGTTGGCATTTCAGAGATATAAAACAGAATTTAGCCCAGCTACGGATATTGGGTGGCGGTTGAAGAAATCGGCTTGGGGAAAAGGATATGCAACAGAGGGTGCAGAAAGATGCTTAGAATTTGCTTTTGAGAAATTACATCTCAAGAAGGTGTTTTCCGCATGCACTAAAAACAATCTCAAGTCCGAGAATATCATGAAAAAAATCGGCATGGAGAAAATGGGGGAGTTTAATCACCCTAACTTGATAGAATATCCGGAATTAGAAAAATGCGTCTGGTATGAAAAAACACCTTAGCATAGCTAGTGAATTGAATCTCTCTTAATCTAAGAAAATGAAAAAATATTATTACCCACTTTTAGCAATTGCTCTTCTCAGCATTTTTTCATGTGACAACTTGGAGACAAAACAAATCTCAGCTGAATTAGTGTCACAAGAAGTAAATGAAAGACGCGAATCTCACAACTATGGAGGTTGGTATTGCCCTGACAATCTCAATGGGTTTCCTGTAGTAGATTTCTCAGATTGGGCAGATGTGCCAGTCGTTAACGGGAGAATGGCAACTCAGGAAGAAACAAGGAATGGCTCATCATTAATGTTTATAGATATGGAGAAGTATCCCGACGCCAAGCCCATGGACATCACAACTCCTAAACTAGCGAGATATTACAACGAGTATACGCAAAACGATGAGTTGATTATCGTGATACAAGCTGTAACCGTAGAAAACGATTCCGTGGTGGGGTTCCGGTATATCAACGGGGGAAACGGTAGCGCTAGGTTTCATGAAGTAGATTTCCTCACAGATCCTGAGGTTGAAAACCTAACTTCTGCACGTTTTATTTCAAAGACAATCTCTATAGATGCGAAAGCAAAAGACATTTACAAGGTCATTACAGATTCCATTTACGCGACGCGTTTAGGCGAGGGATTCTATGAAAATGTTATCTATGATACTGATTGGAAACGCGAGTCGAAGGTTGTCGTTAAGGATGCGACAGGTGATGTTTTACGGACTGGGAGACTAACCGCTGTTTGGCCTAACTATCTTCAAATAGACTACAATTTCGAAGGAGTGAATTACGTCGAAAAATTGTTTCTTTCTTCAAATGAAGAAGGAAGAAGTACTGAGTTGACTCTTGTCGCGGGTCCTTTTAACGAGGGCTTTAACGAACAAAAGGAGAGTTGGAATAGTTGGTGTTATACTTTGAAAGTCCTAAGCGAACAAAGAAAATGGATTGGGATATAATTGACTTTATCGTTGCAGGTGTGCTTTTGTCTAGTACGGGATTTGCTTTGAGAATTGTTTTTCAAAAAATTGCTGACTTTCGAAAACAGGTCGTATTATCGTTAATTATCCTGTTGACTTTGATTCTAATTTGGATTGAATTGGCGGTCGGGATATTGTAGGTAGAAATCCCTGCTAACTATCTCTCTAGCTCTATCTTTGTATCATGCACAGAACACAAACTTGTGGCGAATTGCGCCTAGAAAATACAGGTTCATATGTTACTCTTTCTGGTTGGGTCCAAAAGGCGCGTGACTTGGGGGGGATGACGTTCGTAGATCTTAGAGATCGATATGGGATTACTCAGCTTGTTTTCAATATGGAAACCAGCAGTGAGCTTTGTGAGAAAGCAAGGAAGCTGGGTCGGGAGTACGTGATTAAAGTCTCAGGAAATGTTATCGAAAGAGAGAGCAAGAATAAAAACAACCTTACGGGAGAAATAGAGATACAGGTAAGCTCGCTTGAAGTTCTCAATGCAAGTAAAACTCCTCCGTTTACAATCGAGGATGAAACGGATGGCGGAGATGATTTGAGGATGCAATACCGCTATTTAGATCTTCGTAGAAAGCCTGTACAAGCTAATATTATGCTTCGCCACAGAGTAGGAATGGAGACTAGAAAGTATTTAGATTCTGTTGGATTCATAGATGTAGAAACGCCGTACTTGATTAAAAGTACTCCTGAGGGGGCGAGAGATTTCGTGGTGCCGAGCAGGATGAACCCTGGGCAGTTTTACGCCCTTCCACAAAGTCCTCAGACATTTAAGCAGCTTCTTATGGTAAGTGGTTTCGATCGCTATTACCAAATCGTAAAATGCTTCCGTGACGAGGATCTTAGAGCAGACCGTCAACCGGAGTTTACACAGATAGACTGTGAGATGGCTTTTGTAGAGCAGGAAGATATTTTAAACACATTTGAGGGCATGGTTAGACACCTCTTCAAAGTGGTTCTGGATGTGGAGATTGAAGACTTTCCAAGGATTGACTACGACGAAGCCATGCGTCTCTATGGTTCGGATAAGCCGGATGTGAGGTTCGGGATGGAGTTCGTTGATCTATGTGAGGTAGCTAAAGGGAAGGGATTCGGAGTCTTTGATTCTGCAGAAACAGTGCTCGGAATTTTAGTTCCTGGAGGGGCGGAGTACACACGTAAAAAGTTAGACAAACTCACGGACTGGGTGAAGCGTCCTCAGATAGGTGCGAAAGGGCTTATTTACTGCAAAATGAACGAGGATGGGACGACGAAAAGTAGTGTAGATAAGTTTTTTGATGAGGGAGCTAGAGAGGTTTGGGCGAAAGAAATGTCTGCAAAAAAGGGAGACCTCATTCTTGTCCTTTCAGGTGATTTAGACAAAACCCGCAAGCAGTTAGGCGAATTAAGGCTTCACCTCGGATCAGAACTGGGGCTGCGCGACCCGAAAGTCTTCAAGCCACTGTGGGTCATGGACTTTCCGCTGCTTGAATGGGACGAAAAAACCGAGAGGTACCATGCTATGCATCACCCATTCACCTCCCCGAAGCCAGACCAACTCAGCCTCATCGACACCGATCCAGGAAAGGTGAAAGCGAATGCGTATGACATGGTAATAAACGGAGTAGAAATAGGTGGTGGATCTATTAGAATTCACAACCGAGAACTTCAAGCTAGGATGTTCGACTTGCTTGGGTTTACCCCTGAAGAAGCGGAAGCTCAGTTCGGATTCCTTATGGATGCATTCCAATACGGGGCGCCTCCACATGGAGGATTAGCTTTAGGTTTCGATAGACTTTGTTCTATGTTAGGAGGATCAAATTCTATCCGCGACTTTATCGCCTTCCCTAAAAACAACTCTGGACGTGACGTTATGATAGACGCACCTTCTCCCATCGACGATGCCCAATACGCAGAGCTCGAATTAAAAACTACATATAATCCCAATAAATAATGTACCCAACTGAAATGGTTGCCCCGATGAAAGCTGAGCTTGTTGATGCTGGCTATAAAGAACTTCTTTCCGTAGCTGAAGTAACAGAAGCGTTAGATAAGTCTGGAACTACACTGGTTGCTATTAATAGCGTTTGTGGATGTTCAGCAGGCTCTATGCGCCCAGCTATGATTCAGGCTCTCAACAATGAAAAACTTCCAGATAACCTGACTACGTCTTTTGCTGGATACGATATCGACGCTGTAGCACACGTTCGCAAATTCATGCTGCCATACCCTCCTTCTTCCCCCAGTATCGCTCTTTTTAAAGATGGAAAGATCGCGATGATGGTAGAGCGTCACCACATCGAAGGGAATACTGCTGAAGCAATTGCAGATCACTTAAGACAGGCGTTCAACGAATTCTGTTAGAGTAACTAGAAATATCAAAGAGAAATGGCACGCATCCTCACTGGCATACAGAGTACAGGAACACCCCACCTTGGGAATATCCTTGGTGCGATAAAGCCTGCCATTGATCTAGCCAACGATCCTTTAAACGATTCGTTTCTGTTTATAGCAGATATGCATTCTTTAACACAGATCAAGGATGGTGAAAGGCTAAGGAACAACACATATGCTGTAGCTGCGACCTGGATGGCTTGTGGGTTAGACACTTCAAGAAGTGTGTTTTACCGACAAAGTGATGTACCTGAGGTGACTGAACTTGCTTGGTATTTACAGTGTCTGTTTCCATACTCTCGCATGACTTTAGCCCACAGCTTCAAAGACAAATCTGAGAGATTAGAGGATGTAAATGCCGGCCTCTTTAGCTATCCCATGCTAATGGCTGCAGATATTTTACTTTACGATGCCGAGAAAGTTCCCGTAGGTAAAGACCAAATGCAGCATCTTGAAATGACCCGTGACGTAGCTTCAAGGTTCAATCATAAATTCGGAGAAACGCTTGTTCTTCCAGAAGTATTAACAAGCGAGTCGACGATGTATATCCCTGGAACTGATGGAGGTAAGATGTCTAAGTCGCAGGACAATACCATCAATATCTTCGACGATGCTGCTACGCTCAAGAAGGTGATAAATAAACAGCTCGTAACTGACGCAACACCCCTTGAAGACCCTAAAGATCCTGACTCAGCAGTCGTTTACAAGCTATATAAACTTGTCGCTTCAGAGTCTGACGCTCAAGAAATGGCCGCTGCATTGCGCGCAGGAGGATATGGTTGGGGTCACGCTAAAAAGGCGCTTTTAGAGGCGCTCGTAGATGGATTTGCCTCTGAAAGAACCCGCTATAACGAGCTTATGTCTAACCGTGAAGAAATAGATATCGCTCTAGCTCAGGGTGCTGAACGCGCCCGTACTGTAGCGTCTGAAGTCCTCTCGAGAGTGAGGGGGAAGATTGGATACTAATCTAAAATCTCAGCTCCGTACTTGGTTTGGAATTTTCTATAGAGTTCTCGTTGTCGATTATCTAAATCGATGGTGCGGCCTCCGATGAAGGCGTGGGTGAGATCGTTCGTTCTGATATCTAACGCATCGCCAGAGGAAATAAATAAAGTGGCGTCCTTGCCCCTTTCAATCGTTCCACAAGTATCATCGATCCCTAAAATTTTAGCAACATTTCGAGTTAAAGACATGACAGCTTGCTCCTCGGTGAGGCCGTATTTACGTGCAGTTCCAGCGTAGAAAGGAAGGTTGCGTGAGTTCATTTCCGTCATCCTTGAGTCAACTTGAAGACCAAATAGAACTCCTTCGTCTGCAAGGAGTTTTGGAAGTCGATAAGGGAGGTTGATATCGTCCTCGGGAAATCTAGGCAATCTGTGGACGCTCGTGAGAAGAACGGCAACGTCATTCTCCCTGAGCATGTCTGCTACAAGGTGAGCATCATATCCCCCGACAATGACAAGGCGCTTAACACCCATCTCACGCTTGAAGTGGACGGCTTCGGTGATGGCACGAACATCGCTCGCATGAACGTAAAGGGCGAGAGAGCCATCGAATAGTCCACGCATCGCTTCGTGCTTGACGTCCATCACTGAATTTGATGATTGGAAGTCGGGGCGAGAATGTGCGTAGGCACGGGCATCTGAAAAGTAGCGGTCAATTTCATGCTTGGCTTGCTCGTACGTTTTTCGTTTTCTTACATCAATTTTTCCATCAAGAGCGTGCTTGTGGTGAGTCGAAGGCCAATTTAAATGAATGCCGTCCACCATTTTTATTGCGGCGTCCTCCCAATTCCATCCATCAAAGTGGACGACTCCAGAGGCGCCTGAGATAACACCACTCCGCGGAGTAATTTGACCCATAAGCACGCCGTTAGTTCGAACAGTTGGTGTAATCTCAGAGTCGGTATTAAAAGCGATTATGGCGCGAACGTTGGGGCGGAACGTGCCCACTTCGTATTGATCTTGAGTAGCACGGACAGCACCAATTTCTTGTAGGCCTAAGGTGGTATTTGCCACGATAAAGCCGGGATATATTTGCTGGCCCGAAGCGTCGATAATATCGTCGTACATGCTCTTATTAGCTTGAAACGTCCTTCCTACAAAATCTATTTTTCCGTTGCGGAATCCTATCGCCGCCTCATCAATAGCGTCGCCTGTACCAAGGTGAGCGGTTCCTCCGAGGATGAGAATGGAGCGTGTTTGGGCTGGAGCAGGTGTCTGCTGAGAAAGAGATGGGGTAGTCATTAGACCGGCCAGGACAAGTGAAAATATAAATTTCATGGCTTAGTTGTTTTCCTCAGTTACAGTGTCACAATGGTAGTGGGTCCGGATGGCCTCGGACGGAATTCGCAGCTTCCCCGGTGGCTGATTACTCCCAGAGGCAATCATTTTCTTCGTGAGACGAGCGCGTTCTAGACGGATAGCTTCCCTCAGCTCATGATCTAAACTTAAACTAAACAGACACTTCCCTTCGACATAGGTTCGGGTAGCTTGGGCATTCATACTCAAAGGGTTTTCATCCCAAACCACAATATCTGCATCTTTCCCCACTTTAATCGACCCCGTCATGTGATCGATATGAAGGAGTTTTGCCGGATTGAGGGTGACGAATTTCAGGGCCTCCTCTTCTGATACCCCTCCATACTTGACAGACTTCGCTGCCTCTTGGTTAAGGCGACGAGCCATCTCCGCATCGTCGCTATTGATGGCGGTAGTAATCCCCTGCCCGTGGAGTACGGCAGCGTTATATGGAATTGCGTCTTTGACTTCGTATTTGTATGCCCACCAGTCACTAAAGGTTGATCCCCCAGCGCCGTGCTCTTTCATCTTATCTGCGACTTTATATCCTTCTAGGATGTGGGTGAAGGTGTTGAGGCGGAAATTCATCGAGTCGGCAACGTGCATAAGCATATTTATCTCGTCTTGTCTATAGCTGTGACAAGTCACAAACCTCTCCTCCCGTAAAATTTGAAGAAGCGCATCGAGCTCTAGATCATGTCTCGGCTCTAGAGGTCCGAGTCCAGCTTTAAGGTCACGCTTCTTCGTATTCGCAAGTTCGTGCCTATACGATATGAAGGACTCTCCGTATTCTCGAGCACGAATAAAGAGATCGTAGAAAACCTGCTCGACTCCCATCCTCGATTGCGGAAAGCGAACCTTCTGAGCATCGCCCCAGTTACTCTGCTTCACATTCTCCCCAAGGGCAAATTTGATAAATGGAGTCGCACCTTCGTATAGAAGCTCCGTGGGAAGCGCACCCCAACGGAATTTGATAATCGCGCTTTGGCCTCCAATAGGGTTTGCCGATCCGTGGAGAAGTTGAGCGCATGTAACACCTCCGGCGAGTTGCCTGTACATATTTACGTCCTCACTATTTAAAGAATGGCCTATCCAAACTTCGGCACTACTCGCTTGTGTCGCCTCATTCACACCTCTCTCAATTGCGATATGCGAGTGTTCATCAATAATCCCGGGCGTAACATGTTTGCCCCTTCCATCAACTTCTTCTACCTCCACATCAGCTCCAAGGAGTTCACGTACATTTAGTCTTGCCCCTACTGCTGCTATTTTACCATCGTAAATCAATACGTCCGCTTCATCTAAAATTCCTTCTTCTTCACAAGTCCAAACAGTAGCTCCCCTCACCACCACCGCTTTCATCTCATTGTTCTTTTGAGCAATGTCTAATGGCGACCCGTATGCTGTAAAAGGGTAAAACACTTCACCAAGTGGTTCTGATTTCTTGGAAATCGAATCTTCTGGTAGAGCTTCCGCCAATTCTAGAGCATCGACTTTAACGGCGCTCCAGGAAGTCAACTGACCGTCAGTCATCATCGCTGTCCCTTCCCAAATTCTACTATCCATCCATACATTTCCAGTAAGTCGAAGAGGGCCTTCGTCTGATTCAAAACCCAAAACGATGGTTCTATTGTCTCGTAAAATTGTAACCTTCTGCTCTGTGGAGTCATTAATTATATAGGTGGCTTTAGTATCTGATGTGACGACAATGTGTTTGATTTCGTCTCCATACCCGCTTAGTGAGATATCGTAATCTCCTGAAATATCAACTTCATTGCGGTCGTGCATGATGGTTGGAACTCCACTTACCCAATGCTCTACGAGTTTGGTTTCGGGCTCGAAAATAGGGCCGTCAGAAACGATGATGTTCGCACGGAGGCCAGGTCGGATGGCGCCTACGATATCAGAAACTCCCAGTAAAGATGCAGGGAGTTCTGTCATAGCGCGGAGGGCGATATCGACAGGGAGGCCTCGCTGAACGGCAACGCGTACGGCTGGAAGAAATTCCGACGGGCTCTTTAATCCATGGGCGGTAAGGCAAAACTCAATACCGGCGTCATGTAATATGGATGGGTTGCTGGGGGCGAGTTCCCAGTGCTTTAGTTCTGTTAAAGAGATAAAACGAGCTAAAAAGAGGTCGCTAAGATCGTAGGGTGTTGGGAATTTGACAGGGACGATTAATGTTGCACCAGATTCCTTTATCGCTGTGGCACGCTGATAGCTGTCACCGCCACCAAGAAGGAGGTAGTTGAGGTTAAATTCCTTAGCGACGACTTCCGCGCGGAGGATATCCTTCCACGAACCAGCAGAAAAAACAGAGGGTAGATGAGAGTTCGAGTTAAAAGCATCTAGAGAAAGGTTGGTCCCACCTGAGAGACCTCGGGGAGATGCCACAGCATACCAAGAGGCGTCGAGATGAGTTTGGCGTAAAAGTGCTGTAGCACCCATAAGCGAACCAGGATAAGATTGACGCGAAGATCCTTTACGGAAACTGAAATGTGCGGAAGCAAGAGGACGAAGCATGGATTCTCGGGCATTGTCAATGGGCATTACAAGCGCACCCGATCCACGAACAATTCCGTCTGGAACGTGTGTGAGGACTGCTCCAAAACCTGCTTCGCGAAGGGCTTTTGCCGTTTTTGAATTGGGAATAAATTTCTCGTAGGCATCTATTTCTGGACGAACTGCCTGATTCCAACCATAAGCCCCTTTGATGTTGGTTTCATATTGTGGAGTGCGTGACCATTCAGCCGGCTTAACTTCGGGAAGGCCGTATGACGAATGAAGATCCACAAAAGAAGGGTATAGGTGGTAATCTGTGAGGTTAAGTCTGACGACAGGCCCTGAAACCTGAGTGTCCGATGTAGCGGAACCTGAAATTACCTCGAGAATCTCTCCACGGAAAATAACAACGGTAGCGTCATGCAGAACAGTTGAAGCATCAACATGGACTGTTGCGTGTTCTAGTACCGTTTTAACAAGATGTTTATCTAGTGTTCCGTTAGTGGGAAAAGTTGATGATGCGGGGGTTTGG
>Ga0308019_10001167_pt1 | contig 16264 bp, 8 predicted proteins | sample Neamet284_FD_203135 | JGI IMG/M metagenome (GOLD analysis project Ga0308019, IMG submission 203135) | Marine microbial communities from water near the shore, Antarctic Ocean - #284 | ecosystem: Environmental > Aquatic > Marine > Unclassified | place: Southern Ocean | collected 2014-10-01 | reverse complement strand
AAGGCATTTGCAAATATTGTTCCATTGGAAGAAGTTCGCAATAATCCAGCTTGTGAAAACATGCTCCTCATTCGAAAGGGTCAGCGACTCTCTGTCCAACCAGTTGATGAATCGGATTTTGACATCGTGTTAGCCATGGGTGGTCTTACACGTGAACAACTTTGAGAACATCAAACTTCAAATGTATTTTCGATTACCCGAGTTTGGTTGCCATGTCCGATAAACAGATTCCGGTCGCATCTCGTGCCTCGGATATTGAGTATGCGATACGGGATGTAGTGGTTCCTGCCATTGCCCTTGAAGCCCAAGGGCACAAAATATTGAAGCTCAATATAGGGGACCCAATCGCCTATCCTGGTTTGCCAACACCCTCACACATGGTTGATGCGTATGTCGATGCACTTCGTTCAGGTAAGAATGGATATTCGCCATCGTATGGTTTGCCAGAGTTGCGAAAGGCAATCGCCAAAGATGAACAGAGAAAAGGTTGGGCTGCTAAAGAATCTGACATTTATGTTTGCCATGGCGTCACAGAAGCATTACAAATTCTCTTTGCCTCTGTTCTCTCAGAAGGTGATACAGTCTTGGCACCAGGCCCACACTATCCACCTTACATGGCGTATCCTCAAATGTATGGAGCACAGACTATTGAATACAAACTCCGACCAGATGATGGGTGGAAACTGGATTTAGAAGATATTGAATCTAAAATGGATTCATCTGTTCGACTTTTGGTATTGATTAACCCGAACAATCCGTGTGGAAGTGTAGCAGGGGAAGAAGAAATTGAGCAACTTCTTTCGATAGCCCGGAAATGGCCGAATTGCATGATTGTAGCAGATGAGATTTATGATGGTCTTGATTTCACAGGAACTCAAAAAAGTGTGGCAAGCCTCTCTTCAGACGTTCCAGTTTTTACTCTTAACGGTGTTTCAAAGGTCTATTATGCACCAGGATGGAGAATTGGATACATGGCCATTCATGATCCGACACGTCGTATGTTGAATGTCCGTGATGGTATTGAACGAATGTTACGTTCGCGACTGTGTGCTTCAACACCTGCTCAGTTTGGCTATCTTGCTGGTTTGGAATCAGATCGGTCATGGATGTTGGAATATTCGGAAAAAGTTGTCCGACAACGTGATGTTTGTATCAAACGTATTTCTCAAATTGAAGGTCTTGAAGTTCAATCATCAGGTGGTGCATTCTACATGTTTGTTCGCCTTACAGATTCAAAGTGGGCCGACGATGACAAACAATTCGTCTTAGATTTGTTGCACGAAGAGCATGTATTGGTCGTTCATGGCAGCGGTTTTTCACCAACTCTAGGAAAAGGCCATTTCAGAATAGTCTACCTTCCTGATGTTGAGATTCTCAATGATGCATTTGACAGAATAGAGGCGTTTTTGCTTCGTCACCGCAGTGATAAGTGAAATGACGACCGTCGATGCTTTGATGGCATAGTGTACCACCGAGGAAATCATGGGCAAGGCTGGTGTAAGGCTCCGTGTTTTGGTTTTGTCTACCTTTTTTGCCTTTTTTTTCATTCAACCAGCCTCTGCAAATCAAATTGCTGAAATCGATGAATTCAAAATTGAATTCATGTTACCAATGCTTGTTGCTTTTGCCATTGCAATCCCTGTTTGGAGATGGTTTATTCCAAATCAACTTGCACATCTTCAAGTCGCCTTTGAAATTGACGATGACTTATACGAAGTTCACAAGATTACTGGGAGTGTTGCGGATGCTCGTTCATTGCTGAAACAAGGTGCGGTGGGCTATGGTATCGGGCTTTACATGATGGGTATGACCGGAATCTTGATTCTCATTGCTGAATTAATGTTTGATCCAGGAACATACTTCATGCCCGACTTAATTGTTGCTGGTATTTTGATTATTATTCCTGTGCTCATATCACCTTGGGAAACAATGAATGCCCAGTTAGTGGGTATGAGTTCGAACACATTGAAAGCCCGTAAATTTACAAGTCTTGTTCGCAGAATTTCAACGCTTGCCCTTTTGATTGGTGCCACTTTGGCGACCTTATTGTATGGGATTCAAAGCAGTTCCGACAATATCCTTTCACCTCCTTGGCTCGCTGCAGGGATGCTCACGTTCATGTCGCCAACGATAATGGCATATGGTCGAATCATGGGTGCTTCTTGGAACATGCTCATCATCAATAAATGGCGCACTGCAAACGGTCGTGCGAACCCTATCGACCCTGAAAAGCCGAAATTCTTTAATCGCTTGTTTTCTCTCATCCTGGTTCTGTTTTTAGTGACCATGCCACTTACGGCTTTGAACGGAATTGTTACAGTGTTTTATGTTCTCTTTAATCAACCAAGTAACGCAACTGAGGTGCTGAATTATGGTGGTATTATCGGCCACTCGATTTATACGAGAATCGATTTGATTTCCGAATTACTCTTCCATTGGCAATTTGTCAAATCAATACCTCAATTTTTGTCACTGTATCTCTCACTCAACATTGCTATTGTTGGATTGGCTTTCATCTTTGAATTAACTCGTAACTTGATTCTAGGTGGGCAAACATTCGGTGGACTTTTCGGTGTCACTCTTGATTCTCCTCGTGAGATACGAACCGAAGTGAAAGCACAAACACGACAACTAACCTTCGCATTTGCAGGATTCTCTGGATATACTGTACTCCTCTTGGTCTTGGTTTGTTACAAAGAATTCGGCGACTTAATGCCGTTTACAGATTCTCTTGAATCGAAAGGTTTTGACGAAGGTAACCGATTATTGACAACATGGATGTTTATTGCATTCGGTCAAGCTATCTTTTTGTTTACTTGGCTTCTTTCTATTATTCGATTTTCTCCATTGCTCAAATTGCGATTTGATTTGAATCCTGATGAGCGAAGAGAAGGTGCTGTGAAGTTTGCTGGTGGCGATTGGATGCGAGAGCTTGTTGACAATGCTGCTATTCGAGAAGATCTCGATGGGCTCATTCAATTTCAGCGACGTTCAATCGAGGGAGATCAGGCACTCGTCCGACATGAAAAAGCAAGAGCACACATGTGGGAACTCGCTCTCCGTGGATTATGGCCAAAGGCAATTGAAGAGGCACGAAAGGTTCTCGCACAGGCTGGAGGAGATGACGATGTCACTCGAATGGTTGTCGCAGTAGGCCATATGGCCTCTCGCAGATTAGATGCAGCACGTGAATCACTTCATGGCTTACAACAGGAAGAAGGATATGATGAGCCTGAATTGTTGGCTTTTGTTTGTGAATGGCTTGACCCTTGGCAGGGTACGGTTACCGAAGATGATTTCTGGGATTGGGAAAATAACTCGTGTATCGAACACCTCCAATCACTGATGCGCATGCTCCGAGGTTGGCACCCAACATCGAATGATGATTCAATTCATAGTGACCGCTTAACACGTGTAGCGCAACTCTCCATGGTTTCACTTATGCGTGCACACCGCAAGCATGACGAGGCACTGGAACTCTCATTGAAATTGGTGCGTGAAGAGCCGACTGGTGTCCGTCCACGTATTGCAGCATCACTTTGCCTTATCGACAAAGGTGATTGGCACAGTGCGCGTTCAATCTTGACTGAATTGAAAGAAAGTGATCCTCAAGATCCACGAGTACAGGCACTGAGTAGTATTCTTGGCCAAGTCGTAGATGAAGAGGAAATGGAAGTTTCCCTTGCAGTTGGTGAAGGTAAGAAGATGAAGAAATGGATCAATTCAGCACCTGTAAATGCAATTGCTGGACTGATGGTCCGTGGTGGTATGGATGAGGCAATTAATGCCAATGTACTGGTTGCATCACATGAAGCCTCCAGAAGAGGTATGCCACCGATATATCGTCCGAGCACTTTGAAAACTATCTTTCAGGTTCTCGTATTGATGCCAACTTGGATTGTTCTGGGTATTTATGTCTCCCAAGAAATAGGTCAAGCGCAAGGTATTCTGATTACATTTACATTGTTTATGCTTCAATTCGGAGGGAAGCGTTTCTCGCGTCAACAACGACGAGTTATTCGTCACCGAGACCAAAAAGCAATGATTGCATATTCGAAGCGTATGAAGCGTTTCAAAGTGCAACCTGAGAGAGCAAATATTCCAGTAGGGACGCACCTTTTACTTTCGGGGATGTTGGTCACAGTAAACGGTGTAGTGCTCGATCTTGGGCTCCCTGGATGGATGACTGTCCGGTTACCTCAAGATTCTGAAAAGTCTGTCAAAGCACGATTGAAGCGCCAAGCAAAATCGATGGCTAAATCTCGACCCCCCCGCTTGCAACCACTTGGTGAAGGTTGGTGGTTGAAACGTCCAAAGGAAGAAGGCGCAGATATTCCAGTACTTGAGCGATTGATTGGTCCGGTTGCCTACAGAGGTCGACAAAAATATATCCAGAATAAATCTGGTAATGCTATGAGGCATACGCCAACTTCAAACACCCAGAATCGTTCGGTTTCAGATATCAATTTGGCAAACAGAGGCATTCCAACAAACACACGTGTATCTGAACGCTCATTGCGAATGAATCCTACTGGTTCCAACGATCGTGTCGGCAGTAAGGCCACAGGTCCTAATGTCCGTCCACCGAGCCCTCGGAATACAACTCGAGACAGTGATGATGATTTACTCTCATTTGATTGACCATTGTTTGACTGCAATGAGTTCAAAGACCGACTTCACAAACGATGTTTATGCAGCGCGAACGTGGAACTTGGTCTCCGAGTCAGTCAACTCTTTCGAAAGCCCAAGCAGTTCTTTCAGCTACGGAAGCAAGCGGCGATTTGTATCGTAACGGTCTTGGTATGATTGCTTCAGAAAATATCGTATCACCGATGGTTCAAAAAATTGTTTCAAGTGACTTGCATGGAAGGTATGCGGAAGGTCTTCCTGGTAAGCGATATTACCAGGGTTGTGATGACTTTGACACCATTGAGAGCCTTGGAATTGAATTGGCCCAAAAAGTCTTCAATGCACCTTTTGCTAATATTCAATCGACCTCTGGAACGGTTTCAAATATTGGCGCATTGAAAGCACTTGCTAAACCAGGTGACAAAATCACTGCTGTTTCAACGGCAGATGGTGGTCACATATCTCATGCTCGAATGGGTGCAGTTGGACTTCGAGACCTCGACTTGTCGACGTATCCCTGGGATGAAGAACGCATGGAACCTGATATCGATGGTGCATGCTCACTTATTCGTGAAATTGAACCTCGAATTGCCCTTGTCGGTCAATCAGTATTCTTGTTCCCCACTCCATTACGAGAAATTGCTGATGCAGCACGAGAAGTAGGCGCTTCAGTCATGTATGACGGTGCGCATGTATTGGGTTTGGTCGCAGGTGGTTGCTTCCAAGACCCACTCCGAGAAGGTGCAGATATCATGACGGGTTCTTCGCACAAAACGTTCCCAGGCCCACAAGGTGGATTCCTTTTATCTTCAAGTGAAGATCCTGCATTTCAACGAAAGCTGAATACCGCCATATTCCCGGGAGTTTGCTCTTCATACCACTTACACCACGTGGCTGGGAAAGTAGTTGCTTTAGCTGAGTTTGAAGAATATGGGACTGCGTATGCCCATGACATCATCAAGAATGCTCAAGCGTTTGCTTCTGCTTTAGCTGCTGAAGGATTTGATGTCCTTGCAGAATCTCGCGGATACACCGCCTCTCATCAGGTGTTGACACGGCATGGTGATACCGATTCTGGAGCAGGTGCGAAGGCTGCACGACTACTGGAAGATGCTGGAATAATTACCAATATGAACATGTTACCCGGTGATACCAAAGCGTTGACGCCATCAGGACTACGTCTCGGTGTGCAAGAGTTGACCCGTGTTGGTATGGGCACTCTGGAAATGCAAGAAGTCGCAAAATTATATGCTCGAGTATTATTGCATTCTGAAGACCCTACATCGGTAAAGCATGATGTTGCACATCTCAAATCGGATTTCCAAACAATACGATATTGTTTCAATGAAGAAAATATCAACGGTTATCCCTTCTGAGGCGTAAAAATGCCCGCATTTGAGGATTCAAGTACCGCTTTGCCTTCTTGGCTCTCATCGATACGAGACGATTTTCATTGTGTGAGTGATGGATCTGTTCGAGATTCAACTGGACAGGCTTGGATGATCTGGAATATCGTTGATTTTCATCGCTGGTGGCATGCATTGGAGACGAATGCAGGTGTCCCACTTGGACGGAAACTCATGCATGCAGCCGCCGACCAAGAGGAATACTCTTTCAACCAATCCTCATTCCTAGAAACTGGTTGGTTCATGAAGAAAAAACGTCTCATGACTTCTCTCTCTCACCGCTGGTCCCAATTAGGCTGGGGTGAATATGAATTTGCATCCTCATGTGTTTTTTCGCATCTTTTGGCCCCTGTATGCAGTGGTTTTGCTCTGGCAACTGTAGAGGGTATGACTTCTAAGCGACATAAAATCCAATGGAATCAAGTATCGAACGTCCAAATCCAACTCGGCTTTGATGAAGACAACCGCTCAATCTCACAAGCGCCTCCACCGCCACAGTATCTCTGGGATACTGATCCTTCAAAACCTTCATTTGACGGTGAGGCAGTTCAACTCGACCTCAAATCCGTTGAGCATGGTTGGACTCATTCGGGTGAACGCACATGCTTTCTGCCATCAGGCCTCTTCCAGAGGCTTTTTGATTCTGTGAAAATGCAAGGTGTCGTTCTTCGTCCTGAAATACTTGCTTCCTGGGAATTTCCCGACCAGATTGATTCACCAACTCGGATTCCATTTATTCTTACCTCGCTTGCAGTTGAGGCAGTCGTTTCTCAAAGTGAACGGCCTATTTATATTCAAGATGACGAGAGTTGGAGGCAATTGACTGAAGCATATCTACGACCATTTGGTTTAGGCACATTCCTTCGTTCGTCATCGCTTGATGAACAGGGAGGTATTGAATTTGAACTTCTACCCTCTCCAATTCTTCCATTTACAGTCGCGTATCTCATCGCTTTTTGGCAGCGAGGATTTGGTAGGAAAGCGAAAGTAAAAATCGAACTTAAAAATGAAAACTGGAGTCTACAATTAACATCACTTCTCTCGTATTCACATTAACGATTCCCGTTGAAAAATGGTTTGATTCTTTCACTTGAATTAAACATCGAGAGTTAAGGTCTATAACCGAAACACTAAGTCGGTGATTTTGCACAGATGTGCACGGTGTTCAAAATGTCTCTTAGTCACAATCAAATGGCCTATGCTGCAATCATCTCTACGTTGATTTTTGGCTCTCTTTTCGTCGGTTTTTCCGGTTATTTCCAAACAAGTGAAAGTATTGGCGGTTTCGAAAGTGCTGCGGAGGATGACTTGATTGGTTCTGGAACCTCAATTAGTGCCGCTACCGACACGGATGGCGATGGATTATCCGATTTACTTGAATCAACTCAATACGGAACAGACCCCGAATTGGCAGATACTGATTTTGATGGCATGAGCGATGGTTGGGAAGTAGACCATGGATTAAATCCACTCGACAATGGTGAATCTGAAGATTTACTTCAAGACCCTTCTCAAGCAGAAAATACCGATGATGCCAGTATCGAAAATGAAACAGATTCTTGGCCAGACCCAGAACAAGGTCCAAATGGCGACCCTGACAACGACGGTCTCACCAATCAACAAGAACAAGAATTGGGCACTGACCCACAACGTTCGGATTCTGACAACGATGGACTTAACGACCTTTGGGAGTCAATGTATACTCAAACTGTTCAAACACCTGGTGGAGATGTAACATTGTTCAACCCGCTCAATGGTAACTGGGACTGCCTTTTGCTTGACCAAGCAATGGAAGATACCTTGTCTACATTCTACGACTCTTCAGAGGGCGTCTTGCCATCCTGGGATGATTTGGGGAATGCAGCTGGTTCTCATTCCTGCGATATGGTACTCGACACTGATGAAGATGGTCTTCCAAATTTCCAAGAAGAAACCTATGGGACAAACCCAACCGCTCGAGATTCTGATATGGACCTCCTCGACGATATTGTCGAAATTGGTAACCTTACTGCAACTCTGCTCACTGGAGTCGGTGAAAATTGCAATATCCCTCTTCTCGACCCTATTGTCCGTCAATCACCGTTCGCAGGTGCAGAAAATTCATGGTTCCTTATGGACATGGATGGAGATGGATTCCTTAACGGTCCTTCTGATTGGGATACCGATGGCGATGGGATGCCAGATGGTTTCGAATTCTGTTACTCCAATGTGAACGACCACCCACAAAATGATGCATCAATGGTCCTTAATCCGGCGAATGCATCTGATGGCTATGGCGACTGGGATGAAGATGGATTGAATAATTTCGAAGAATATCAAGTCGCCAATCTATTTGGTCCAACCAACTTCACATCACCATGGCGTCTCGACACAGATCTCGATGGCATGCCAGATGGTTGGGAATCAACCAATGGTCTTCATCCTCGTGATGGTGCAAACGGTAATCTCGACCCTGACCGTGATGGCTGGGACGTTGACCGTGATGGTGGTGTCTTTTACAGCACACTTGATTCAACGACCATTGTCGTTGGTATTGATGTTCTCAAGGACAGCTGGGTCGAAGCGAACACAACTGTTGCCCGTGGCCAAATCACTCTCGCAGGTGGTCAAAAGCAAACGATTGCTATGCTTGCTCCAGTTTCAGGTTATGTGTATCAAATCGACGTGAGTGTCGGTCAAACGGTCGATTCACGATTATTCCAATGGATGGAAATTGTCGAACCCGAAGAACAATTCACCAATCTCATGGAATACAATGCCCGTGACCGAGATGGTGATGGAATCATTGATGGTCGTTCTACTGACCCACTTAACCCTGATACAGATGGTGATGGTCTTCTTGATGGAATCGAAGTGATGGGTTGGGAAATCTTAGTCGTCAACAATGGAGTCATCAAAACATGGGTCACTTCAGATCCTGGATTGTTTGATACTGATGAAGATGGACTTTCTGACTATGATGAATTCGCAAATGTCTGTGCAAGTGGTTCGAATGCATCGAATCCCGATACAGATGGTGACGGTGAACTTGACCAAATTGAGGCTTTGACTGGCTATTCATGGGAAGGTGTTGCATATTTCACGAACCCTTGTATGTTTGATACTGACAATGACGGGCTAGAAGATGGTGAAGAAGTCATTGCTGGAAAAGATAATTTCCTCACACATGCAAATAATTCTGATACCGACAACGATAGTTTAGTTGATGGAAATGAAGTTTTGTTTGTTCCTCGACCATATCAAAACCCAACCAATCCTTTGCTCAATGACACCGACTCCGATGGAATGCTCGATGGTTGGGAAATGCAAGTTAAATCAACTGAAGAGAATACGAACTCTCACAGTTTGTGGGTGGCTACGTCTTCATGGCAACGTCCAGGTTGTGTTCCATCTCAAAACAACGATTGCAGCATGGAAGCCGGTGGCTATGTTTGGCAGAACAATCTTGGCGGTTTCGTCAACGAGAAAATGTTCAGCGTTTCTGAAATGAATCTTACTGGATTTGTAGTTCCTTTGAATGATTTCTGTAACTGCAATGGTCGATGGGCATTAGATCCTTCACTTAACTCGCTGAAAGATGACACGTTCGATGTTGATAACGACTCTCTTCCAAACAGTGCTGAAGCCCCTGATAAGTGGAACACGAACCCTGTTGATGACGATACAGATTCGGACAACCTTCCAGATGGATGGGAAGTCTACTATTCCGGTCTTGCCCTTGAAAGTGGTTTGGTCGATAATGGAACAATCGATGCGTACGGTGCCCGTGGTGTGATGGACCCTTCAATGCCCGACAGTGACCTGGATGGAATCATGGACGGTGAAGAAGACCCTGATAAAGATGGATTGAATCGAACTGGACTTATCAAGAAGTATTGTTCAGGTTACAATGATTCAACAAATTCTGATTGCAATATCAATCCCGATTCTCCTGATGGGAAGAAGTTCTACGACAATCTTGAAAACTATACAAATTTAGAAGAGAAAGAGAATGGAACAAATCCAATTACCAACGATACAGACAGTGACGGTTGGAACGATGGTCCTGAAGTGTATTATCAAGACCATGACGATGACGGCATGTCAACAGGCTGGGAGTTCCACTTCCAATTTGATCCTGACGACCCTGCAGATCGAATGATTGACACCGATGGTGATGGTCACGTGAACTTTTGTGAATTCAAGTGGGATACGAACCCCCGAAACCCTACCAGTTTCCCTGGACAGGGTGAATTGTGCGATCCATTTGCTCAATGATTCGATTTGAAGAGCATGATAACCGAACATTGATGTTTGGTAGATGCGGAGTTGAATATATGGGCGATTCGAAACGTTATGTTTTATTCGCCCTCATGTGTTTGGTTCTACCTCTCTTACACTCTCCCCTTGCCTCAGCCCAACCAATTCACCCACGTCCTGAAGTGACGATATTCCAGGATGATGGGCATATCTTTGACAGCACTCTGTATTTGAATGGGAGTTCAACAGTCACACTAACTGACCTCGAATGGCTTTTGGTTGACCTCGCGAATGGAGAGCAGACACCGTTGGATTCTGGGAAATTAACGAATGTATTAGCAATTGGTGATTCACAATGGAGTTGGAATCTGGAACTCAATGTTTCCTCTTACAATTGTACATGTGTACTTATCATCACAGATTTGGATTCGAATCGACCTCCTCTTACTTCGAAGATAGTCTATCTTGGTTCTCAGAATCATCATCCGTTCATACTCCCGTTCACCTCTCCCCATGCCGGTAATACAAACCTCATTCATCAACTTTCCAACCAAAATCTAGAACTCGTAATCCCAGTGATATCGCCAATTGGTAGCAGTTTAGAATTCTTTGTGAAACTTGGAGTATGTTCAGCTCCGAATGGTTTTTGCCTCAATGAAATGATTGACTATTCTGATTTCATTATTACCTCTGATCTTCAAGCGTTAAAACTTATCTTTGAACCAGAGAATCTCACTCTTGAGGACGGATATTGGCTGTTTAACATCACAGTAGTGGATGCTCTTTTGCGTACTTCTAACATCGAATATTTTTTCGTATTATTCGATCAGAATATTCCATCGGTAACGCTAACTTGTGATCTCGATGTTTCTTCTCTTTCCAGTACCGATACAGATTTTTCACTGAATCTGAGTACAGTTGAGGAATTCTCACCAATCTCATTCTCTGCTTCAGTCGATGATGGATATTCGGGTGGCCATAATATCCTCACATGGACTCTTTTGCTTCCAGATGGCTCTCGTCGTGCGGTTCTTACGGATGAACAAGTGACGGATACACTGATTTCTTTGAAGCCAGATATGGCAGGTACTTGGGCTGTTGAATTACTTGTTCGTGATACAGGCGGGTGGCTTGTTCATTCTTCGATTGAGTTTGAAGTACTCAACCTCGCTCCAATTCTTCAGGTCGAACTCGACTCTTATGTTGTAACTGAAGGTTCGACAGTGACGCTTACCTTTGGCGATACATGGGAACTCAACAGTAGCAAGAGTTCCGATACAATCAACGACAATTCTGATTTACTCTACACATGGTATGTGAATGAAGATACCATCTTTACTGGGGAAACAACCTTGCAATCCTCTGACTTTACTGAATCAGGTTTGTATGATGTTCGTTTGGTTATTGAAGACAATGATGGCGCAACCAGTGAAGTTTCTTTCAAGGTACAAATCTCTGAAACAGAACCACCTCAAACATTCAATGCCAAAACCATGTTTCTTTCAGTATCCATTCTTGTTGTTCTGGTTTTTGTCGCTGGTTTTTTATTCAATTCATCAAAGCGACATTTGAATCAAACGACAGTTCCTAAGTGGGTTGTGAGAGATGCATCTGAGAACTTCAAAGAACATGATGACTCAGATGTGTAATGATTTCAATGCAATTATTGAATACTGTCGAACTGTTGGGATTGTCATGAACGAAGCAGCGATGAGCCATATCGGACCGCAGCCCGCCCCGATTACTCTGGATGAGTTCAAGGCGAGGCAATATCGGTTGACTTCGCAACTCCGTCCCAATGATGTATTGATTCTTTGTTCTGCGGAAGAATCCACACATTCCAATGATGTGCATTACCCTTATCGAACAATGAGTGATATGTTGTATTTTGTGGGATGGAGTGAACCAGAATCTGTTTTTACTCTTCGTTGCGTCGATGGCACTTGGACTTCGACACTCTTTGTCCAACCAAAAGATACCCTCAAGGAAATTTGGGAAGGTCGAAGACCTGGAGTTGAAGGTGCATTAGCACAATGGCCAATCGACGAAGCCCATTCGATCACAGACATGTCGGAGATCTTATCTTCATTCATCGACGATTCCCACCGCATTCTTTTGCGAACTGGAGTGCGTACTGATATTGATGACTTCATTCGCAATGCGATTGAACGACGCGACAGAGCACGACAACACTTTGGTTCAGGTCCTGTATCTCTTGAGGACCCCAGTGCTCGAATTGCTGAACTGCGACTTCGTAAGTCTGCTGCTGAAATCGAACAGATGAGATTTGCTTCTGACGTGAGCAGTTATGCACATGTTGCGGCAATGCGTCATTCTAAACCGGGGCGAATGGAATATCAATTTCAATCAACAATTGAAGGTTTCTTTGTTTATGCTGGGACTTCTGGATGGGCTTACCCTTCTATTGTCGGCTGTGGCGACAATGCCACAGTATTGCATTACAAAGAAAATAACGATGTCTGCGAAGATGGAGAAGTTATTTTGATTGATGCTGGAGCAGAATTCCGTGGATATGCTGCAGACATTACTCGCTCATGGCCGATTAATGGGAAGTTTACAGATGCACAAAAAGAAATTTATCAAATTGTTTTAGATGCGCAATATGCAGCTATCGATTGTTGTCGAGTTGGTCAACCATACACAGCACCTCACGAAGCAGCCCGTCGAGTGCTTGCAGAGGGATTGATTGGTTTAGGGGTCATTCAACAAAGCCTTGATGAGGCTTTAGACATCGAAACAGGCGACCTTCGAAAGTGGTACATGCACAATACCAGCCATTGGATTGGTTTGGATGTTCATGATGTTGGTGTTTACAAACCAAATGGAACTCCCCGTTTGCTTGAAGAGGGAATGTGTCTCACCGTTGAACCAGGATTATATTTTGGTGCTTGGAGACCCGATGTAGACTGTCCTGAGCGGTATGGAAACATCGGTATCCGTATTGAGGATGATGTCCTCGTTACTTCAGAAGGCCCTGATGTTCTCACTTCAGCATGTCCCAAGACCATCGAAGAAATTGAATCGATAACCGGTAAATCATTCTGAGGTGAAGATATGGATTGGTCATCTCTTCTCGAACGTCAAGCCTTGTGGCAGCCGCAGAATGCTGAACAGTTTCGCCTTTCCGAAGCTGAGGCTGTTGAATTGTATACCAACGCACCCTTGCATCAGTTAATGAGTGCTGCACATCAAAGACGCAATGCAATGCATGGGAGTGAGAAAGTAACCTATCTCATCGATCGAAATATCAATTATACGAATGTCTGTACCATCAATTGTCAGTTTTGTTCGTTTTACCGCCCTCCCGGTCATGAGGAAACCTATACTCAAACATTCGAACAAATATCGGAACGTATCAAAGAATTGGAGGACATTGAGGGTGTTAGAATTCTTATGCAAGGAGGCGTAAACCCCGATTTGCCTTTCGAATGGTATGAACATCTAATTCGTGAACTACGTATTCAACATCCGAGTATTGCTCTTGACTGCTTTAGCCCAATTGAAATCGAAGGAATTGCAGAAGTAAGTCAACTTTCAACGCAGGAAGTGTTGGTGCGTCTGCAAGAAGCAGGTATGCACGGATTACCTGGCGGAGGTGCTGAGATGCTTGTCGATGATGTACGCAAAGATGTGTCTCCAAAGAAAGGTGCCCCAGTCAATTGGCTTCGGGTTATGGAAGAAGCGCAATCTCTCGGACTCACGACCAGTGCAACAAATGTCATCGGATTTGGAGAATCATTCGAACAACGAGTTGAACACATGAGGCGAATTCGTGATTTGCAAGATCATTCCTTGGAGAACTTTTCATGTGGCTTTACCTCTTTCATCGCATGGCCCGTTCAACTTGAAGTCAACAGTTTCGGCCGACGTAACCGTGGTCAAAATAAAATCGAATTGGGTTCAGGGTCTACCGAATACTTGCGCCATGTTGCCGTATCTCGATTGTATCTCGACAGTATTCCGAACATTCAATCTTCTTGGCCGACAATGGGGATTAAGACAGCTCAGCTCGCACTCTTTGGTGGTGCAAATGATGTTGGCTCAACAATGATGGAAGAAAATGTTGTTTCTGCTTCAGGGACAACAAAATTCCAAGCATCAGAACGTGAACTTCAGGATGTGATTTTACGAGCAGGATTTATTCCTCAAAGACGTGATAGCGATTATGTGTTCCTTGAAACTCCAATGAGAGGAACACCTCCATCAGACCTTGCATCTCCACCACCAATGCAAGTTTAATTCGTGAACTTACATGTTGGTTTATGTTGTAGCGTTATAGTAAACGACCCAGACTTCAGCGTGAATATTACGTTGACCGTTGCCAACTCCATCAGAGGGTGAGTATTCCTGACCATTGTATAATCCTCGATATGTTAGGTGATTAACACCACCGTTCATGTCACTCCAACTTGTTATGTCGTAGGTCCATTGCTTCACATCTTGACCAGCACACCATCCAGCACGCCCATAGGGCCACGAGCCAAATTGATTTGCCACAACACCGTTGTTCACTTCATTTTCACATCCTTCGTTCGAATACACGATTGGATGCCATTCATAGGTCGTGAATCCATTCAGATAGTAGTGATGCTGATGGTCACAGAACTCTGCACAGTTTGCATTGTCTTTACCAAAGCCATGCCCCGTAATTGTAGCAACAATCTCGACTTTGTCAGCCCAAGATGGTACCGTGAAATTTAGATCACGAGTATACTTTGTGAGGTCGTTGTAGGTACCATCAAATTGGCCACCGGTGAATGCAAAGTCAGCACTTTGGCCGCGCAGTCCACTGCCCCAGTTACTCAAAAGGAAAGTTATTGTGAGGTCACCCTTATTTGCACCTCGATATTTTAACGTTCGATTATCGTTATTTTCAAGCATAAAGAGGTAGGGTGAAATATCGGTTAACCACTTTCCTTCGCGTCCATAGGTGGTAATCCAGCGCATGTATTCAGTTCCACATGCCGATGAGTTATCTCGGTCACAGATTCGTAGATTCGCTTCATAATCCCATTCATGGCATCCTCCATCGCTACCATCACTCTTCTGGTATCGATTTGAACGTTCATCACACGCATGCTCATGATAGACTTCAAGCGTATCATAGTCAGTAAGATTGCTTGGGAATATTGCGTTTGTGGTCGTTGTAAAACCACCACCCCACCCACCGGTATGTCGATAAAAGTCGAGTGCAGTAATCTCTTCGATTCCAGTGTCATGTCTTCGGATTTCTACCGGGAATTCAGCATTCCATTGATGAGGTTCATGAATAAGGTGCTGCGGGTCATAATTGGAACTTGTCCAAGCATACAGTGAACCAGTTTCTCGGGCCATTTGGAAACGATCAATTCCCATATACATTGGAGAATTAAAGTTTGATATCATTTGCCCTAGTCCTCCACTTATACTGTTTGCCCGTTGGTCAATATAGTGAATTCTCCCTTCCCACGCAGTTTCTTCATTCGGATTCAGGGCTGTCTCCACCGCTGCTTTACGATTGACAACATCGCTGTGATAGGTTGAGTCAAATGAACCAAAGAAGAGGTGAACATTCGAAGGCAATCCCCGGATTAAAGCTCCAGGGCTTTGACCCCAAGTCGCTGAATTCGAGTTCCCACTGGAATCTGTGTATTTGAATAAAAAGTAATAGATGTCATATCCTGTCCATTCTTGTTGGAAAGAGAACGTTCCATCTAAAGTTGGAGTAGAGAACTGAGGGACAATTTGCATTGGACCAGTAAGACTTGGACCACTTGTCCAACTCACAGGAGATTGGACAACTGCACAACCTTGCACGTCAATGGTCCATCTCTCAGGGGAATTTGAACAAATATCTACATTTGCAAAGACTCCGTCATCATCTAAATCAGCACAGCCCACCGTATTGACAACAAGACCGGAAGGTGTGCCAGGGCATTGGTCAATCAAATCATTTACGCCATCAGTATCTGTGTCTCTTTCCACAGCAG
>Ga0308019_10001165_pt1 | contig 16269 bp, 8 predicted proteins | sample Neamet284_FD_203135 | JGI IMG/M metagenome (GOLD analysis project Ga0308019, IMG submission 203135) | Marine microbial communities from water near the shore, Antarctic Ocean - #284 | ecosystem: Environmental > Aquatic > Marine > Unclassified | place: Southern Ocean | collected 2014-10-01 | reverse complement strand
ATTCAAGACTAGTCCTACAATCGAGCGCGAAATTTCTGAACTTATCATTCAATTAGCAGCTGAAGAAAGAGAAGTGGATCTTGTTCATCAAGAAGAATTATCCAAACCCGACTCGGTATTCAATGCAGATTTCGCGCACCAAGAACTGTTGGTTGTACGTCTTGCTGAGTTTTCCGGTATGTTCTCCGCACCTTTGCACAATGATATCCTAATCGATTCATCCAAAGGGGCGGCTACAAATTGGCTCGCTGCGTTTCTAGGCAGGTATGGCATAGAGGCGAAAGAAGTCTCTACTCAAGCCAATGCTCTCAATGAGAATTGTGGAGCCGGTGAATTATCACCTAACGATTCTTGGACTTGGGAAGAGGCTGCAAGAAATGACCATGTTCTCATCAATTCATTGGAGAGAGCGCCCATGGGCCAAATTATCGCTGCAGCATTAGATGGTGATGGAGATAGATGTCTTCTGATAGAGTCGACTGAAAATGGCTGTAGGGTTGTTGATGGGGATGAAATGGCTGACCATCTGTTGCGTTCAACAAAGGATGAATGGCACCTGGCTGCTAGTATAGAATCCGATCTCGCTTTGATGACTTCATTAAAGCGATTAAATTCTGATATTCAATTTTCACAAACTGCTGTGGGAGACAGATGGTTGGCTGAAGCGCTAAGAGGGGATACTAAACATGTCCTCGGGGTTGAAGATTCTGGCCATCTAGTAATGTCTGCACCACATCCTAAAGGTGGAAGATGTTTGGTTGGCGATGGTGTTGCAAGTCTACTTGCAGTTCTCTGTGCTATGGCCTGTGATGGAAGAGCCGATGCTTTTGATAGAGGTTTCAAACAGCGTACTTCGATTAATAATACCGTTAGAACTCGGTGGACAGGGGCTAATGAATTAGCAGATAGTGTAGAACATATTGCAACCTTAACGCTAGGTAATCTGAACCGGCATGGACTAGTCGGTGAAGCGAATTTGATGCTATTGGAAAAAGAAGGCCTCTCTATTGGTATTCGCAATTCAGGCACCCAAGCTAAAACGAACGTATCATTACGCTTGGCTCCCGGAATCGATAACTCGATTCCATTGGAAACTGTTGGGAAAATCATTACGGCATTACGTCGTGTATTGGTTGACTAAGTATTCGAAAGTTCGTTTTCGAATTTTTGTCCTAGCCACGTTACTAGTCCCAATAATATTGCAGTTGCCATTAGCATGATTAGAACCATGATTTCTGTTGCCCCTGCAAGCATCAAGGTTCCGGCAATTATCCATGCAATGAGTAAATCAATAGCACCTATGACTCTCCAAGCCCGCCGTAGTGTAATCACACCAATTAACCAAGAGGTTGTAGAAACGGCAAGAACCAGAACCATCATCAAAACCGTAGTGTGTTCATAATGACCAAACGCTCCGGTTGGAATTAGTAAATGGCCAATCCACAAACTCGCTGCCACCCAGACCTCATGTCGCAGCGCTACGCAAACGACGGCTGCAATCAATCCAATCATTCCGATTGTTATCATGAATAGGGCTGTAGTGTCATCAATGATTTCTACCCAATTCCCAAGCGCGTTCCAACTTATTGGTAAGAATAATGCCAGCCCAACTGGAACTGCAGGTTGAACCCATTTGATTGCATTCTTGAAGGTAAATGCACAGGCTATAATTCCCGCAGGTCCGAATGAAATTACAATTACCATTGCAGCCCAAACAAATCTTCCCGCCGCACCCCTGTGGTCGCCTAAATCACGCTTTAGACGCTCTGATTCTACCCATTCGAATAATAATACTGAACCGATTAAGAATGCTTCTAATGACCACACTGGCACTATCCATGATAGTTCATCGCTGAAGGTTGGTAGAAGTTGTATACTGTCAACTCCCATCAATGAAGTCAGCAGTCTAGAAACTAACATCAAGAGTACTATTCCTTCCAAAGCAGAAGGGATTCGCAGGCCGAGATCCTTTCTTCCAACCAATGAAATTCCTGCGAGGATTGTAAGTGAACCAAGTAAAACCAATACTTCCCATTGATATTCTAACTGTACACTTGAATCGCCTAATCTACCTGCGATTTGAATCAAAGTTAGGCCGGCCATAGTCACAGCAACCGGCGATTCGATTCCCATTATATCGGGCAGTTGAAGATTTACTTGTTCGGCTCTCCAACGTGCAATGCCAATGAATAGCACTGAAATGAATGAAGACATTGCAATAGCCAATAGTGAAGATGAAGATACCCATGAAAAGTAAACACCGATTAGAATTGTCACCGCTATGAAAGATATTACGATGGTTGGTTTGTGCTGAATATCGCCTACAATCATATCATATTTGCCGGTTGAAGACCGGCGGCGTGAGCGCTTTTTCTGTTTCTCTGACAGTTGCATTAATTCCGCATCTATCATCTTAATTTGGGAGTCTTCATCTTGCTCAACCTGTAACTGATTAGTTAATTCTGTACGTGCTAAGTACTTCTCAAGGCGCTCCTCTCTCTGAGATACTTGTCGAAGGCGCGACCTTATCTCTCCTTGAGCAGCAAGCCAAGCACCAGTCCCTACGAAACAAATTCCCGTTATTGCCAAAGTTGGATAGTCATCAAAACTATTCCCTGCCAATCCTACGGCAATCAATACCGCTATACTAGCAATCGCTGAAGGCAAGAGCCGATCTAAAGTTGATGCTCGAGGAAGATATAATCCGCCGAGAGTAATCATACTCATGATTGCTGCTAGGCGAAGATTGTCGACACCGCTGGGTAGAATGTCGCTGCCGGTTAGAGCAACATTAATTGGCTCATCTAAACCAATTAGCATCAACATAACTGAAATGAAACCTAATGTAATTGTAATCAGTTTACCTGGCATCAATGCTTCATGCGACAGTCCCTCGCCCTGTGAAAGACGTCTTGCGTTCTCTTCAGACCAACTAACTATCAATATAGATGCTAATCCAAGAAGTGCAATCCATAATGCTCCAAAACCAAACCTCCATTGCAAAACTATCGCCGCTATCGCCCATGAAACAAGGATAATTCTTGGAGTCCCTTGGTGCCTATCCATTCGCATAGCTAATGCATGTGAAAGCAGTAATACCCCCATAATCAAAACAAGACCATAGGATGTAATTATTCCTGGGTTGCTGATGAATAGAATAGTGCTGAGTGTGGTGATGAAACTAATATTCCATAATCGCATCATTCCACTATCGCGCATTCGCGCGCTTAATTCGGACATACCTGCAAGCCGGCCTGCCAAGTTTACGCCGGTATCTCCTAATTTCAAATTTAGAGGAATCTGGATTCCGATCAATAGTAGCATGTATACTGTCAAATCGGTTTCGCTGATATTTATTGGAATCAAATCTACAGAAATTAATCTGTTCTCAAGGTTGCTGGCAAAGAATAGTAACCAGATCCAAGGCGCTAATGTTGCCGTTCCGGCTAGTGATGGAGAAACTCTCCTAATCGCTAACCACGCCAACCCGACCCAGACAATCGCTTGACAAACTAGTAAGGTGCGTGCCCAAATTGTCTCTTCTGCTTGGATTAATAATGTCAGTAAAATAACTACGATAATCGACCCAATCCACAATACATGGTCTGAAACTGCGTGTTGGTGGTTGAGTAATGCTAAAACGGTAATCGCTGCACTGAATACTGCATAAACCGACCATGGCTCTGAAAATGGTGGCTCAATAATACCCCTTACCATCAAAATTAATATCGCTAGCAAAAATGGTGCTGGCCATAATGCATAACGCTGTAAGCGCTCCCAACTCTCACCGCGTACCACAAGATATGATGGTCCAAATGCTGAAATCAAGAGTATCAATTGGGCGATAGCATAACCTGTTTCTAGGCGGTGTGACGCAATCGCAAGAAGTGCTCCAAACATTCCTAGGCCAACAGAAACAGACCATAGCCCTGGCTTGCCGAGTCCCATTCCATTGAATGCTGATGAAAACCAATTCTCTTCCTTAGCGAATTTAGTTGCCGTGATGGCATTAACTCCCGTCACTCCAAACATCAACAGGAATAATAGCAATTCATCATTGAATGAGATGATTTCAACACCCATGATGTTCCAATCGTCACTAATTGCATGTAGGCCAATCCATAGATATGACACTGCAATTCCCAAAGATGCTAGATTACCCGACTTGCGGAGATAAGCAAGGCTGTGCAGCAACAAGGTTCCTAAACCAATCATGACCGCTACGCCTTCTTCGCCATATGGTCCACCTGCAGCTGAACCGATTGCAAGTAAAACTAAGGTGGCTTGTGCGGCGATTGCATCCTCATTATGATGTTGTGCAATTGCAATATTGAGGGTGACTAATCCCAATAAATGGATTCCTAATTCGGTCTGGGAAATCCAGCCCCAGGAATACATCGAAATCGAGAGCCCATACAGTAACTTCATCGAAATAATAACCCATGTCACTCCTAAAATGTGCATACTTTTCTTGGGAATCCAAACTTCACCTAGCCAAATTCCAAATCCTGCCATCAACAATAATCCTATTGTCGAAAGCATAGGGCCAAGTGTGGTTCCAACTATTGCTCCAATGGCCGACCAAACCACAATCATTGAAATCATGAGGCCGAGGTGTAGCCTTTTTTCTCCCTCGATTGCGTATTCGGTTACACTATCCATTTCAGGTGCTTCATTTACAGTTCCGTCACGGTTTATTCGGCTTGGTGCATCTCCTCTACTGAAGATTTCAGCCACTTCGCCTATCGCGATATCAACGTCTTGTTCGACCTCTGATTCAGGAGGCTCTTCGAAAGTATCCTCTATGGGCTCAGAATCGATTAGGAAATTGCCTAAATTTACCCCTGACCCTTTTTGAAAATTGCGTTTGGAGAGAATTTCATCCTCGGCCTTCTCCTCCATACAAACTTCGACCCCTCGATACTGGCTTTCAATATCACCCCTGATGGATTCGCATTTCAACCCATTGAGGGAGTGTTTTCGAGGATTTCGTACCGCAAGGGACAAAGACGTCCCGCGGGTCGCCGAATCATGGCGAGCACTGTAGGCACCCCCTCGGGTGACCTAAGAGAAAGCGGCATCATCACTAACGCTAGAGTCCATTGGAATCTAGATAACCTATCTCTTATCGATTTAGCAGTTGAAAGAGGCGAAGGTTTCCTGTCAAACCATGGGGCCTTAATTACTGAAACTGGCGACAGAACTGGTAGGTCTCCAAATGACAAATTCATTGTTGAGGACCCAAGTACAAATCAAGATGTTAACTGGGGCGATGTTAACATCTCAACAGACAAAGTTGTGTTTGAAAGATTGAAGGCACAAGTCATCGATTATCTATCCAAAAGGGATGATTTGTTTGTACAAGATCTCTATTGTGGAGCAGAAGAAACTGAAGCATTACCTATTCGAGTTATCAATCAAAACGCATGGCACAATGCATTTGCTAGAAACATGTTTGTTCGTCCCACAACCGAACAATTAGAATCTCACGTTCCACAATTCACAGTGTATCACGCCCCTCACCTGGAGGCGGATGATGCTAATTTGAATTCACAGTGTTTCGTAATTGTGAACTATGCTGCTGGTGAAGTGATTATTGGCGGCACTAGGTATGCGGGGGAAATCAAAAAGTCTATTTTTAGCGTTATGAATTTGATCCTACCAAAGAAAGGAATTCTCCCAATGCATTGCTCAGCGAACACCACTGGAGATAATACTGCCATTTTCTTTGGCCTGTCAGGTACAGGAAAAACCACTCTTTCAGCAGACCCTAAGCGCGCTCTTATCGGTGACGATGAGCATGGGTGGGGCGCTAGTGGTGTCTTCAATTTCGAAGGCGGTTGCTATGCTAAATTGATCAACCTCTCTGAAGAAGATGAGCCTGAGATTTACGCGACTACTAAACAAAAGGGAACGGTTCTTGAGAACATAGTCGTAGATGATAACGGCGAGCCTGATTTCTTTGACACAAGCAAGACTCAGAATACTCGTGGCTCTTATCCTATCGAATTCATTGAAAATAGAACTATGGATAGCAAGGGCGGCCATCCACAAAATGTCATATTCCTAACCTGTGATGCGTTTGGAGTTCTACCTCCAATCAGCAGATTGACTCCTGCACAAGCCGCTTACCATTTCATCTCCGGATATACTGCTAAAGTGGCAGGCACGGAAATCGGGGTTACAGAACCACAGGCTACATTCTCGGCTTGCTTTGGAGAGCCATTCATGCCGATGCACCCCGGGGTTTACGCTGATTTGTTATCCGCTAAGATGGCCGAGCACGGAGCTACTGCATGGCTAATCAACACTGGTTGGTCCGGAGGGGCGCATGGTGTTGGTAATCGGATGAAGATCAAATTTACCCGTGCAATGCTAAATGCCGCACTTGATGGTGAACTAAACGATGTGGAATATGTGACCGACGAAAGATTCGGATTTGAGATTCCGACTTCATGCCCTAATGTTCCAGCAGAAATTTTGATTCCAAGACAAACTTGGGAAGATGGGATTGCATACGATGCTACAGCAGATAGGCTCGCAACTATGTTCAACAATAACTTTGAACGATATTCTGAAGGCGTCTCGGATGCTGTCAACGCCGCAGCGCCTCGGATTTGATGTGCGTTTATGCACATTCTGGTTTGTTTTACTGTGTTTTGTACAAATAAACAACATCCGTACTTTGATAGCGGACTAGTGGTACGACTGATTGTTGAGAGCCATGCGTACACGTACACTGCTGCTTGCCAGCCTGATGATGTTGATGTGTTTCTCCCCGCTAGTTAATGCGGATTTCGAGAAAAATATTGAAGCCGGAAAAGAGGTTGACGAAAGTCAATTGTTTGATTTTCCCGCCAAGGCCATCGACGAACTAGGACCTCGTATTAACGTTGGAACAAGCGGCCGTGCCCCTTGTAGTGCAGTCCAAACTGATGCTGGTACTGCTGGCGACAGTGGTAACACAAGTACCACTGCAAAGAGCCTAGGTACTGACCCAAATAACGGCCCTACTGGTGTCACAGGTTGTGTCGATGCGAATGATGCTGAAGATATGTACAGTGTAACTACAAGTTCAGGGAAAGATGTAGATGTGGAACTTGTAGTACCGACCGGTGCTGATTTCGACCTCTATTTGGTAGATGCCACTAAGAGTATATTCTATGATTACTCAGAATACAATGACCCATTGGAAAAGGTAACCACTATTTCTTCCAACCTTTCGGGCCAGGCCACTACATTCTACATTTGGATCAATGCTTACAGTGGAGATGGCCAATACACATTACGTGTATGGACAAATAATACAGTTCCTAGGCCTGATATGACTATCACAATGGTCGACCATCCGGTCAAGGCTCAGCCAGGAGATACAATATCTGTAAATTATACAGTCGAGAATTTAGCGAACAATTCTACTGCAACTACTGGTGCTTTTGATGTATTCTTTATCCTATCAACTGACACTACATTCGACGCTGCTGATGAAGTATTAGATGAGGTGTCCCAAGAAGCTGATTTGGGCGCTGGGGCTTCACGTAACACTACAACCAGTATCACATTACCAGCTAATCTTTCTAATGATTCGTATCATTGGATTGTATGGGCTGATGGATATGGTAATGTCACAGAATCTAATGATTTGAATAACGATATGGTCTCTCCTGGAAAAATGACAGTCGGCTTAGATTGTATAGATTTGACCGGTGGTTCTCAAAACGATGCAGGCTTAGGATATGATGCCCCTAGCGATACTGCAAATGCTACTAACATGGGCAACAATATCACTGCGACTTACACAGGGTGTATGGATGGTGCTGACGGAGATGATGTGTTTGCATTCGACGTTCCTGCCGGATATTTCCTAGAAATTGGACTTGATGCTGAAGACCAAAATTCAGATTTAGATATATTCATTCATTACTCTAATGGTTCAGAGGTTGACAGGGGTTTTTCGGCTTCATATCCTGAAACCGCATCAGCGAAGTTAACAGATTACGAAGGCGTTGCGGGAACATATTACGTCAATGTAAGCCACTATTCTGGTGTTTCAAATTACACTCTTGGTGTATGGACGAATCAGAGTATTCCTGCTCCAGACTACACAATTGATACAATCACAAGTACCGGAAGTGGACAGGTAGGAGACTCGTTCGATGTCACTGCAGTTCTAGAAAACGAAGGAACTGTTGATGGTGTTGCAAATGTTGAGATGACTGCAATTCTATCTGTCAACACTGGTGTTGATTGGTATGACCATGAAATCGGTTCTGTTACAACAAGTGGAATCCCAATAGATACAAACACCACTGTAACAATCCCTTCCACGATTCCTATTGATATTATCGAAGGGGACTATTACCTGTATGTAGTTGCAGATCAAGATGATTTGGTTCTTGAACGAGATGAAAATAATAACGCGGCTTCTAAATCTGGACAATTTAGTATTGGTAATGCTGAAACTGCTTGCGCTACACAAAATGACGGTGCATTAGGTGGAGATGCCGGAAACGATTCCAGTGGTGCTTATGATTTGGGTAATTATGCTGATGCTGAGTATCGCGGATGTATTGATTCTAATGATGCTGCTGACTACTACACCATTACTCTCACAACAGGTCAGAACCTGAATGTTACTTTAGTCGACCCTCCGGCTGGTGCGGTAAATTTGGCTATTGTAGATGGCATGGGAGCTGAAGTCGATTCTGACACAGAGTGGTTTGCAGACAGTGAGTCTTCAACATATGAAACTACATACGAAGGAGTTGCTGGAACTTACACCATCATGGTCAACCGCTCCACATCATGGCTTGAAGAAGGAGGGGCTGGAACATACAGACTACTAATTGGAGAACCTGCAGGCTATGTGGCACCATTCTCTTGTGTTGGACACGCAGATGCGGGTACCGGTACAGATGCAGGCACGGATATGTCAAATCCAATTCCTCTTGGCGCTAACCCATTGGTTAGTGGTCAAGGTTGCCTAGATGGCCAAGACACTTCTGATGCTTACCAGTTTACTCTTGAAGATGAGAGCAATGTCGAAGTGCTGTTCGTACTTGATGCAGGCTCTCCGTTCACCTCAACCCTATACGATGAAAATGGAAGCATGGTTGTAGGGTGGAATGGAACATCGTGGACCTCTATGGGCGACGCTGCTCATGAAGGGATGGATGGAACATTCACTTTAGTGGTGGATTCTGCGGGTGGCGAGGGTTATTACAACCTCTCAATTACCTCTACAGCACCTGCTCCTGCTGACCTTGCTGTTAGCAATCTGTCATGTGGATCTGAAATGATTAGTAATGAAGAACTCGTCTATTCGTTTGAAATTCATAACATGCGTGGGCCTGCAATTGGTGACTTTTCTTGGACACTTGAAATCATTGATTCAGAAGGAATGATGATTGAAGAAATTGACTCTTCAACTATGGGGACATACGCTAATTATGGACAGTCAGTCCTTGAGAGGGCATCTTCCACCTTCATCAATGCCAGCACCCCTACGGGAACTTATGCTTGTAGAGTGATTGTAAATATGGATGGAGCCATATTAGAGGAACAGTTGCTAAACAATGAGTTGATTGGAGATAATTTCACTATTCAAAATGAAGAAGAATTATTTGCAAACGATATTGACCGTGATGGATATAATTCGACCGACACCGGAGATGGAATCGTTGATGACTGCCCGGACAAGTATGGCGAAAGTTGGGGAGACCGCTATGGCTGCGCTGATCTGGATGCGGATGGCTGGTCTAATCTGAATGATTTCTCGCCTCTTGATGAAAGTCAATGGGCTGACGAAGATGAAGATGGGTTCGGCGACAATAGTAGCGGATTCCTAGGCGACCAATGCCCTGGTGTTTACGGAATAGAAAATGGCGAAGGTGGCGATGGATGCCCCGCTCCATTCGTAGATACTGATGGAGATGAAATTCAAGATTCTGACGATAATTGCCCAGAATCCCCTGCAAATGTAACCGTTGATGATAACGGCTGTGAAGTCGATACTGATGAAGACGGTGTCGTTGATTCCCTCGATGAATGTCCTGCTACTATTGGCGGCATCAACATAGTCGATGATGTCGGATGTATAATCGAAGATACCGGTGGTCCTGATGATGGCGGCTCTGGTGACGGTGGTTCTGGAGACGGCGGTTCTAATGATGGCGGTTCCGGAGAAGAAGATTCTGGCAATGAAGACGAGAGCACCGGAGATAGTGCAAAGGGTGGTTTGGATGCTGTTACAATTGGTGGTATTAGCGGAGGACTCATGGTTATCATTCTTCTATCCATTCTAGTCGCCCGCAAAGGACGCTCTAAGAATGACCTAACAGAAGATACATTTGCTAATGCTTCCTTCGATGATCCGATGATGGGAATGGGTGCTGCTGACCCAAGTATTACCCAAGAACAATTGCAATATGAACAACAGTTGCTAGTCGCAGGGTACAATGGTGAGCAGGCTCGAGCCTATGCAGACCAGCACTTCCGTCCATGGCTGAATCAGTGATTTAGGATAGTAAGGGTCATCAACGGCCCTCGCCAGCCCGTAGCATGACCGACGTCATGATGCAGACCAGTGCCGGAAATATCAGAATTCGCTTGTTCACTCAAGAAGCTCCAGAGACTACTGGTAATTTCTTGAAACTAGTAGATTCAGGATTCTATGATGGGCTTCACTTCCATCGTGTAATTGAACAGTTCATGATCCAAGGTGGATGTCCTAACTCAAAGGACCCTATGAGTCGAAGTGCAGGAACTGGTGGGCCAGGATGGAAGATACCTTGCGAAACAAGTGCACTGAATATGTTGCATGACCGTCCGGGGATTTTGTCAATGGCTAATTCAGGACCAAATACAGGTGGATCGCAATTCTTCCTAACCACAGTCGCAACCCCTTGGCTAAATGGAGGCCACGCTATTTTTGGTGAAGTCGTTGAAGGAATGGATGTTGTAAAGACTATTGAAGATTGCAGAAAACTTCCTGGAGACAGACCTGCTCAACCTCAGCAAATGATCTCTGTTACTCGCGCTGAGTAATAATTTCATAACCTGGACGCTAGAAGCGTTACCTTTGAAGGCGGACCAATTTAGTCCCTCAGTGAATCGTATAGTTCTAAATCCATCTTATTTTTATCTTCGATATTTAATTCACTAGACGGTTGAAACTTTACCTTTTTCAGATAATTGAATAATCGAACCCATCTAAATTTTGTAAATAGAATTAACGCGCGCTTTTTGTTACCGAATGTAGGGTGCGTTGTATCGCTCTCTTTGGTCCAGCCCAATTCGTCCAATGCAGACATTCCATCTTCGGCAATTATTACGTGATCGAATAATTCAATATTCGATTTAGCTTTGGCTAGGTTTGTATCGCCTCGTGCAAAGATTCGCGTATAGTATTCTGAAGATGAATGTAAATGCCCTTCTGCAAGGTACTCGGCATACGACGATGCCTTTGTCCACATCCAATAGTGGTCGTAATTGTAGTTTGAAACTAGACGCTTTATCGGGTGACGTAAGCATGTTAGAAGGACAACTCGCTCGTCATTTGCAAGAGTTTCGAAATCTGCGCCGCCCCATTCGCAAGCGACAAAGGTTACGCCTTTGTTTTCACATTCGTCAATGAATGATGTCAAATTGTCTGGTGGCATGTCCCAAAGCGGAATTACTTCTCCGTCTTGAACGGGGTTTCCATTTTCATGGTTAGGCCAAAATGTCTCGTCGTTGGCCATTGCTCGTCTAATAACATAGGTTCCTGCTGCCTTGTGCAGATGTTGAAACCAGACTAGGCGATAACTTGCCATCGGGCTATGCTCTAGTTTCACACCTTTGACGGTTGCGAGAGGGAAAGGGACATGGACATCCGCCTACGCCCTTCAATCATGGGAGATGTACGCATAGAGGCGGACACCATGGGCGAGTTGGAAGTTCCCTCCGACCGTTACTATGGTTGTCAGACTGCAAGATCGTTGATCAATTTTGATATCGGTGATGACACAATGCCTCCCGGCGTTATTCGTGCATTTGGTATTCTTAAGCAGGCTGCTGCTAAGGTTAATGCCGATTTAGGAGAACTTGATTCAGATATTGCTAAATTAATTATTGCTGCTTCTGAGGAAGTGGTTAGAGGAGAATTAAATGACCATTTTCCATTACGGATTTGGCAAACTGGCTCGGGTACTCAATCCAATATGAATTCGAATGAAGTTATTGCAAATCGTGCTATCGAAATGGCAGGTGGGGTTCTAGGAACTAAAAGTCCAGTTCATCCAAATGACCATGTGAATCGCGCTCAATCGTCTAATGATACATTTCCAACAGCAATGCATATTGCTAGTGCTGAAGCATTCACACACGACCTACTGCCTAGCCTTGTGAATTTGAGAGACGCTCTTGCTACAAAATCTGGCGAGTGGTCTGATATTGTTAAAATCGGCCGCACCCATCTGATGGATGCTGTTCCTTTGACGTTAGGTCAAGAAGCGAGTGGATGGGTTGCACAACTGGATGCAGACATTCGAAGATTAGAGTTTTCTTTAGAGGATTTACATGAATTAGCCCTCGGTGGAACCGCCGTAGGAACTGGGCTTAACACCCACCCTGAATTTGCAGAAAGAGTGGCTTCTGCAATCGCTTTAAAAACTAGTTTACCATTCATTTCTGCTGCAAATAAATTCGCTCAATTAGCAGCACATGACGCCATAGTTGCCGCTAGTGGAGCGCTCAATACATTAGCAGTAAGTTTGATGAAAATAGCCAATGATGTACGCTGGCTGGGCTCTGGACCACGTTGCGGATTAGGTGAATTGTCACTACCTGCAAATGAACCTGGCTCCTCGATCATGCCAGGGAAGGTAAACCCAACTCAATCTGAAGCGATTACTATGGTTTGCTGTCAAGTAATGGGCAACCACACTGCTATTACAATTGGTGGAAGTCAAGGAAGTTTCGAATTAAATGTATTCAAACCTATGATGATTCACAACTTATTGCACAGTGTTCAAATTCTCTCAGATTCTATGCGCACATTTAGAGAAAGGTGTGTTGAAGGAATTGTACCTAATCGTGATGTAATTCAAAACCATCTTGAGAATTCACTTATGTTGGTTACAGCTTTGAATAATCATATTGGCTATGATAAATCTGCAAAAATAGCAAAGAAGGCCCATCAAGAAGGAACTACTCTGAGAACTGCTGCTCTTGAATTAGGATATCTTTCGAATGAAGAGTTTGATTTGTGGGTTCGCCCAGAAGAAATGACTGGTTCAAAGTAATCACTAATCAAAAGTAGTCGCGTTGAATATTTACGCCCTCAAGAGTCATAAGCGGAATGCACTGGCATCCGTTTACCTGTGAAAGCAGGATGGGAGAACTGGCAGGGGGGTTTCATCCGGGTAGGATAACCGCCCCCCTGCCAGCCTCCGCTGGTGGCTGTCGAGTCGTCTTCACCTTCTTCCTCTCCGAAGAGTGGTTTCCAGATCGTTGACATTCCTGTTACCAGGACGCCTCCTTCTCGGCTGCCGGGGTTCTGTTCACTTTCCACCGAAATGGTCCGCTCCCAGAGTGGTTTCGAATCCACAGAACCCGAGGGTTCTGCTTCTTCTCGACCAGTGCCGGATTTCCACTTTCACACCGAAGTGATCTTGTTTCTTTCCGACGGTGGCCAATCCGTTTTTGTTGAGCGCCCCGAAGTTTGCTCTCCAATTCGGTTTTCGGCCGATGGGGGCCCGTCTCCTCTACTTCCGAAGAAGTATTGGCGCGGTTTCCGTCCGTGGTAGGTCCGTTTCCAAATCAGCTCCCCGAAGGTTGCTTCCCTGGTTCGGTTTCTACCTGATGGTTTCTCCACCAAGCCGTTCATTACAACAGAAGTTGTCCCGAAGAACTGTTACTGCTGCACTTCCCGACTAAACACAGTCATTGGTAATTCCACAACCGAAGTCATGGCCCTCCCCGTACCACATTACCCGAAGGTCGTGTAGCAAATCCTTTGCCGAAGCTCCGGATTATCCTGTGGGCGGAGGGACTTACTGGCTCCGAAAAGCCTGCATCTCCCTGATCGCCTCACTCTCCCTGTCTCCAGGGTTTGTGACCAACACTTTGCTCGGTTTGAGCAGGCCGGTTGGCAAGGGACCCGGAAGACTTCCGAAGAAATCCTCCACCACTCCCTGAGGAGCAGCACTATTCATGTGGAGGGCGGGGGCAAATAAACCTTACGGTTTTTTTGTGCCATTTCCAACGGAAACGGGGGATTAAGAGGATGTTTTCCACTGCATCCACTGGAAGGGGCGCTCAAGAAATAACATTATTCTCGTAATGAACGAAGTTTCGCAGCTAGTGCAGATCTTCTTCCATCTGTCCCTGTTGTGTTTTCATTTGAGCGGCGCTCAAACAATTCTTTCTCCCAAACTAGAATTTGTCCATCATCAAACCCAAAAGCAATTCTTTGTTCTGTTGAATTTGAAACCCGTGGGCGAGAGGTGGGGGCTGAAGCAATCAGTTCCCCTTTAGAATCTCTAACTTCTATTAATCCGGTTGTGGTTTGCCATCTTCCGCACCAATGTAATCCATTAAACCCAGATGCTTGCGTGGTAATTTGTTGACCGTTAGAACTCCAGATTTCTTCGCCATCTGGGGTTCGGGCAACCAAGTCCCCCGATTCCAAGGCTGCGACAAAGCCACTTTCTGTACAAAGCAGCGACTCTATCGATGCTTCTTCCTTTGAAACCTGAGCGCCTTTGACAGAAGATACTGTCCCATCCGCGTGCCCAAATAGTAGGTTCACACTACCAGAGATTCCACAAGTCACTGGTGACTCTGAGGCTAAATCTTGATAGTTTTCACCGATTAAAACTCCACATTTTGGACGACCCAATCCCACAATCAATTCGTCGCCTGGATGAATAAACCATGGCTTTTCGCCCATTCTATCGACATGGATTAGTTTTCCTTCGAGTGAGAACTTCCATATTGCACTCTCCATAAAGTCACCGTGCTCGATATCATAGACACTAGATGTTGCAATAATTTGGCCGTTGAAAAGTGTTAGAAGATTCGCCGAACCTTCCAAGGCATGGCTCCACTGTATTTCGCCATCACGGACACACGTGAGGTGTAGCCCTGCTGTGACTATAACGCAGTCATCCAAAACCAAAATTGATTCTATTCTATCTGCGCACTGCGTACTCCACAAGATTGTGCCTTCATGGTCCCATTTTTTTAATGCGCCATCCCAGCCACCGGCGATTATCGATGCGTCGTTTCCCATGTGGAGGGCGCTTACCGATTGACCAAGGTCTCGAATCACCCATGCCGCCTGAATCAGATCCATGGTGTGGCTAAATGGAGGACAGTGAATAGGATGTCGGCCTCAGGCGTCTAAAATTACTAACTTCCGAGGTACGGTGAAAGTTAGGGCGAAGGCGATTATCGAAAATAAGCAAGCGCTGTAATAATGGCCTGCAGTAAAGAATACCAATACACACGAGGTCTGAATCATGCCCCTTGAGCCCTTTTTTATTCCAAGGAATGCAAATCCTGAGGCAATTAAGGCGAGCCCTACCATCGCCCAGCCTGCCATGATGTAAAGGCCCGCTGCGGACTCATCAATAAGTGGAAAGTCCATTTCTTGATCAAAATAACTAATTATTCTAACACAAGAGCCATTTGTAGATCTACCCGTACATTCGACTTGAGCGAAATCTTCGGTTGGAGGAATATCAAAATCTATCGTAGTATAGCCTTTTTCCTCAAATGGCGATGGGGGATTAAGAATCAATCTATGGCGCACAGCATCGTGCTTACCATCATCATTTGACCTCAGTATCTCGATTGAAGTTAAACCAGGAGTTGCCCCAGTGATTGTAAATCTTCCATCCTCATCGGTTTGTACGGATAAGGGGGGGCCGAACCTTCCATCTTCGATTCTCCTTTCTAGGTAAATTGTTGCATTAGCCAAGGCTTCACCATCTGACGTCACCTTACCTTCAAACTCTGCTGAATCAAAGGGCGCTCCTTGTGCCATTCCATTTATCCATTCATGCGGTCGAACAAGGCCAGACTCTGGATTTATGAAATCGAGGCCATTTGCAATTCCAAGTCCGCATATAATGAACACAAAAAATCCTATCATACGGAGTATGGGGTGGCCATCTTCGCTCTTTATTTCGAAAGCTATTCCACTCGATTGGAAAACCGGTTCCGCTTCGGGGAGGCTTTCAATATCCTCGAGAAGTTCGGACATATTAACTCCTAAACATCGGA